>MDSZ01012132.1_pt1 | contig 10189 bp, 7 predicted proteins | sample 811201 | NCBI WGS metagenome assembly MDSZ01 (sample SAMN05326647, study PRJNA326480) | marine metagenome | isolation source: seawater | place: Indian Ocean: North | collected 2010 | reverse complement strand
TTGGCGCCTCAGTCAACAAGCTCGCGATCATCTGTCATGGCACTTACCTGCTCTTCATAAAAAAGATACCTTTGAGTTCCAAGAGGCAATTAATATTCGCTGGGAACATAGACTTGATTTCGCAAGCTATGGTGGTCGAAAGACAATATTATTTATTCGTGATCCCCGTGATGCAGTTTATTCCCTCTACAAAAGACACCATGAGGACAATATAGAATTTATAAAATACTTGGACCGGCCGGATGAGTGGCCTGATCATTTTCCTGGTATTTTCCACCTGCCACCCCTAGAAACTTACGCCTATTACTGCTGGTTTTGGTTAAAAATGGCTGACGTTATGCCTCTCAAGGTGATTAGATTTGAAGATGCCAAGAGCAAACCGATAGAAGTCATTAGTGACGTGCTGAAGTTCATCGAAGTTGAGCGTTCGGTTCCAAGAATTAGTGATGCGGTAGATGGATCAAGTTTTCAAAATGCGCGCCAAGCTATGAAAAAAATGGAGTCTATCACCGGTAAAAGGTTTGCAACGACTCGACAAGGCCGAGTTGGTGAATGGATTGATAGCTATCATGGGGTGAAAAACATAAATCAGAGCGCGTTAATAAAAGATATGCTTTCTGAACTTGGTTACGAGGAAACTGGCCAAAAAGGAAACAAGGAGGCTCATGCCGAAGTCGGTCATGAAATTGAATGCATGACGGGTGAACTAAAGAGGGTTTCATTATCAATATTGCAAGAGGTAGAGCACGGTAATGCACCAACTTTAGAAGACCTGATAGCTATAATTTATGAATTAAATCTTGTAGGTGAGGACCTGATGAAGTTTGCGCTAGTTTGTCAGGCTATACATTTCCGCGAGCAAATTTTCCCAAAAAACCCATCGAGAGCCTCAAATGCAGCATTACAGTTATTTGTGGAAAAAAACTTAAAATATAGAGATGAGCCAGCAATTCAGCATTTGGCGCATGAGTGTCTGAAACGATTTGACTCTCATAACAAAAACGTCAACGAGCTCCGTTAGAGAGTATTTATTATATCGCTGCTTTGGTCAATTTCATCGCCATTTTGTTCCAAAAATTAGCTCAAAGGAAAATTTTTTGGATGTAAACTCAGAGATTCTTCAGTTGAAGCGAAGAAACACAAAAGTTGTAGCCTTTTTTTTTCCAGACGATAATTTTATTTCATCTTTTGGGAGCATCCCGGAACGTCTGGCTCAAGACAACAAACTCAGTGTTATCTATTTATACGGCACAAAGGGCAGCTCGATAGAACAAAAAGAGCGCTCAGTTTATGTTGGTGGTGGCATACTGAGCATGGTGAACTCGGTCGATATTTTTTTTGTTGCAACCGTGATGGACGCGCTGCCGGCATCAGGAAAAAGGGTTTTGCTAGAGCATGGTTCTTTTGCAGTATTTGAACCCAATGTTGAGCAACCAAGCTTTGAGAACTTGGTGGCACGAAACTCCCTTCACTCAAGAGACTCTCAAAGACAGTTGGCAAACGACTATGTCACCCATTCATACTCTTGTTTTCGTCTGTTCGACTACTACCTCGCTTCGTCACGTTACTTTAAGCGCTTCGCACTTGAAATAGCGCGAGCCCATCGGTTGCCACTCAGCAGTGGAAACTCTGCTCTGGATGCCGATTTATACGGCCAACTAAAGCCCAAATATCCAGCCCATGTTATTGATCTTACGGTAGAGCGTTTGCGTATTGCAGGGCACACATTCCCAAAACAGATCGGAGTTATCCCCGCAGGTTATCCACAAATCGATAAAGGTATTGTGATTGGTCAAAATTCATTGAATACAAAAAAAGATACAATAACTTACGCGCCTACACCAATTGATGGTAAAACAGATTGGCATCCATATTCATCACTGTTGCACGGGGGCGAAAATGTTATTGAAAGCTTGTTGGAGAGTTTCCCTGAGATGTACATTGTTTTCAAGCCTCATTTGAGTGAAACAAACGAGTCCACGAAACGCATAATCAAAAAATTCTCGTCTCATCCAAAATTTCGTCTGAGTCTATCTGGATCGAGCCACGCAGAATTATACTCGCGAACCGCAGTAATGATTTCTGATTTTTCCCAAACAGCCTTTACCTTCTCATTGTCATACCTTCAGCCTGTTGTTTTTCACTCACCAAACGAGCATTTGATCTCAAGTTCTGTTTTGCGAGATGGTTATTGCACAGGGCGCGAAAAGGTTGGGAGAGTTGTAACAGACATTGAGTCATTAAAATCAGCCGTAAAGGAACTCCCTGAAGTTGCACAAACCCTCAGAGAACAGATAATCGCGTACCGTAAGAGTTTTCTGTTTAATATCGGGACAAGTGAAGATTATATTTGTGATATGGTGCCTATTATGATGGGCGCTAGCCGTCACCATTCATGGACATGCTTTGATAATGTTGCCGTGTCCGATTAGCTCCTAAAAATGTATATCTAGTTTCTCAGCTTTAGTTGACGTTTGCACCCAGTATAGTTGGTTACTGTTCCTAATTCTTTTACAAGAATTTTAGTCCAAGCAGAGCTCTGGATGCCAATAACTCACGCACAAACTTGGCTCGGATATTGCATATCTCTCTTAAGTTGGTCGTCTTCGAGCTTTTTACGCTCAAGACAAATCTCTACCGCAAAAAAATTGAGGTTATTCAGCCTTTCAATTAGGAAGATTTGGCATCTGGAGTCAATCATATGGAGTTTGAGACAAAAGGTCGGACGCTCATAAATCTGAGAAACTCCCTGGAGACTGCACAAGTTCCAGAACTCGAAGTATTTTCAGTAAATGAGTGGTTTCACAAATCTGAACATATCAAAACCAGACTATTAGACAAATTTGGTTCAAAATTGGTCATTGTTAGATCGAGTAGTTTCAGTGAAGATATGTCTAATTGCTCAAATGCTGGAGCCTTCTTGTCAGTGCCTAATGTATGCATTGAACACATTCATGAAGCTGTTGATCGTGTAATTGAGTCTTATGAAAAGAACGAGCCGAAGGATGAGGTTATCGTTCAAGAGATGGTTGGCAATGTTGATTGCTCTGGTGTCGTCTTCTCACATGATCCGAATAGTGGTGCGCCTTACCGTGTCGTAAACTGGTCGGCTGGTGCCGACACAAGCTATGTAACATCTGGTAAAGGGGGACATTTGTTCTACGCTACAGCTAATTCAGAGCTACCGGAAGGGTCGCATTTTAGTGGGATCTTTATGATGCTCAAAGAGTTGCTGCAAATTTTTGATCACACACCGATCGATTGTGAATTTGCTATTACAAAAGAATCAAGTGGTAAAAAACTCTGGTTACTTCAGGCACGACCTCTTATCGTAAGCAAGAAAATTCAAAGCGATAGTGATCAAGAAAACACGCTTCAAAAAATTGAATCGTGGCTTGAACGATCCATGGGTTCGCATCCATTTCTTTTGGGAAAAAATGCTATCTACGGCGTCATGCCGGATTGGAATCCGGCCGAGATTGTTGGCTTACGACCATATCCACTCGCGTTATCATTATACCGAGAGCTTGTAACTGATAGTATATGGGCCTACCAAAGACACAATTATGGTTATCGAAACCTTCGTAGTTTTCCACTAATGTCATCTCTTCAGGGTTTGCCATATGTAGATGTGCGGTTATCTTTTAATTCTTTTATTCCATCGACGTTGGATGATCATATTGCTAATAAATTAGTCAACTATTACCTGTCAAAGCTTGAGGATAAGCCTCACCTTCACGACAAAGTTGAATTTGAAATCGTTTTTTCTTGTTTTTCTCTGGATCTGCCAGAAAAACTCTATGCACTAAAGTCGCAAGGATTTACCAATACAGAAATTTCCAAGATAGAATCTTCATTACTGAGGCTCACTAATAAAATCATAGACGATAAAAATGGTCTTTGGAAAGCCGACCAGAAAAAACTCATAAAATTAGAAAAAAGACGGGAACAAATTCTGAACTCTGATGTGCAACCGCTAGAAAAAATTTATTGGTTGATAGAAGATGGGAAGAGATACGGAACCCTTCCATTTGCTGGATTAGCTCGTGCAGCATTCATCGCCGTTCAAATGATCAAATCTTTTGTTGCGCTGGGAATTTTTTCTGAACGTGACGAGGAAATTTTTCATGCCAGTATTTCAACGGTAAGCAAAGAGTTAGCGTTAGATAAAAATCATTTGACTAAGAAAAAATTTCTCAAAAAATATGGTCACTTGCGACCAGGAACATATGACATTCTGTCACCGCGATATGATGATCAACCCGATCTCTATTTTGACTGGTCTACTAAAAATCAATTTACTACTGAGAAAGATTTTCAACTCAATCAAAGGCAAAGGGATCTTCTAAATGCTGAGTTATCCTCCCATGGTCTTTGCGTAGACGCTGATCGGATGATGCTTTTTTGCAAAAAGGCTATAGAACTTAGGGAATTTGCGAAATTTGAATTTACAAAGAACTTATCTGAAGTTCTCAGAATAATCGAGGTAGAGGGGAAAAAGCTTGGTTTTGATAAACATGAGCTCAAGTACTCTAACATACAATGTTTCTTCAAATCTAAATTGCAGCCAATAGATTTTGTGGATGAGTTGAAAAAGAGTATCAAAGAGGGAATAAATATTCATAACAAGTCTTTGACAGTTTTACTTCCCTCGCTGATCACTAAACCCTCTGATGTTTGGTCGTTCAATGTCTCAGATACGGTTCCAAACTATGTAACTCAAAAAAAAGTTGTTGCGGAGATCTGCACGGATCAATCCAAAGACCAACTCGCCGGTAAAGTTGTTTTAATCCCCAATGCTGATCCTGGGTTTGATTGGCTTTTTTCTCATAAAATTGCGGGTTTGATAACTGCTTGGGGGGGCATTAATTCACACATGGCTATACGAGCCGGGGAGTTAGGTCTTCCAGCGGTTGTGGGCGTTGGAGAAAAGTCGTTTAATGAGCTCACTAAAGCACTATTTATATCGATTGACTGCGCAACAAAATCGTTGAATGTGCTGCGCTAAGTTAACTGATTATCGTTCATTGGGGTGATCAGTCTCTCAATCGCGATGGCGTTTGGGCACCGCTTCGCTTAATTTGATGTTAAGGCGGATGGCTTCATTGACGCTAGCACAGAAATTAGTGCGCTATAACTCGGGTGTCTCAATACAGTTGACCAGAATTCAGACGATGTCTAGTTCAAAGCCTCACGGACTATGGAGTTTCTCTGTTCGCATAGATTGATAGATCACTCGGTGTATCGAGTTCACCCCACATTTCGAAATACGGCACTGCTTTTATCTTATGGTCCCCAGAAGCAATTGCCTGCTGTAAAAGGTTTGTCATGTCTTGCTTTTTATTTTTCTCGTGTGTGTTGGATCGTCTCAATTTCTGTAACTTTGACCAGCCAACTTTCGAAAAATACAACAGTCCCATAAATTGCCCATTTATTTGCTCTAAACCAACATCCTTTCTGCCAATGTCGGTTAAAAAACCATCAGATGAAATTGAGAAAGACTCAGCGTCTTCATTTGGATCCTCAAACCTCTCTGACCAATGTGTCAGCCAGTTTGGGTCATATGTGATAGCGATCTCAGCGTCTTGATTAAGCAGAAGCTCCACAGCATGCGCTTTATAAAATATATCTGAATAACTTACTATAAAATCTGACCCCGCCAGCCATTCTGATGCGCACTCAAGTGAGCTTACCATCTGCGTTTCATGCCAATGCTGATTGTAAAACTGAACAGAACCGTATCTGTTCAACAATTCACATTTGTAGCCAGTGACAACCGCAACATTAGTGATGTTATTGTGAGCCATTGCCTCAATCTGAGTTTCGATAAGGGGCTTGCCATTGAGCTCAATTAGGCCTTTGGGCATTTGGGAAGTTAAACTGCCCATACGACTACCTCGACCAGCGGCAAGAATTATGCCCTTGGTCATCAAATCTGCAGTCATTTTATTTCCTTTCAAAATACGACTCTGATCCAGAAAGCTCTTGCAATAATCATGTCAAAAATGGTCTCCAATCATTTATTACTATTCCAAACCATATATTTTTTTACTCTCAAATTTTTGACCCGAGAGCAAAAATACGCTCATATTTTTAGATTATCGCCAGCAAATATTTGCTTACCTGTCCTAAAGCAAATATGCTCACTGGATATTCCATTATTCGATGAGACTTATTTTGAAAACTGGAAGAGTTATATGGATTACTGGTCTTTCAGGCTCTGGTAAAACAACGCTGGCCAGACAAATTCAACTGTTGCTGAGAGCAAAGGAACAACCAGTTATACTGTTGGACGGTGATGATCTACGAGAGGTTATCCTTGGGCCATCCAAAGACCAAAATCAGCAATTTAACCAAGCAAAAAGAAGAGAATTGGCCTTTATATACTGCCGTCTGGCGAGACTTTTGGCTGAGCAAGGTTGTTGGGTAATAGTTTCAACTATCTCTATGAGAAAGGCAGTTTTTGATTGGAACCGCAAAAATTTGCCAAACTACCTCGAAATACTGATTGACTTACCACTCGAGATTTTAGAGGCACGGGATCCAAAGAATATATACAGTGATTTCAAAAAAGGACGGCGAAAAAATGTTATAGGCGTAGACATCAATGCTGAGAAGCCACAGCACCCAGATTTAGTATTCAATGAGAGCAACCTGCTATCGCCTGCTCAAATGGCAGAGACTGTTGTAGATATTTTTCAGCCTTAGCTATCAAGCCTCATCTTGCACATAACTCATAACCTGCAAGTTAGTTTGAGTCACTGGACTTTGAGAGTTACAGCATCAAAGCAAGAAAAAAGATTTGTTTTCAACAATATCAAAATAGCAATTAAACTATCGACACTCTCCTACTGAGACCATTTCAACCAAATTCAGTGGACCATATTTGATTTTACAAAATGTATGTTTGAGAGGACCGCTGAACATATACGCTCTATGTAGGTCAATTTCTTATTCCGACCCAAGCTCTTGTCAAATAGTATACCGGTATTGTGTTAAATTTTGAGATTATATGCTCTACATCCTGCAAAAACTCCCCAAAATTTTTATCACCCAATTGACTTTGAATATCATTCACCGACCGCCAAGCACCAATATATTCTTCATGCGTTCGTTGAACTAAATCCTCAGACTCGATGTAGACCACCGATCTGAAATAACCGCTCTCCATAAGCGTCTCACTTAGATTGTTGGTAATTCCACTTAAACCAGAGGAAACACGTGATTGAGCCCCATACTTGTCGACTAATATATCTTGCACCAGACTCTCAACCGGTGACTTTTCAGTGAGCCTCGGGTTCCAAATCGCAACAAATTTTCCGTCCGGTTTCAAAATTCTATTAAACTCTGATAGGGCTTTCTCAGTATCTGGCCAGTGAAACGAGGAAGCCATTGAAACAAGGTCATAAGACGAGTTTGCCAAGCCTGTTTTTTCTGCGGTGCCAGCGGAAAAATTTATAAGAGATCCAAATTTTTTCACACCTGCCTCACGCATTTCTTTATTTGGCTCGACAGCGACTAAATCTCTTATGCCTTGATCAAAAAGGCACTTGGAAAAGATACCTGTGCCAGCACCGACATCCGCAGCTTTAATACTGCTAATGTCGGGTTTTACTGACTTTACCAACATATTGGTTAAATGTTCGTTATAGGTTGGTCTATATCTGACATAGTCAGCAGCTAAATTCGAAAAATCACCTTTTCTCATTTTGTTTCCTCTCATCTTTTTGACGTATGTTGCATCTCCAGATCACTTTAAACTAATGATCTAGTTGAATATGTTTTTTACCCGACGAATATCAATTTTTTGAAATTCTGGTTCTCTCTCTGGATGCCACATCCACCCATGCCAATTTCTTTTTTTATGTGTAATTGCCTCAACCGACCCATCAAGACCCTCCGCCAACAGCGAGTATTTGACAGGACAATTCTCAAGAGCATTATTATGATAGCTGTTCACCTCGCCACAATATTTCCCGTGGAGCACGTGCCTGACACGAGCGTGATCCCTCACAGGTATCAATTTTACCCCCTCATAGACACCTAGCACCTGCATTCCTCGACATATTCCAAGGACCGGCAAATCATTTTTTTCTGCATAATTCAAAAGCTCAAATTCGGTCAAATCTCTATCAGCGTGCACGCCAACATCGTCCCCTCCTGAAATTACAATTCCATCTGGCTTCAACTTCTCTAAAAACTTGATCAGAAAGTCGTCAACCAAGTTTTTTGTTGGAAAATTCGGGATTGGTGCCGTTACGTAACCACAGGTTTGAAAAAAACTCGTCAAACGTTGATCTAATGTGTCTCGCCGTTCGCCTAAATCTGGGAACTCGTGTATTCGCTGGGTAACCGCCAATAACTTCATCACAGATCACTCACTAATTTCATCGCGCTAAAATTATTGAGCGTGGATGGTTCCAAGAAAATTTTGCAGTTTTTGCGCCGCAGAAGCTTCTCTGGAACATTTTTCCTAGTTGGCTTGACAATTAGCAAATTTCTCTCTCAGTAGGCTACGCAAAACTTATCGTCAGCTTGACGCTGCTCGTCACTAAATGTCGGAAATGCAAGCATCTTATTATATTGTGGGCTGCATATTAAATCGACGGACACAGATGGAAACTCGACTGAAATCAGATCCAATGCTCCTTTCCACCAATGCGGATTTCGCACAGTTATGTGAGCATTTTCACCATTCGGTAAAAGAGCGTTCGCGTCGTAACAGGCTACATTCAGGATTACCAACTTTTTGGCACAGGAAAAAATATCTCTGAGGACAGTCGCAACATCTGACACAAATATATGCTCAAGAACATCAAAGCAAACGACACAATCAGCGGAAGTGCGCTCATCAATGTCACGGGCAGGCTCATAACTGTAGACTTTTTTTAGACCAAAAAAATCAATTGCGGATATTTCATTTTCAAAGCCGGGAGCGGTCCAATCTGAACCGCCGCAACCATAATCAAGAACAGTGCCAATATCGTATTGTGAAAATTTATTTTTAACAACATCACGTATTTTACGGAGTTCAAAGCTGTTATACGCGTCTTTTATGTCCATCCCAATATTTGTGGCATAGCCGTGTTCTGCCATCTGAGAATACATATCAACAAGACGTTGACCTTTGTCACTAAGCGAAAGATGGTTCATTTGTTTTCCGATGCCAGTTAGCTTCAAGTGAGAACAAAGTGAGCAATTTCCGTGCCACTAATATCGATCAAAATAATGATAAATCTGGCTTTAAGACGTCAGGGAGCAGAATTCATCAATAACCAAACCGCAGTCAACGACGTAATCTTGATCAATTTTTGATATTCCTGGTGTGTTGTTTGACGTGCCAACGATCTGTCTGAAATTAAGCTTAGATGCCACTGCAAATGGTCCAGTTACATTCATGCTGTCCATTGGAGGTGCCAATTCTATAACGTTTGCTCCAGATGGAAGATTTAAAAAGAAGTTTGAGTTTGCACCCAACGGTGTAATCAAACATGAAGTTTGTTGCCCAAGTTCAAATTGCTGCTTGATGTTCAAAGTGCTTATATCAATTATCTCAAAGCCAAATGGTCTCAGTTTTTCATATAATTCATCTTCATTTATGAGGCGTCTCCAACGCGTATTCTTTCTGGATAGAAAAATTTTCCTTGGCGCCTCAGTTAAACTTGATGAGTCTAAACAAAGCTGTTTTCGCAATTCTCCGAATACACCAGGAGACCACCATGTCCCGAAGTCTGATATCGAATGCCAAGGCATTTGCGGTACCAAAAGGGATCCAACGTTTACAATGGTTCCTGAATTTATGATGTATATATTTGAGTTGCTAACGCCAAAGTACTGTAGGATCTCTAATTGTTTTGCGTTTAAAGAACTTGGCACCAAAAAAGTGGTGTCTTGTTTCAATCTTTCCTCGAGAAAACAAAATCGGGCGACGTGATTAAACAGCCAATGACCAAAATTCCAATGTCCACCAATAAAAATTGCAGTATCGAGGAAAGTCTCAGATTTGCTATGAAATACAATTTGTTTTCCATCAACCGAGAAAGCATCTTCTTTTCGATCTAAAACTTTGTCAGACATATTGGGGTTGAAACAGATATTTTCTAAACAAGAAAGACCATCAACATTTTGAATAATATTTGACATGCCAAGAACGCGGGCATCATTTATGCGGAAGTTGCGGGGTACACGC
>MDSZ01139560.1_pt1 | contig 10190 bp, 8 predicted proteins | sample 811201 | NCBI WGS metagenome assembly MDSZ01 (sample SAMN05326647, study PRJNA326480) | marine metagenome | isolation source: seawater | place: Indian Ocean: North | collected 2010 | reverse complement strand
TCTTTCAATGCATTGAGCACCTCGGGCAAAAGCTTCCATTCTGTTTGTCCTTCCAGCATGGCATAGTCTGAGGCAAGTAATTGTCCAGCCTGCAAATATTGTGTGGCTTGCTCGAAAGTGTAAGGGCCAAAAGTTTGTCCATCCCTAGAAACAAATAAGGAGGATGCTTTTTCAACAGCGCCTAAATTGACTTTGGCTTTACGCCCGAGCAATTGATCGAGTGTACTAATAATTTTTGAAAGATATCTGTCTGGGGATATTTTATCTTTGATAACTGCCTGTAAATCGCCCATCCGCAGGCGCAAGCCCGGAGGAAGTTCAGTCCCCTCCAGATGAATGGCGAGAAAAGGTTTTTTTTCGTTTAATGCCAAATTAATTTCGTTTCGACAATTAATCGATTCAGTGGCTTGCGGAGAAATGAAGCATACAAAAACGCTGCAACCAAGGACTGCTTTGGCAATTTCTTCTGGCCATGCATTACTGGCCGCAACGCCTTCATCATACCAAATATTGTATCCCGCATCTCTTAATTGATGCATTTCTGGATAAACTAAATGTGCGTCCTGATGAGAATAACTGATAAACAAATAGGCGTCTTCCCCCTCGTAGGCTGCAAAGGGGGGAACATCTGCAGTACGGTCTCCTTGCCCCCCCTGAGGCAGAATGATTCCAGGAACTTCTGCAAGCGTAACCCAGTTTGGACAGCCCTCAAACCATGCCTGATCAGTAATCTTAAGCTGACCGGTTTGAATCCAGTTTTGCAGGTCTTCTACTTGATAAGGACCGACCTGTTGACCATTTTGATAAAGGAAAACTTGAGTCATTTAATCTGCTTCCTTCATTCCTTTTTTCACCTGTTCGTAGTGTAGTTTATTATAAACTATTTGGATAGAGCATTATTACGCCTGATCCAAGGATTTTATAAAGCCCTTAGGTTATTATTTTTATTTATGCGGGAAGGTGAAAAAAGGCTATTCGGCCGGCTTCGAACGGATCCAATTAGAAAGAACTTGAATTTCCTCCCCTGTAAGCTTGGTATCTCTTCCATAGCACGGCATCCGATCATTATCTTCTCCATAAAAACGGTCATCCTCCGGATTTTTGATAAATGCCACGGTCCATTCGTCTGAACCGTATCCGGTCAGGTCAGGGGCATAACCTTCCTCCTCAGAATCTATGTCATGGCAATCAATACAGGCTAAACCATCCTGAAAGTCTAAATCGTCGTTGTAAAAAAGAGACAGCAATTCCTCTCGTTCTTCCTCAGCTAATGGCTCCTGGTAGGGAAGTTCTGCCATATCCGAAAGTAAGCGGGCAATTCGCGGTAATAGAGCTGTTTCCTCTGGGGTATACTTGGCTAAAACCTTACGGGCCATGGTTCCATCCTTAAAAGCGGTACCTCCAAAGTACTCATCTGATACATAATGCTTATGGGTGAGCAGTTTAGTTATCCACTCCACACTGGCAAAGCCAGCCAACTCTGGTGCTGACTGGGCATCGTCAACCGGATAACCCCTACCATCATGTCCGTTATAGCGATGACAACTGGCACAATGTGCGGCAAAGAGATTGCGTCCCCTGTTTGCTGGATCTTTCCTCAATAAAGTTACCGCTCCCGCAGGAGGAATACCCTGATCCTCTATCACCGAAAGCACACGGTTGGCCTGCCAATGGGCTTCTTCAAGTGCAGCAGAATGACGAGGATTTGCACGATCTTCCGAAAAAGCCAAAAGAGTCAAAGCCACCGATCCCGCAATCAATGTCCACCAAAATCCGATATTCAATTGATGACCAGGGCGAGAGGCCCCAATGAAAGGTTGTAAAAATATCCATAATGCAAGGAACAAAGGAATAATTACAGCTCCCCAGAAAGCAGGCACATATTTGAGCAATTGAAAGAGAAAAAGGAAATACCATTCCGGCCGGGCGGGAAATTCATTGGCTGGATCTGCTGGTGGTCCCAAAGGAGCACCCCTGAAATAGAGGGTCAATCCAACGACAGCTAAGAGAATTGCCAAACAGGCAATGGCATCCTTGAGAATCTGGTCGGGCCAAAAATAGGAATCTTTTTTGGGTCGGGGTTCTTTCACATGGATCCCGTGCTTGCGAAACAGATAAATATGGATCACCACCAGACCGATAAGCATGGCCGGAAGTACTCCCGCATGCAGGGCAAAAAAACGAGTCAATGTATGATGGCCATACTCTACCCCACCTACCACAATTTTTTGGATGGCGGAACCGATCCATGGAACTTCGGCCATCAGATTAGTGGCTACCGCAGTTGCCCAATATCCTTTTTGGTCCCACGGAAGTAAATAACCAGTCAGCGACAGGGCCAAAGTCACTCCCATCATCAATGCCCCAAACCAGAAATTTAATTCACGAGGAGCCCGGTATGCACCATCAATAACAACCTGCATTAAATGCAGGACCAGTAAGACAATCATGGCCTGCGCCATGTAATGATGAACACCTCGCAAAAACCAACCTCCCCAGACATGATACTGCAGGAAATAGACACTCTCCCAGGCAGTCTGGGCACTCGGACTGTAAAACATCCAAAGCAGGGTACCCGTAACAACCTGGGTAAAAAAAGCAAAAGTTAAGCAACTCCCCCAAACATATCTCCAACGGGCGCCTCCGGGTACTTTTTCATACAAGACCTCGTGCAATAAATTTCGATAACCCGAACGATCATCGAGCCAGTCAAAAATAAACTTCATGATAGAGGAGTCTTTTCGGGGATGTTCGGTCTAAAATGCTGGAAGCGTATCCAAACATACCCCTCATCTATTTTTGTTTCCATTGTATCCATGGGTCGTGGACTGGGACTGTTTTCAGTGGTAACTGAACCATCCAGTGCAAAGGAACTGTTGTGGCAGGGACAAAAATAGTCGTTGCTTTGCTTTCGATAATCAATGGCACAACCCAGGTGTGGGCACTTAAGATTAAACGCAACCACTTCATTATTTTTGCGCGTTAAATAAACTGCACCGACCGGCACATCTTTGTATGTTGTCCAGGCATCTACCACTTTTTCCTGAACCACCTCAAACTTTGCGGGTGAACCATCTTCAGGCAACGATGCCAATAGTGCAACCTTGGACCATGGCACCTTTCCTGCACCTGCAGAACTTTTTTTAACCGGATCGAGCAGGGCTGGAACACCCGCGGCTATTGGAAATATCCCACATGCCGCCGAAGCACTCAAAGTGGCTACACGGATGAACTTTCTTCTGCTAGAATCCTCTTCTATTCCTTCGTTCATATTAAAATAGTATCAATCACCAAGCCTTTTGATTTGGCAAAGGTAAACAGGCAATTGCAAAATAAAAATTAAGGGAGAGGTGGCAAGGGAGGCAAGTCGCCAAAATCATCACCCCCACTGTCTGGCAAAGGAGGCAATCCGCCATCCTCTTCCATTCCGGGCAAAGGAGGTAATCCATTAGAATCCGCTTCAGTGGGCAGACCCGGTAGTGGCGGGAGAGGCTCATTTGCAGGGGGAGTCTCGGATTCATCCAGGCCGGGTAAAGCAGGCAGTTCATTGGTTGCTTCATCGGGGAAAACAGGCAAAGCTGGGCTGTCCACTGGCAGGCTGGGTGGATCGGCTGCCGGAAAGGCACTCTCTGAGTCATCTGCATTGGGCAAAGAAGGCAGTTCCTCTCCACTCACAACCTCAGATTCCTCTTCCATCGGGGGAAAACTTGGCAGATCGGAAAACCCATCAGCAGAGTCTTCAGGAGTTGGTTCAAGGATAGGATCGGGCAGGTCTAGTGGGGCAGGTTCGTCAAGCGGAACCGGAGCATCAAATTCAAATTCATCGGCTACTGTATTGGTATCAGGCACCGTAGGAGAATCCGTGAGATCAATATCGGGAAGTGATTCAATACTTTCAGTGGATTCAGATGCCTGAATGGGAGAAGGAGTTCCATCTGCAGGTAAGGAAAGTGGGGTTCCATCGGACCGCCAAGTTGCTTCACTGCCATGCCTGACACCGTTTGTATAAGCACGGACATACATCTTTTGCCCGTTTGGCCACCAGCGGGTTACAGAACCATGCCATCTACCCTCTCGGTAGTTTCGTTCGTACATTTTGATCCCGTTAGAAAACCACTTGGTGCTCTTACCGTGCTTTCTTCCATCCTTCCAGGATTCATCGGAGGAGATAAACTCTCCGCTTTCTCCTAGATCAACGATAAGGATTCTGCCTGTGAAAGGATTATTGCTGGCTTTAAGGTAAAGCAACCCGTAGCGGGAAACAAAATTGTCATCATATTCGTCCGCACTGACTTGGTAAGCATCATCGCTAGTTATGCCCACAAATTTTGAATCAACGGACGAAGGAGAATGAGAAGGACTACCAACCTTACGGTACCTGTTTTCGCACGAAGCAAAAAGAAAAAGGATTAAGAGTGAATATGATATTTGCCTTATCATTCTTTCATACAAACATTTGAAACGAAATTTGCAAGAGTGAAGGAAATGACGCCCTGATTGAGCACAAAAATACTTCAATCTTGATTTAAATGCCATTTTCGATCATAAACGATCGCAATCAATCATTTTCGATCACCAAATCGGAAGTTCCAGCCTAACAACAAAATCAGATTACACATGACCCTTGACCAATTACCCATCTATATACCAGCTATTGGGGCACTCGCTCTTTTGTTCACCTGGTGGAAGACACAATCCATAAATGCTATTTCAGAGGGATCGGAACGTATGTCAAAGATTGCCAAGAGTATACAGGAAGGTGCTATGGCCTTTCTACGTGCTGAATACAAAGTGTTAATTGTTTTTGTTATTGCCGTGGCAGCACTCCTGTATTGGAGCGGTAACAACAACCCAAACAGTGACGGACTTGTCGCGTTCTCCTTTGTAGTGGGGGCTTTTTGCTCTGGTCTGGCGGGCTATTTGGGCATGAAAGTGGCCACCAAAGCAAATGTTCGCACCGCCAATGCAGCCAAAGAAAGCCTGGGTAAAGCTCTTGAGGTTGCTTTCTCAGGGGGTGCAGTAATGGGGCTGGGGGTAGTTGGACTCGGTATTCTCGGACTTGGCGGGTTGTTTGCATATTTTAGTGATTATTTTGGTGCTTTTGAAAATAAGGACAATTTGGGTACTACCCTTTCTGTGCTTACCGGTTTTTCTTTCGGAGCATCTTCCATAGCCCTATTTGCACGCGTTGGAGGAGGGATTTACACCAAAGCTGCGGATGTTGGCGCTGACTTGGTCGGCAAGGTGGAAGCTGGGATTCCAGAGGACCACCCACTTAACCCCGCCACCATTGCGGACAATGTGGGCGATAATGTAGGCGATGTTGCCGGAATGGGTGCTGATCTTTTTGAATCCTATGTCGGCTCGATTATAGGAACCATGGTTTTGGGCGCAGCGATGGTTGCCGGATCTGCTAACTTTGCAGACTTCCTTGGCGGTTTGTCCCCTGTCTTTTTACCCCTTATTCTGGGAGCGGTTGGAATCATTACTTCGATACTGGGAACTTTCCTGGTAAAAGTAAGAGATGGTGGAGACCCTCAAAAGGCTCTCAACACAGGAGAATTTGTCTCATCCGGACTGATGATCGCAGCCTCTTACTATATAATTAACAAGTTCCTGCCCGAAAGCTGGACATTTGGGGAGAGCACTTTTACTGCAATGGGCGTATTTTGGGCTACTATTATCGGTCTGGTTGCAGGGTTGGCAATTGGTCTGATTACTGAGCACTATACTGGCACCAATAAAAAGCCGGTGAAGGCAATTGTGGATCAGTCCATAACCGGATATGCTACTAATATTATTGCCGGGCTTGGAGTAGGAATGATTTCCACCACTCTTCCCATTTTGGTCATTGCGGCTGCAGTTATCGGGGCTCATGAAATGGCAGGGCTCTACGGAATTGCGATTGCGGCTGTGGGCATGCTTTCAAACACAGGTATTCAACTTGCAGTTGATGCATATGGTCCCATTTCGGATAACGCCGGGGGCATTGCGGAAATGTCTGAGTTACCCAAGGAAGTCCGTGAGAAAACTGACAAGCTCGATGCCGTAGGCAATACCACTGCGGCAATTGGTAAAGGTTTTGCCATAGGATCTGCGGCTCTTACCGCCCTGGCTCTATTTGCAGCATTCACTGCATCCTTCAATCAAACACATCCTGATTCTACATTGTCTACAATTAATATCCTTGATCCCAAAGTAATGGCAGGTCTTTTTGTCGGTGGGATGCTTCCATTCCTGTTTAGTGCCCTAGCAATGGGTGCTGTGGGGCGTGCTGCTATGTCCATGATTCAGGAAGTTCGCAGACAGTTTCATAATATCCCCGCCCTTAAAAAAGCCCTTGAAGTGATGAACCAAAACGAGGGGAAGCCTAGCGCTGAATGGTCAGATGATGACAAACAGTCTTTTGATGAAGCCATCGACTCAGCTGAGTACGGAAAGTGTGTTGAAATTTCCACTCAATCCGCCATCAAAGAAATGGTTGCTCCCGGTCTTGTTGCAATTGCCACTCCCGTTGCCATTGGAATTGGAGGAGGTGCAACCATGCTCGGTGGTTTACTAGCTGGGGTAACTGTAAGCGGAGTTCTACTCGCCCTTTTTCAGTCCAATGCTGGTGGTGCTTGGGACAATGCCAAAAAAATGGTTGAGGAAGGCTACGAAGTTAATGGCGAAAAGCACGGCAAAGGCTCCGAGCTACACAAAGCTGCTGTGGTTGGGGACACAGTCGGTGATCCTTTGAAGGATACTTCCGGTCCTTCGCTTAATATCCTCCTTAAACTTATATCAGTTGTTGCCTTAGTGTTAGCCCCTTACATTACGATCGGCGGCCTTTTTAGCTAAACTCTTTCCCCGATTGAACGGGCGAACTTAGTCCGTTCATCGGGGCTACTCTTGTAGTAGGAAGTACCTGCAACAAATACATCCACCCCTGCATCCAGGCACTCTTCCACATGTTGGGGGCCTACCCCACCATCAACTTCGATGAGAAAGGAATGATTTTCAGACTTCCTGCGGGCAGATAGCTCACCTACTTTCTCTAGAACATATTCCTTAAAACTCTGCCCACCAAAACCAGGGTTTACGGTCATGCAAAGACATAAATCCACCTGATCGAGGTACGGAAAAAAAAGGTCCACAGGAGTGTCTGGGTTGATGGCTAATCCAGTTTTCAAACCAGCTGCACGGATTCGATCCAAAGCAGACTGGTGATCATACTCAGGTTCAAGATGGATGGTAATCAGTTCTGAGCCAGCATCAATGAAAGCATCCAAATATAAATCGGGCCGATCAAGCATCAGATGAACATCAAAGAAGAGTTTGGAATGGGGACGGAGATCCGCGACAGTTTGGGGACCGAAGCTCAAATTAGGCACAAAGTGACCGTCCATCAAATCGAGATGTATCCACTCCCGACCGTCGTTCTCCACTTCCATTAGTGAACTTCTTAAATTACCATGATCTCCTGCAAGAAGAGAGGGTGCCAAAAATTTTTTCATCATATAAAGCTATACCCTTTTCACCAAGCTTGATTCAATAAGGAAAGAGATATATTGGACGCCAGCCTCTCGGCGAGTGCCTGTAGTGCCATCGAATCATCCGGTACTTGGGAAATAGACCGAAGTAAGGAAGAATCGGCCCGCACATTTTCCTGATGCATACTGGCTCCACGCACATCATTAAGCTCGACTGTTGCCGAAATTCGAAGATTTAACCCGGCGGCAAGCAAAGTATCACCCGGGCGGTATGCTTCGGTGGAATCTTTATAATTTGTTAAAGTAACAATGAGAAAAACATCGGCATCTCCCGGACCGTTGGCCAATACATAAGAACCATTCCTTAAAATATTTTTGCGCAGTTCACGATCTACTTTTGCTCCAAGCAAAGGGGCCACAGAATCATTTTTAACCCTTATGTGCAAATGGGAGCCTCCGGATACGGGGCTCCCCATCTTGTAAGAACAACCAGGGAAAAGTGAAAGCAATATAAATACAGAAAATGCTTTCAGGAATATCTTACTCATTACGCAATTCAGCAACACGCACTTCTGCTTCTCTAGCGGCGGTAGACTCAGGAGCTGTGGTAATGGCTTGGTTATAAAATTGCAAGGCGGGCTGATTGCCCAGCTCTTTCCACCGGACTAAGAAGTATTTACCGTATTGTTCCACATACTTACCAATCTCTAATTTGCTTTGAGCTAAACTTTCCCGCATTTCATTTCTTCCTTCACGGGCAAGCTTTTTTCTTTTCAACGCTTCTTCTTTTCGTTCCTGAAATTGCTCTTGAGTTTCATCAGCTCCTCTTCGCGGGACTTCCTCAAACAAGATTATGTAGTCCTCATAATAATGAAGTGCTTGCAGGGTCGAACCCTGATCATAGGAAGGGCCTGAGACAAAATTTTTGTGAATATTGCCTAGCATAAAGTATGATTTTTCGGCGAGGTAATGCTCGGGATAATAATTGACCAATCTTTCCAGTGCATCAACGGCTTCTTCATGCTTGTTGTCTTTAAGGGAAATTTCAGCAAGGACCATTAGGGCACGAGGTGCAAACTTGGGCCCTCTTGAAAGCTCGACGATCTGATTGAGTCGCTCTCGGTCCTCCGAACCAGAACGTAAGCGGGGAACAAAACCCCATTTTTTTGGCAAGTCCTCGGTGGCAATTCGCTCCGCAAGACGCATGAGCGAGGATGCAACGCGTTCAAAATCGTACCTCACATAGGCTTTGGCAACGAGTTGTAAATGATCAAAGGCCTTCTTCCAGTCTCCTTGCCTTTCACGAATCAATGCTGCCCTATAAATTGATTCGGGACCAATCAACACAGAATCTCCCTCAAAATCCACTATTAAATCACATCGGCGTTTAGAAAATTTCTCAAATAATTTGAGTGCGTCCGATAACTCACCAGATCTTTGCAGTTTAACTGCCTCGAGGAACCATTTGTGGGCTTGTTCATCTTGGTAAGGATCACGGTTTTTAATAAAAAACCCGGTTCCTGGAAATAGATATACTTTTTCCTCTTCGCCTTTCGTACGACCTCTCGGATTTGCCCCCAAATCGACTCCAGTTAAATGATAAAATGAAAATCCCAGTATAAATAAAATGAAAATCTTCGCACTCATGATTAGAATCGAACAAGGGTGGACGACCAAGTCAAGCCAGCCCCAAATGCAACCAGCAGGCAAAGATCATTGGGCTTGATTGTCCGTGAGTGGACTGCTTCGCTGAGTGCCAAAGGGATGGAGGCCGCAGAAGTATTTCCGTAACGGTCCAAGTTGCAGTAGAATTTCTCCAAGGGCACATTCAATCTTTGGGATAAACTCTCCACGATCCTCATATTTGCCTGATGAGGAATAATGTGATCAATTTCATCGATCGATATGTTGTGTTGATCGAGAAGTTGTCTGCAGGAAGACTCCATCACCCGAACCGCTGATTTGAAAATTTCTCTCCCGTTCATCTTTAAATAGTGCTTTCGCTCATTCACAGATTGCTCGGATGCCGGGATGGCCGAGCCTCCAGCAGGTTGGCATAACAAGGAAGGATTGGACCCATCTGCACCACAGTAAAAACCAAGTAGTTCTGGCCCCTCCCCTTCTCTGGAAAGTACCGCTGCACCTGCACCATCACCAAAAAGAACACAGGTTGTACGATCTTCCCAATCCATGATACTCGACATTTTTTCTGCCCCAATTACAAGAGCCTTGCTGTAACGACCGGATGAAATCATCGCATCTGCGACATCCAGCGAATAAAGAAATCCGGAACAGGCTGCTTCCAGGTCAAAACAGGCAACTTTCTTAAGACCAAGCTTATGCTGAAGAATACATGCAGTGGAGGGGAAAGCCATGTCAGGGGTAATGGTTGCTACCAGTACTAGATCAATCTCTTCAGGTGAAATCCGAGCATTTTCCAGTGCCGCTTTGGCTGCTTGCAAAGATAAATCACTGGTTGTTTGTTCTTTGGCTGCAAACCTTCTTTCCGCAATGCCTGTGCGAGTGCGAATCCACTCATCTGAAGTGTCCACCGTTTTACTTAGCTGCTCATTATCAACCACTTGATCCGGGCCATATGAACCAATTCCAAGAATGCGGGTATGAACATCTTTTTTCATATAATTTCAGATTTATTCTGCTTCATTACCATTAACAGGCAAGGGGCGGATGAGATCGTTGGCACCTCTAATATCTTCC
>MDSZ01083117.1_pt1 | contig 10191 bp, 17 predicted proteins | sample 811201 | NCBI WGS metagenome assembly MDSZ01 (sample SAMN05326647, study PRJNA326480) | marine metagenome | isolation source: seawater | place: Indian Ocean: North | collected 2010 | reverse complement strand
TGACTACAGGATGCAAGACGCGGAGTTCTTCTACACAGAAGAGGAAGCTAGAAGATTCGTAGATGCAATTTCAGATCCTAAAGTCAGATTGAATGATGGAGAATTTTGGCCCGACAGTTGGGGCTGGGTAGTTACGGATTGCTACGAGATAACGAAGTCGAAGATGAGCAAATCTGCTTACGACGCTTTGAAAAAGCATACGGGCGACTAGATATGGCCTACGAATTTAAGTTTGAAGTTGGTGACATTATCGCACCAACACCGGAAGCACTACTAAATGCCAAGTTTAAGAAAAACGGCAGATGGTATCAAGGAGTTCGAGTAATAGTCAAAAAAGGCAAATCGTCGCCGATAATTGACGCTCCTGATGGCGTGCCATGCTATATCATGTATGTTGGCAATGGCGCGTGGTATGCCGACCAATTCGATTGTTTGACCCAAAGTGCAGAAGCCATAGATGAGAACTTTATCTTAATGCACCGACCAAGTGATATTGAGAAACCAGTTACATTTCGGTTTCCAGCAACAAAAAAAGTCTACTTCTAAAATCTGATCATGTCTGACTACCCTATAGTTGGAGAGAAAGTTACAAGTGCAGGACTGAAAAGAATTGGAATGATGCACAAAGACCACCCCCACGCAAAATGGCGGGGGAAATGGACAATATGCGAAGTCAAATCTTTTCGAGACAAAAGAGGCAATGTAAGAGCCAAAATGATTGTGAAAGGGAAACCCCCTCTTGCAAATGGCGAGAAGAGAAAAACAGAATTGAAAGTTTCCCTATTGAGGCGTATTCAATTAAATGCTTAGTTTGCGGCAAAGAGTGGCTTCAACACACGAAGCAAGAACGACTACAATGCAAACGAGCAAAATAACTCTGATCATGTCAAGCATTATGCAAGACAAAGAGAGAGAATGGGCGACCACATTTAGAAAGGAGGCTTTGAAATGAAACCGATTCAAGCCCATGAAAGCGGAGAAAAACTCGCAAGTCTGATTGCTAATGTCCATCAAGGAGTTGATATGGGCATAGAGCTTGTGTCACATTTCGTGCAACACAATGAAGCCATAGCAGCGGAATACGAGAAAAGGGGAATAACTCCCCCTCTGAAAATTACCGAAAATGATGAAATCGAACAACTCAAGCAGTCTATGTTCGATATGAGCGTTGAAGCAAGAAACAAAACCGCACTCAAAATTCTCGGAATGTATGGAAAGGGAATGTCCTAAACGGCAACACCCTGTCCAACTGATCATGCAACCCGTAACTATGCGTAGAGTCTTTGGTGTATTGATGCTGATAATTGCAGGAGGATATTGGTATGCCAACCTACAAGACATCGACCTTAGCGTGTTGAAATTACCCGAAACGGTTGATTCACCAGCATTTTGGCTGGGTTACGCAGGATTTACGATTTTTCTGATGATGCCTCAGCTTATTGGAGTGCCTGGAACTAATGAGGTAAATTTACTTCCTCAGCAGTCAGCATTCCAAAACCCATTGCAAATGGGGATGCAAATGGCGGGGCAAAATCAACAACCATTCCAAATGAACGGAAAATGGTATATGCAAACCCTTCAAGGGTATTTGATGTGGGATGATGCCACCCAAATGTGGGTTCATGCCCCTTCTGAACATGACACACAATGAATGTGTAAATTGTGGTAAAGGTCTAAATTCACATTTAGGTCAAAAAATAGGCTATGGTTCTATTTGCCGCAAAGAGAGAGGACTGAAAACTGCACTAATAGTTGCACCAGCAGGAACTTGTGGAGACCACCACCCAGATTATCACATCAAGCATTTACCAACGGATTTCCAGTCAATAGCAAATTATCTTGCTTACAGGACTGATTTTGATATTGCAATAATGCGTATTATGGGTGAGGACGCGGTTCCTTGGGATGACGACGGCCACTGGTATGCCATGTGGGATTTACGGGGCAAACCATACGAAGTGTTTAGATTTCTTCAAGATGGAGATTTACCATCCCGCTATATACCGGGCGATAATTACGATGAGTTGTCTCCAAGACAAGAAACTGCACGACAGGAGTTGTTATCGGAAAGGTGGATATTTGAGATTGTCCACAAGGACTACAAGGAAGCGTGCAGACTTCATGCATACTGTGGGCCTTACGATGGCTTAGACCCTGAAAATCAACCAGGCATAATTCAATTGTATGAAGATTTTGATGAGAAAGCCGCCTCTGAGGATAGTTACTGGTGTTATCATTGTTGCCAATGTTGCACCGGCGAATTTACCTATATTTCGGAAGATGCCGACCGAAGTATTGAGGAGGCAGATCGCCGGTTTGAGGAAGAGTGGGCCGAATTAAGTGAGCATCTCAAAGAATTCGAGGGAACTTGGGTCTTAGATGTAGCAAAAGATTTCTGCTTAAGGAGAGCGTATTCGGAAGATACATTGGTTGAAATAGCAATGGGCTTACATGAAATAGACCTGAATAGCTACATTGTTGAGCAAGTGTTTGCAGATTACAACTTGCTAACAGCAGGGGATTTTGATTTCCCCTTTGAGAAATTTAACGAAGAAACAATAATTCTGGATGGTGAGAAGGTTTATGGAAAAACCGACTTCCTTTTGGCGTAGTATTTCAAAAGTCTGATCATGTCAAGCGAAAGCGAGACTGAGAGAGAATCAGATTGGAGAGAAAATTTCATTCTTCCAACTCAACACGATTGGAAAGACGATGAGGGAACTGCATGTTGGCCTCATTGCCCGCATTGTCAAGTGCAAAGGCACTTGGGCCTATTTAGAAAGATAATTAATGCAATGGCCGAGACACACAATACCAATCACGACGATGATATTGAGGAAAAGTATGGGATATCGTGGGCTCAACTCCATGAGCTAAGGCAAGAAGTAGCCGAGTTTTGGGGGTGAATCTTAGCCGAGTCTGATCATGATGAAACAGAAGTTTCGAGAGAGTAGGATAGAGAAGAATATCACGCTTTCGGGCTCACGACATTCGGAGGCACAAGAAGCATACCGATGGGAGAAAAAGATGCATCGAAATTATGGTGTAATCCCGCGATTTGGACCCGGAACGGTTGATATTGAATTAAGTGTCCATTTGATACATGAGATATCAGAATTGTTGGAAATAAAACCACCCAAATATTACTTCTATGATGGAAGTGACACAAACTGGGGGGGTTACGCTAATGGGAAGAGAATTGTTCTGCGAACAGACTCATGCTTTACAACCGCAATTCACGAAATGGCTCACTACATAGACAATATCTACAGGAGATACAAGACAGGCGAAGGACACGGAGACAGTTTCAAACAAATTCTGTCTTTGCTTTACATCGAACTCGGCTATTGGCCGATGTCAAGTATGAGTAAGAGCGACTATCTGGAGGCTTACGCACGATACATGCCTACCAGTGCGCTAATCTCGCGCAGGAGGAGGCTATCTCAGAAGTATGATCAAGAACTTGATGACTACCTCAAAGAGAAGGAGAGGCAAGAAGCCGAAGCAGAAGCGAAAAGAAAGGAAGCCGAAGCAAAACAAAAAGAATGGAGGCGAAGAAAATCAGTAATTTCTGCTGGTTGTATGGGTTCCTTCTCTGAGTGGTTTGATTTTCAAATGGTTGAGGATTACATAACGAAGTCAATAGGAACGGGAGATTTCCCTGTCCTAGAATACTATTTCGTATTCGGAGACAGTTCATTGGAATTCTACTATCCCTGGCGCGAATGCCACGAAGATGATTGGTTCGAAGAATGCGTAAATCGCTATGTTGTTGATTGTAAGAAATATATTACAGACCAACAAATATCTTCCTTTGATCAATTAGTGGAAGATAACGATGGACTACTATCTTTATTTGGAGATTTTGTAGATTTCGTCATTGCGGATTTCTATGAGGAACTTGCAAATGGCGCTTACGATATGGAACCAGACCTCATTTACATTCTATGTGATGATGCATTTGATGAAATTGAAGTCAAGCAAGAAAAATCTGAGCATTGCCGTTGGCCCGCCAGCGATTGTCTGCTGAGTTTTTGTAATTCTTGCTGGTATAGAGACATCAAGGAAAAGCGAGAACAGCTCAAGAGAGTATTATCAGCACACAAGGCTGACTGATCATGACGATTTCAGAAATCGTGGAGAGAGAGAGGATACCAGTATTGCCGAAACAAATACCGTCAGCAACAACGAAGGATGGTAGGAAAAAAACAACTTTTCCAAAAAAGGTAATCCGAGTAAGAGAAAACAGCAAGACGGACTGGAACCTAATTGATTCAGTCAAGGGTTGCAAAGGAGGCTGTCACGGATGCTATGCAGCAGATTCGATGCATGTTACCTATGCAAAAATCAAGTTTGATAAGCCGATTGTGCAAATCTTAGAACCCAATCTGTTATTTCAAGATGGCATAAGAGTCATCAAGAAAGGAAGATTTTGGGTTCGCAACGGAGTGTTAGGAGACCCTTCGTATTGTTGGGAAACAACAGTCAGATGTGCAGAAGCACTTGCAACTCTTGGAATTAGAAGTGTAATTATCACTAAGATGTGGAAGACTCCTACAGAAGAACAGCTCTGGAGGCTAGCCATGTCTGATGCGGTGTTCCATTGGAGCGTAATTGCAGGTTATGACTTTCCACCCTGGATGGATAATCCAGATGGAAGAATAGACAAACTCATAGAAACATTTTACAGCTATGATGCGCTTTTTCCAAAGAAGCACCATACATATTTGAAAGGCCAAGACAATGTGGTTAGAAAGGATAGAGTGTTTTTGAGAATATGCACTATACCGTATAATGATGGTTGTTGGGAAGGAGAATTGCTTAACGAAGCTCAAGACGGATTCGTTGATATTGCCGAGCAAAATGGCTGGCGAAGAATCGAAACACCGTGGAGAATGTCTAAGAATCACCCAGCGTTTGATTATTGCGATTCGGATAACATGAAGAATCCAACATCATACCACGCTGATAGGACTAACGGATATGCTAATGCGAAGAAAAACAGGCAGAAGTTGATGGGAACGAGATATTTCGATGGAGACAAATTCATCGACAGCGATACCCCGACGATTGGCTGTCTTACAAGTTGTGACGAATGCCCTAATCAATGCGGCACTTTGAGTGAAGCAACAAAGCCAGGACTGTTTTTCAGTTACGCTAGTTGAAATCCTCTGATCATGTCAAGCGAAAGCAAGACTGAGAGAGTGAAAATGTTACTTCAAGTAGCATGTGGGGAATTAACGAAATTCCGTCCTTTAGATGACATGATTAAGGAACATTGGGTTTCAGGTGGGGAAGACTTCACACTTGAACAACTACGAGCATCCGTAGGGGGCGGTTATTACTGTGTTTCGCCAGATTCAAGGCAAATTAAGGCGTCTGGAGCATGGTTGAACCAAAGAGTTGTTGATAACTTGTTAGAAGCGAACGGAATCGGCTACCCACAGAACGATAGAGGAGACCTTTATTCAGAAATCGTAGATTTCAAAATCTACTTAGATGAAGACGGCAACCTAAAGGGTCTTGACAAGAACGAATTACTAACACACTATTTGTTCGAGAAAGAGGGAATGCTAATCTATGTGGGCGATAGAGTCGGAGACATAGGTTTAGAATTGCATTTGGAAATTGGTTGAAACTCTGATCATGACAGCTACATGTAATAGTTGTAAAAGAGAGATTACAGACAAGGTTTCACTACTCACAGGATATGGTCCTGAGTGTAGAGGCCAGTTCAAGAAAAACATCAAAATTTATTTCAAGAACTATGCCTATGATAGCCACCCCGATTGGGATATCAAACCGATTAGGGACGATGCGGATATTCAGATAATCATTGCTACAATGGCCGGGGAGTTAATTGATCCAGGCAGAAATACCGTCAAGGTATTCATGAAGTCAGCGATTCCTCCCTACGATTACACAACAGTAAGAGACACGAGTATTGAGAGGCTTATTGAAGCAAGTGCATGGAAATTCAATCCCCATTTTCACAACATAGAAGTAATCTATGATGATGGATATGGTCCAGACTTCCCGACTTTTGGAGAGATTTGGGGAGGTCTGATACAAGGCTACGGAATGGACACAGAAGGAACTATGCTTGATTTCTGGCAATTTACCAATGACCTAGACGGTTTGATTATTCACGAGGTAGAATGCCATTTCGGAAGATATTTTGGCGATTGTGGTGGTGATGGCTTTATTGGAGAATACTGCTCCGAATTAACAAGCTATGGAAGGGCTCACACTTTTCCAATGCAACTTCAAGAAATATTCTTTGACGGCAAATATTGGCCGATAGAGGATTTCTTGGGTTATACAGGAGAAATAACCTTGAAATGGGCCGGAGAGAACTGGGAAGAAGCACCTAAAGAAGCCAAAGATGCAATAAGAAACGGGGCATTGGTGATTGCTGAACAGGCGGCAACTCGGACAAGTTGGCCGGAAGATAATCACCAGTTGCAGTGGACAGAATCACTCGATTCAGACACAAAAGATGTCAAAATGTGGTTCACAGACCAAATCTTAGAGAAATTGCGTCTTGAGATAATTGCTGCTATTGGAAATAGATTACACGAAATTGAAACTTAGTCAAAAATCTGATCATGTCAAACGGAAGTGAGACAGAGAGAGAGATTTGGAGTATGCCCGTTTGGGCTAGCGAAGTGATTATGGAAACTCTTGGACTTGATATTGATTCAAAGTCCATTGACTCTGATATCAGGGAAGATATTGAAGAGGCAGTTAATGAAATAGAAACAAGGAGACAACATGAAATAATTGATTGCTTGGAACCAGGACACTATTTCTTATGCTCTTGGGATAGCAATGGTATTGGAGAAATCCACACCAAGAAAAGTCTCAAGGAAAACTACAGCGAAACAAACCTATTCGACGAATCGGGTGATGACTGGACAATTTTCCATGAAGATGGGAACTTAGAAGGAGGAAGTGTAATTCAAGTGATGGACTATCTTATTGAAAATGAATGGCTTTACAAGCCACATTGGAACGATAATATGATGATTATGTATATCGGAGAGCGAGAAGAAGAAAGAGGACAGTTGTTTGGAGAATTACCTCCGCATCTTCACGACACTCCATTACATGAGGAAGTCGAGCAACAACTTTCACGAGGTCTAAATGTCGATTTGAATGATGGCGCTGTCAATAATCCTATGATGAGCATAGCACTTTACAATCTGTATGATTTCTTCGATGAAGAAACAGGACAACCAATAGAGCGACCCGAAATGCCACCAGTATTGAAGGCTATTCAAGATGGACTTAGGGGAAAACTACCCTCCGAATGAACTCTGATCATGTCACAAGATGACCTAAGAGAGAGAGTAAGCTTGAGGAAGCGTTTGGAAGAGTTCTTGACGGAACCTTTCAGTCTTCAAGTGATTTACGAAGAATTTGATGGAGAACCGCCTCATTCAATAAGGGCCAGAATTTACGAAAATCTTGGCTCTGTATTCACAAGAATAGAGCGCGGAGTGTATGTAACCACATACGACCACAATGGAAGTGCTTTGATAATCGAAGGAGACACTTGGCAGAAAAGTAAGGAATTAGAAACGGATTCATTTGATTGTTGCATCGTAGATGCTCCATATCCCGCATTGAACGGGCAAATGTCTGTAGGAACGACTCGCCCTAGAAACTTGAAGGGCGGGTTTGATTTTGAAACAAAAGAACTTGATGAGGAATTACTTGCAGAATTATTCCGAGTCCTTAAGCCAGGAGGCCACCTTTGGTTATTTGCTCCAGCCGCCGCTTTGACAAATCTAAGCGACACGGCAACCTACAATGAGCAACAAAGGCAGTTATTCATCCAATGTGGATTTAGATTCAACAAGGTATTCATCTGGGATAAAGTTAGTATTGGAATGGGGTATGTAGGTAGAGCAAGACACGAATTGATTTACCACTTCTCCAAAGGAAAACTAAACAATCTTGGAGGTTTCTCAAGGAAACCGAATCCCCAACACTACATTCACGATGTATTGACGGCAAAAGTGCCAAGAGGGAAGAATAGGTATCACCAAACAGCGAAACCTCCAGAATTGATTTGCGATTTACTACAGTTTAGCACAGATGTAGGTGGAACAGTATTGGATCCATTTGCAGGAGGCTTAGTTACAGGTGCAGTTGCGATTGCCACCGGAAGAAACGCTGTTTTGATTGAAAAAGACCAAAACATTATTGAAAAGGGTTTGGAGAGATTTAGATGATGAGTGTAATTACCTACATAGGAGGATGCACCAGAATGCTGATTGCAGAATCCGAATCCTTCGATAAGAGACTAACAGCGAGACGCGGGGCAATAACACGCACTCGAATCAACGGAATTTCCCGTTGGAGATACTGGAGTGAGCCATTAGGTGACTGATCATGTCGAACGAATCGACGACAGAGAGAGATGTCCTCAAAAAATCTTTGAGAAAGATTGTTGAGATTTGGAATATGAATAATGGAGTAGATGGATTCGCTGAATTTCTATGTTGGAATAACAACGGTAAGAAGGCGACATCACCATTTTTCAAAAACCCCGATGAAGTGACAAGAGCTATCTTGGCTCAAACTAATGATGAAGACGAAGAACTACATGATTACTGGACCAACGACGAATGGGCAATTGAGCAGTATCGTAATTGGAAAGCCGGTTTAGAGGTAGTGATTGCTAATTCTGACAGCGAAATGCACATAGTAGATTGGCTACTTATGAAACAGAGGTGATTTTGGAATGAAAGGCACATGGCCTATGGGAACCCCAAGTCAGCAAGAGAAAGAATTTGGATTCGTTATGTTTGATGAATTCGGCAGAGATGCCGATGAAAGAGGAGAACTTACTCCAAAACAAACACCTGCTGAAAAGGCAAAGAAAGAATTACTCGATTATGCAGATGAAATAGAAGGAAGAGCGAAGAGAACTAGAAAATTATACATTAACAAAGATAATTTAGAAGGAACCAAGAAACAATTTCAAATGCTCAAAGAAGCATCAGAAGATGCAATTGGGCTGATTGAAGAACTTGAAGAAATCAATCAGGAGGATTGAGCTGATCATGAATGATTCAGAAAGAATCAAATTGAGAGAGAAAGACGGTGAGTTCACCGTCGAGTTTAGAATTGACGACAAATTGTATGCGAGCTTGCAAGCAATGAATGATTCCCAATTAGACTCTAGCATACTTGCATTTTCAAATCAAGTGCGAAGATTGACTGACAACCCTGCGAGCAGGGAGAAGATTGCCCAAATAGTTGAAGACCACAAATCTAAGGTGGAAAAAAGATTGCGAAGGCAACTTGAATCAGACCCAGAATCGCACATTAGGCAATTAATGGTGGCTTACAGAAGCGCCGGAGAAAGCGGATTGATAGACGAACAAATTGTGTTAGATATGGTAAAAAAACCAACAAAACTTCCAAAGGAAGAAAATCTAATCTATTGGACTAATCGTGTCCGTTCTCTTAGAGGCCAATTAGCCGCATCAGGATTTCTATTGCATGATGGAACGATGAGGGCTACTATGGCAGACAAAAGAACAGCACTAATTAACGATTCAGAACCGAGACAAAGTGCTAAGGTATGGAAATTCAACCCATCGTCAATAAACCAACTCTGATCATGTCAAGCGTTAGCAAGACAGAGAGAGAGGAAAAGGCCGAAAGAGTGCAACAGATAATTAATCACTCAACCGGCACACATCGGTATCAACCGATAAGTTCGATGTTGAGAAGCCTAGTAGTAACTGATGGAGTAGCTGAGGTTTTCAAAGCCGCAGATGCTTTTTGGCTAGGTGATATAGTGATGAGCTTGTTTTTCGAAAAGAAAATCTTACGGCAAATTCAGCGTGCTCAAGCAGAAGAAGATTACTTGGTATGCAAACTGAAAGTCGATGTTGAAGAAGGAAAAGGCGAATTCACAATGAGAAGGATGGATGAGAAGGAAATCATCTACAAACAGAAGATTCCCTACACAGATTTTCCATTGGAAGAATTTGAAATGTGGCTTGATGTGTATTCACATCAAAACGGAGAAGAACCAATAAAGATTCTTTTCCTACCATCGGAAAGGTGATTCAACAATGGGAATTAGCCAAGTTGGACTGATCATGTCTGAGATTGACTTAGAGAGAGTGAAGATTTCCGTTGAGAATCCAGACCGCCTTACTGAAAAAG
>MDSZ01082021.1_pt1 | contig 10191 bp, 11 predicted proteins | sample 811201 | NCBI WGS metagenome assembly MDSZ01 (sample SAMN05326647, study PRJNA326480) | marine metagenome | isolation source: seawater | place: Indian Ocean: North | collected 2010 | reverse complement strand
TGCAACAGCAATTATGCTTGCAAAATTTATTAGAGCTGATGAATGTATAATTTATACTGATGTAGATGGAGTTTATACTACAGATCCAAGTCTTGAGGCTAAAGCAAAAAAAATAGATAAGTTAGCATTTGAAGAAATGTTAGAAATGTCCTCAACAGGGGCAAAAGTATTACACACTAGATCTGTAGAACTAGCAATGAAAAATAATCTGGTCTTACAAGTATTATCATCAATAACAAATGAACCTGGAACTTTAGTAGTTGATGATAAAAAATTAATTGAAAAAGAAATGGTCAGTGCAGTAAGCTATAGTAAGAATGAATCAAAAATAACAATCTCAGGTATTCCCGATAAACCAGGTATTTCTGCACAAATATTTGGATTACTTTCTGATAAAAATATAAATGTTGATATGATTGTACAAAATATATCTCAGGACGGTATAAATGCTAATATAACTTTTACAGTTCCTAATAATGATTTAAACAATGCTAAAACAATATTAGAAAATAACTTAAATGAAATTAATTATGTTTCTCTTAAAACAGATGAAAATGTTTCAAAAATTTCGGTAATTGGTATGGGAATGATGTCTCAATCTGGAGTTGCACAAAAAATGTTTAAAACACTTGCTAATAATTCAATTAATATCCTTGCAATATCAACATCTGAAATTAAAATAAGTGTATTAATAAATGAGAAATATACAAAAATTGCTGTTAAATCTCTTCACGAAGCATATAAATTAAATAAATAATATGGAAAGTGTTGGAAAATATTTAAAGTCAAAAAGAGAATTTAAAAGAATTCCCTTAGGATTAATTGCAAAAGAATTAAAAATATCAAGTAGTATTTTGTCTAAAATTGAAACAGATCAGATAGAATTAGACAAAGATGCTATATTTTACATAGGTCATGTTCGTTCATATTGTAACTATTTAGAACTTGAAACAGATATAATTGTACAGCAATTTAAGTTTCAAATTTCATATAATAAAAATGAAGTTGTACAAAATATTGCCAAACCAAAGTTTCAAAAAGATTATTTAAATTCTAGATTTTTTTTACCTGTATCTTCAATTTTAATAATACTTTCAACCTTCTATTTTTTATTTGTTTACAATAAAGAGGATGAAAGACAGTATGCTTTAATTCCTGATTTACCCGAAAACTATGTTCCTTTGATTGAGGAGGAAGAATTATCCCAAACAAAAAATAAAATTAAAAATAATAATAATAATATTAATAACAATATATCAATTGATTCTTTTAGTAGTGCTATAGCTTCAAATAATACTGACTCTGAAAGTAAAAACAATATTGTAACCCTGAAACTTCTAAATCCTACATGGGTGCAGTTAAGAAATGCATCAAACAATATAATTATTAGTAAATTAATGGATAAAGATGAAGAATTTAGTTACGATCTTGATTTAGAATATAACATTACAGCAGGCAATGCAGGTAATATTCTTGTCATTATTAATAATGATGTAAGGGGTAAAGTAGGTAAATATGGAGAAATTGTTGATTCTTTAACAATAGATAATAATTTTAACAAATAGCATAATGCTAAGATCTTACCAAAAAATAAAAAGAAGACAATCTCGTGTAATAAATGTTGGTTCAGTAAAAATTGGAGGAAATAATCCAATTGCAGTACAAACAATGACAAATACACTAACTTCAAATGTAAAAGATACAATATCTCAAATCGAAAGATCTGCAAAATTAGGAGCTGATATAATCAGAGTTTCTGTTCCGGACAAAGACTCCTCAAATGCTTTAAAAGAGATTGTAAAACATAGTCCGGTTCCAATTGTTGCAGATATTCATTTTCATTACCAAAGAGCTATAGAAGCCGCTGAACAGGGCGCATCTTGTATTAGAATTAACCCTGGTAATATTGGAAATAAAGATCGTATAAAGCAGATCATTTCAGCAGCGAAAAATAATAACTGTTCTATCAGAGTAGGTGTAAATGCAGGAAGTTTAGAAAGACAAATACTAGATAAATACTCAGAACCTAATCCAGAGGCATTAATTGAAAGTGCTAAACTTAATATTAAAATTTTGGAAGACAATGATTTTACAAATTTTAAAATAAGTGTGAAATCATCGGATATATTCATGTCAATAAAAGCATATAGTGAACTAGCAAAGATTTGTAATTATCCTCTACATTTAGGAATAACTGAAGCTGGTGGTAAAAGAACTGGATCAATTAAATCTTCTATTGGAATAGGGAATTTACTATTACAAGGTATTGGAGATACAATTCGAGTCTCTCTTTCTGATGAGCCAGAAGAAGAAGTAAGAGTTGGTTTTGAAATTTTAAAAAGTCTTGGGCTTAGAAATAGAGGTGTTAAAATTATATCATGCCCATCTTGTGCTAGGCAACAATTTCAAGTAATTGAACTAGTTAAAAATTTAGAGAAAAAATTAGATGATATATCTACACCACTTACAGTTTCTATTATTGGCTGTGTCGTTAATGGTCCCGGAGAAGCAACAATGACAGATATTGGTATTACAGGGGGAGGAAATGACACTCATATGATTTATTTAAATGGAAAAAAAAACAATGTTGTTAAAAAAGTTGATCTAGAAGAATATCTTGAAAAACTTATTAGAAATAAATCAAAAGAAGTAATAATAAATAAGTAATATGAAATTAAGATCTGTAAGAGGTACTCATGACTTATATGGAGATGAGATATTAAAATATAAATTTATTGAAAAAATTGTCTCTAAAATAGCAAATCTTAATTCTTTTCATAGATTACAAACACCAATCTTCGAATTTACAGAATTATTTTCAAAACCTTTGGGGGAGCATTCTGATGTTGTTCTTAAAGAAATGTATACATTTAAAGACCGAAATAATGAATCACTTACTCTGAGACCAGAATATACCACTCCGATGATAAGGGCGGCAATAACAAATAATTTATTAAATGAATTGCCGTTAAAAGTCTATGGACTAGGATCTATGTTCAGACGTGAAAGACCACAGAAAGGTAGGTTTAGACAATTCAATCAAATAAATTTTGAAATTTTTGGTACAAAAGATTTTATTGCTGACCTTGAATTAATAAATTTAGCAAATGATATTTTAATATCCATCTTACCAGAAAAAAAATTTAAATTACACTTAAATACTCTCGGTCAAAAAGATAGTCTCACTAATTATAAGAAAAATTTAAGTAAATTTTTTGAAGGAAAAAAATTGAAATTATCATTGTCAAGTAAGGATAAAATATTTTCAAATCCTCTTAGAATACTTGATTCGAAAGATGAAAAGGATATTGAGATATCGAATTCTGCGCCTACAATATTAGAATATATTTCAGTTGATGAAAGGAGTCATTTTGAAAATTTAAAAGATGCATTAAAATCATATAATATTAAATTTGAAGAAGACCCGAGACTTGTTAGGGGGTTAGATTATTATTGTAGCACTGTTTTTGAGTTTAAAACTAACGACCTTGGAAGTCAAAACACATTAATAGGTGGAGGTAGATATGATGGATTAATAGGAGCTCTTGGCGGACCTAATATTCCTGGAATTGGTTGGGCCGGAGGTATTGAAAGAATATCAATGTTAATGCAAAGCAAAAAAAGTCTGGAAACTACCGTACACTTATCTATTTCTGATGAAAAGTTTAAATTACATTTAGTGAAATTAATTAAATTTCTCTCTTCAAATAATATTTCTTTTTATTGGAATTATAAGTTTAATTTGAAAAAATCTTTATCAAAAGCAAATATTGGTAATGCTAAATATGTAATAATTATCGGTGAAGAGGAATATAAAAATGATTTTTATTCAATCAAAAATCTCAAATCAGGTAATCAGACTATTAGTAAGATAGATAATATATTGAATACATTAAATGATAAATCTTGACTCTCAATTTCTAAATATAATCGAAAAATACAAAAAAATTGAAAATTCTCTGAATACAATAAGTAACAGTAACTCAGCTGATTTAATGAGTTTAAATAAAGAATATGCAGAATTGAAACCAATTGTTGATAAAATTGAAACTTATAAAAAAGAACAAAATGAAATTTTAAATTTAAAAGAATTAATTAAAGATGATGATAATGAAATAAGTAAAATAGCTGAACAAGAATTAGTTGATAAAAAACACTTATTAAAAAAACTTGAAAACGAACTTTTAAGACTCTTAATACCAAAAGATGTTAATGATTCTAAGAATTCAATATTAGAAATTAGAGCTGGTACAGGAGGTGATGAAGCTTCTTTATTTGCTGCAGATTTGCTATCTATGTATCAAAAATATGCTGATATAAACTTTTGGAAATTTGAGATACTATCTATCTCAGAAACTGGTCTTAAAGGTGTCAAGGAGGTGATTTGTAATATTTCAGGAACAAATGTCTTCTCAAAATTGAAATTTGAATCAGGAGTTCATAGAGTTCAAAGAGTTCCAGCAACTGAAAGTAGTGGTAGAGTACATACGTCTGCTGCAACTGTAGCAGTATTACCTGAAGCAGAAGAAATTGATGTTGAAATATTTGATAAAGATCTAAGAATTGATGTTTTTAGATCAAGTGGACCCGGAGGACAGTCGGTCAACACAACAGATAGTGCAGTTAGAATTACACACTTGCCAACAGGTATTGTTGTATCTCAGCAAGACGAAAAATCTCAACATAAAAATAAAGCAAAAGCTATGAAAATACTTAGATCAAGACTACTAGATAATGAATTACAAGTTAAGAATAAAGAGAGATCTGAACAAAGAAAAACTCAAGTTGGTTCTGGCGACAGGTCAGAAAGAATAAGAACTTATAATTTTCCTCAAGGTAGAGTATCTGATCATAGAATAAATTTAACAGTATATAATTTAATGGAAATACTAGAAGGAAATATAGATGGCTTAATAAATCCTTTAATTGCTGAAGAAGAAGCTAAAAAGCTTGCTAAAATAAAAAATGAATGAATTAATTAAATCAAGTCTTTCGGAATTAATTAAAAAGAAGTTTCCTAATCCAGAATTAGATTTAAGGTTACTTCTTAGTTATTCATCTAGATCAAAGAAAGAAGTTATTTTAAGTAATATTAATATTGATGACATTAACATCACTCAGTTCAAAATTCTTTTAAAAAAAAGATTAAATAATGAACCTATTTCCAAAATAATAAATAAAAAATATTTTTGGAAAAGTGAATTTTTTGTTAATCATGATGTATTAGATCCACGACCTGATACAGAATTAATTATTGAAGAGGCACTAAGTTTTGTTGGTGATGTAAATAAAAAATTAAAAATTTTAGATATAGGAACTGGATCTGGATGTTTAGCAATTACTTTGGCAAAAGAATTTATAAACTCAAATGTTACTGCAATAGATAAATCAATCAAAGCTTTAAAAGTTGCAGAGAAAAATATTTACTCACATCAAGTAGAAAAACAAATTGAATTAAAATTAGCTAAGATTGATAATATTAACAATACATATGACTTGATTGTATCTAACCCACCATATTTATCAGAGCAAGATTATAATGATTTAGACGATCAGGTTAAATTATATGAACCAAAAACCTCTTTTTTTGGCGGTAATGATGGTTTGGATTTCTATAGAAAATTTTCTTTAGTTATTGAAAAATTTATGAATAAAAATTCAATTTTTATATGTGAAATAGGTCATAATCAATTAGCACCTTGTAAAGAAATATTTAGTAAGACAAATTTAATTTTGAAAAGAGTCTCAAAAGATATCAATAATATTGACAGAACGCTTACTTTTTTAAAATTATGAGTTGAAATTTAACATTAAATATATATAGTTTTAAGTATATTTAAATTAAATATTTTATTTAAAAATTATTTTCTTTAATTCCAAAAAATTATGTATAAAAAAAATAACGGTAGAACAACGTACAAATCTGGTAGAAGGCCTAGTTTTAAAAAGACCGGTGGATATCAAAATTTTAGAAGTCGAAATAAAGGTAATGTATCACAACAATACAGTAAATATTTAAAATTAGCTAAGGAAGCATTCAGATCTGGTGATAGAGTACAATCAGAATATTACTATCAATTTACCGATCACTACTACAGATTAATGATAGAACTAGGTATTAATGTTGATGAAAATGTTATGACTGAAGACTCTAAACAATCAGCATCAGAAGAACAGAATGATGAAAACCAAGATCAAGAAGCAAATGGAAATGATGATTTAAAATCTGATGAACAATCCCTTGAATCAATATCATTCATAGCGGAAGAAACAAAAGATAAAAGAAAACGTACATAAACTATTATTCATATAATAAATTTAAATGATTGGCATAAATTAATTTTAACTCCTTTTCAAATCTTTGAAATTCCTCTCCTTTTAATACTTTGCCAGATGGCAGTTTCATTTTTAATGGATTAATATGTTTGTTTTGATATATTATTTCATAATGCAAATGCGGGCCTGTCGAATTTCCTGTATTTCCCACATAACCTATTACTTCTCCTTGATTAACTCTTACGCCCTTAGAAATACCTTTTTGATATTTAGATAAATGTGCATAAGCTGTTTTGTAATCGTTATTATGTTTTATTCTTATATATTTTCCATATCCTCCATTGTTTCCAACATATTCTACAACTCCATTTCCACCAGCATATATTGGTGTTCCTGTAGGAGCTGCAAAATCCACACCTTTATGCATTTTGTTATATCCAGATATTGGGTGTTTTCTCATACCAAAATTGGAGGACAACCGTGCACCATCCAAAGGGGTCTTCAATAATGATTTTTTTACATTTTTACCCTCTCTACTAAAATAATCAATATAGCCATCATCTGTTAAAAATTTAAAATATTCCAAGTCTTTTCCTTCAATAGAAATTAAAGCATAATTAATATCTTTATATTGTGTCTGATTATTTTCTTTGTAAACAAAATATTCATAAGACAGAGACACAACTGTATTAATTCGTATGTCTCTTTGAAAATCTAAATCAAAACTAAATAATCTGATTAGATCAATTAAAATTTTTTGTGGTATTTCATTTTTTGTACCATCAGAATACAATGACTCTGATATTACAAACTCTTTTGATGCCTGGAAAAATTCTTTTTCTAATATTTTTCTTTCAATGCTTATTTTATCTCCAAATTTAATTATTAATATACTGTCGACGCTATCATTTAATTCAATTTTTTCTAATTTGTTTTCATTATTTAAATAAAATCTTATAACTTGATTGACCTTTAATTTTTTTAAGTCATAATATACTTCAATTTTTTCAATTACTTCTAGAATTATCTTTTCGGAAGAACTAAATTTTTTTAGTATATTTGAGAAATTATCTCCTTTAGCAACAACTATTTCTTTAATAATAAAATTACTAGTTTTTTTTTGATTATTATCGAGTTTAATTTTATCAAATTTAGTATTGTCTGATGAATTATTAATTTGCTCTATATTTTCTGAACTTTTATTTACAACAGATTTATAATTCTGAATTTTAAAACTATTAATATTATTTAAATTATTGTATTCTTTAATAAAAATATGAAATCCAAAAAAAATAAATGACAAAATAAATAGATTTTTGATATTGAAGGTCACAATAAATATTTTGAATTAAAATAGGATAAAGGTTTTAATTTGTCATTGTAGCTTACATCTATTGCTTTACATATAAAAATAACATGATCTCCTTTTTTAATTTTATCTATTAATTTACATTCAAGGTATGCAATACAATCAGGAATAAATACCGTATTGTACTTACCTTCAAAAAATTTAACATTTTTTAAATTTGGTTTTTTTAGAGAAAAATCATCAGCAACTCTTTTTTGTCTTTTTGAAAGAATATTAATTGTTAAAAATTTAGTTTCTAAAAAAATATTTATTGAAGATGAATTTTTTCCTAAAGAAAATAAAATTAATGGAGGCTCTAATGATAAAGAATTGAATGAATTTACTGTTTTGCCATATATTTTATTATTCTTTTTAGCACAAACTATTGTAATTCCAGTTGTGAACTTACTAAGCGTTTTTTTAAAACTTTTTGTATTTATTTTTTTCATATAATTTTCTGCATATAAACTGAGTCAATCCATTTATTTTTTTTATAACCAACTTTTTTTAATGTTCCAATATATTTAAATCCGTTTTTTTTGTGAATTTTGATTGAGGATATATTATTAGATCCACCAATCACTGCTATAAGGTTTTTAATTTTATTATTTTTTTTACAGGCTTTAATTAGTTCATTTAAAATAATTGATCCATATCCCTTGTTTAAAAACTTGGGATCCACATAAATTGAATGCTCAAATGTATATCTGTATCCACTTTTTTCTCTAAACTTACTCACAAAAGCAACACCCAATGTTTCACCATTTTTTTTTGCAACAAGAAAAGGTAAATTATAAGATTTACATTTTGTGAATAAATCATTAAATTTTTTTTCTGATAATTTCTTTTCTTCAAAATTAGATGAGGAATTAATTATAAAATAATTATATATTTTTAGTGATTCACTAATTTCCTTTTTGGTTATTCTGACTGATTTTATTTCCATTTTATCAGGTTTATCTATAGATTTATTTGAATATTAGAATAATTATTTAGTTTTGGGTGTGTAGCTCAGCGGTAGAGTACTGCCTTGACATGGCAGTGGTCACAGGTTCAATCCCTGTCACACCCACCAAATTTAATTATTTGTATTATTATTCTTGAAATATAATAATATGGCCTAGATATTGATTATGCTTAAATGTTTTTTATTGGCAACCCTTCTAACATCCCTAATTTTTCTTGTAATTGATGTAATATGGCTTAGTTTCGCAACAAAGTCTTTCTATAGACCATTAATTGGTAATTTGCTTACTGAAAAACCTGTTTTATGGGCTGCAGCATTATTCTACATACTTTATGTGTTTGGTGTGGCCGTAGTTGTCATACAACCATGTATTCACGACACTAGTATATTAAAGACGATTTATATTGGTTTTGTATTTGGACTTGTTGCTTATGGAACTTATAATTTAACAAATATGGCTGTTCTTAAAGGATGGTCACCAACAGTAGCTTTTGTTGACATGTTTTGGGGCGGTTCCTTAACAGCTTTTTCAGCAGGTAGCGGTTTATTCATTGCGAAAAGAATTTTAAATATTGTTTAATTAACTTATTCTTATTGTTCCGAACTTTAAAATATTAATTAATACTTCGTTTGATCGAATGTAATATTTATACTTTCTCTCAAAATCTAAAATTTTTTTGTTGCAGAAATTTAAGGCATCTTTTTTTCCAATCACTTTGGACAGTGTACTTTTACCTTGTTTAAAATCTTTACCAGGTGTTTTTCCAATTTTTTTAAATGTTCCAGTTTCATCAATAAAATCATCAACTATTTGAAATATTAATCCAAATAGTAAACCATATTCTTTTGCAAAATTTACTTTTTCTACTTTCGAATTTGTTAGTATAAATGGAGCTGCAAAGCTAAATTCAAATAATTTTCCTGTTTTATTTAAATACATATTTAGAATTTTATTTTTACTAATTATTTTGTTTTCAAACTCTAAGTCTAGTGCTTGACCTAGGGCAAGACCTTTATAACCAAGACATAAAGATAAATAATTAATTACATTGATATTAGATTTCAAGTTAATGTTTTTAAATTCACTTGAAATAAGTTCAAATGCCAGGTCGTGTAATGCGTCACCAGCTAATATCGCCGTAGCCTCATTGAACTTTTTATGTGTGCTTAATTTACCTCTCCTGTAATCATCATCATCCATACACGGAAGATCATCATGAATAAGTGAATATGAATGAATACACTCTATTGATGCACTCAATATAAAAGAATTATGTATACTAATACCAGCAATTTTAGACGCCTGATTTACCAGAAAAGGTCTTATTCGCTTACCTCCATTATTAGAGCCATAGTAGATCGCTTTTGATAGAATCGAATTGTTTAATCTAGTCCTGAGTAATTTTCTAAACTTCTTATCAAACTGTACTTTATTACTATTTATTAACGTTTTTATTTTCATATTTAATTTTTGTATTTGAGATAATTTTTAAATTATTTAATAGAATAAAGCGAATATAATATGAGAATAGAAGAAGAAATAAAGCTTGATTATTCAGATGTTCTTTTTAGACCAAAAAGAAGTACTTTAAAAAGCAGA
>MDSZ01034369.1_pt1 | contig 10191 bp, 2 predicted proteins | sample 811201 | NCBI WGS metagenome assembly MDSZ01 (sample SAMN05326647, study PRJNA326480) | marine metagenome | isolation source: seawater | place: Indian Ocean: North | collected 2010 | reverse complement strand
TACATCCACAACCTTCACTACCTATCTCAGTATTAACTCCTATAGCTCCTCCTACTTCAAAAGCACCAAAATCTGGTCTAGGAATGTTTAAGGGATGATAAGGTACTCCAACATAATCAGCAGGATCATAGTTTGGTATAGGGTCTCCATTACCATCAACAGGAGTTTGAGCAGGTACCCAATCAGCTGCTGCACTACACCCAGGGAAATTTTCATTTATTCCATCTGTAGGTACTTCTATTAAGTCTCCTAATACACAACAAGTTAAATCCATTTGTGATGGGAATTGATTGTATGCATTTAGAGGAGTACCCGGATTTAAGTAGTTATTCCACATTTTAGTACATCCCTCTCCATTAGGATTATAATTTAATACTTCATAATAATTTTGCATTCCTCCTATTGGTGAAGGACATTGTATTCCTGCTGGATACTCTCCAGGCCAATTAGGTGGTGAAATCGTATATTGGTTGAATATCCCAGCCTGTATATTAGCATCATATTCTGCTTGTGAAACACAATATGTTCCTTCTATTCCTGCCCATTCAGATTGAGCTGGTAAACCTGAAGTAGGAAGTTTAATACTTTCGTATCCAGGTCCATTCCAACCTATAGGGTTTAATGGTAAAACAGACATATTACTCATATAAGAAGGATGTTGTGAAGATACATGATATTGAGTTATTACATATCTACCTGTTCCTTCACTTAATTCAAATTGGTTTAGTCCTATTTTATCTACTGGACAACTACCAAAAAATGCATTCATTTCTACTTCATCAGGATGAGGTTTACAACAACCTGCTTTAGTTGACCATGTGTCTTCTAAATAATTTCCATTTTCATATGCCATAGGACAAGGTTGGTCTGCTCCTCCAGGACAATTACTTGTGTTAAGTAAATCATTAGAATTACATCCATGATGAAAATGACCCATGTCGGAATCTAACCATGTATTACCTGTACCCCTCATGTCATATCCTGCTGGGAATATAAAACTAGGTGAATTATAATTATTATTTCTTAAATCTTCGTGAGATATGTCTCCAGGTAATATGTGTATATCTGGACATCCACAAGTCCAATAAGCTGTTGGGAAACCTAATGAATCCCAAGGTTTTGGTATTCTGTCTGGATTATAAGGGTTAGTACAACTTGTTTGTTGAGGTACAATCATTTGATCAGCACCTAATTCTACTGGAGTTGCATTAACATTAGTCCAATTTGGAACTTCTCCTGTAAAATTATTTATAGCTGCTGAGTAAGGGAAAGAAACTGTTCCATCAACTAGACCCATATCATCATTATATCCCCAACCTGTTGCTCCTCTACTGTGTTCAATTGGAGGACATCCTAACCAATTGTCTTTTAAAACATAAAGAAATTCAGGATTAAATACTAAAGATGATCCTTGATTTGGATTATAAGGAGGGAAATCTCCCTGACCTTCATTAGGTATTTGTGTATAATCTGATGGTAAAGGTGCACGACAAGGTACTACTCCTGTGTCTACTACCCCTGTTGTAGGATCAGCACAACACCATACTTGGTCAACTCCATATCCATCATCATCTACAGGAGTAATGTCTCTGTCTTTACACCAACACCAATCTCTAGGACAAGGCCAATCACATTTACCTGCTGTTGCATCCCATACTTTTACTACTTCACAAAATACTTCTGTAGGGTCAATTGCACTTACAGGACCACAATTGGTAGTTCTATAACTACTTGGTACTCCTGTTGTAGGATCATTATTGTAAGCAATAACTGCAGAATGAGTGTCATCATAAATATGACAACCACAATTACCATCTAAATCATTAGGATCTAGTGTGTTGGATCCTTGATTTTGTGGGTTATTTGGATCAGTTGATGATATAGGACCTCCATATAAATCACCTAAAGCAGCATATAATTGAGTATTAAAGAATTGAGGACCATATGAATTCCATCCTAATTCGTTTTCTTCTAAACAAGGAACTCCTTGATCTATTTCCCATCCTGACCAACAATCTATTTCTATAATGTCTGGGCTTGGATTACCAGTAATAGGATCTACACAAACACATCCTGCTTCTTGTGATAATGTATTCAGGTTTGTTGGGTTAGGAGTAAATACATAAGGAGGAACCATATAATATTGCCAACTGTCTTGATTGTTTACATCATAAGGAAATGCCATTGCGCCTACAGAAATATCATTTTGAATAGCATTATACGCTGTACTTCCATTAACAAATATTCCTGCTGAAGGTATTCCTACTGAAGCTTCTGCTAGTGATTTATTTAAACAACATTTGTTACATAAAACATCACCATTACATCCTACTTGTAAGTATCTTTCATTGTCGTCAAAACCAAGTGTTTGATTTAGAGCCCCTTGTGTTAAATTACTACTTACATCTTCTAAAACCATAGAACAATCACAACTTGGACCTACATTTACATACACCCAAGTGTTATTATTAGTTATGTCAAAAGGACCATTGTCTCCTTCAGCTAAAGTGTCTACACAACACACTTCATTTGCTGGTTCAGGAATAATAACTCCAGGTTGTACAGTATTATATGTGTTAGCTGGAAATTGACCTGTACTAAATTGTCCTCCAACTACTGATGATTGTAAACCAAAATTTATTGCTCCTGGCCAATAATCCATTGTACCTTGATAAGCAGGAAGTGCACTAGGTCCACTACATCCATATTCACAACATGTATTACAGTCAACAGTCTGTGGTATTCCAAAAGAACTTACAACGGTACCTGGTGGATTATATCCATATGTTGGATCATCCCATGGAGTATTATTACCATAACCTGTTCCTGTACCTGGTTGAGCATTTCCTGGATTTGTGTAAGTTCCTACCGCTCCACCATATGTAGTTCCTCCTGCCATACAATTACAACCAGCGTTATTAGGATCACCAGGTGTTGCAGTACCCATAACAAATCCATTTGGATCTGAACATTCATACTTATATACACAACATTGATCGTTGCCATTTACAAATTTTCCAAAATTAGGACCTGCTGTCCTATCGTCAGTGTCAGGGCTACATCCTATATCTGTTGGATTATTTCCTGTATTACTTGAAAGAATTAATGTTCCTAAAATTGCATTGTACGTAAAAGCACCTTCTATAGGACATTCATAATTATATTTACAACAATCAAAATTATTTTCGTCTGGTGGTTTATTTGTGTCTGTTTGATCAATTAATTCTCTGTGTGGTGTTCCGTTTTGATTTGCATAAGTTGGTGATTGATCATTATCCGTTGAATCAGGATGACATCCTCTAGGATAATCAGGATCTAAACTATTGTCATAAAAATGAGGAGCTCCTAAAAAGGAAGAAGTTACTGCTTCATCATCAGGACAACTGTATTTGTATAAACAACAGCTTGTGTTAGCTGGATCAGGAACAGCTCCACATCCTTGATTATTAGCGTTTCCATTTGTTGCTAATGGATCAGCACAAGCACTTACATAAGTGTAAGTACAACAACTAAAATTAGTTGGATCTGGTTGTGCATAATCAGGAGCTGTACTTGTAATAGGTCCTGTTACTTGATTTCCTTGAGAATAAACTAAAGGTGGGTTAGGTGTTTCTAAAGGTATTCCTGGATTACATCCTGGATTTTGAGAATTATCTTGAGCTGTTGGGAATATTGAAGTGTCTACATTTGCAGATGGACTAGTGTCAGCACAAGCATAATCATATTTACAACAATTAAAATTATTTGAGTCTGCTGCTGGAGTTGTAGCAGATGCTCCTGCTGTGTATATAGTATACCAAAAATTATTTCCTCCATCTAATTCATATAATGTTTTGTCAGCACATCCATCTTGATTTGTATTACTGTATCCTCCTGCGTTAGCTGCTACTGTTGTAGAAGCATTTGAATCCATACAATTGTAATTTTGATTATTACAACAAGCTAGTCCATTTGGTAAGTCAAAACCTTCAGTTAAAAATCCAGTTGTACTGTTTCCATTAGGATCACATCCCATATAATTATTTCCTGTAGCTGGATTTATGTCATTAGGACAACCATATGCATATTTACAACAACCTGTTTCATTTACGTCAGGTTTTACTTCATAAGCAGATGTTACATCATCATTTCCATCTTCAGGACACCCAGAATGGGTTACATGATAATAATTTAATTGATTAGGATTAGTTGTTGTTATAATAGGATAAACTATACTATTATCAAGATGATTAGGCTGTGCACAACCATAATCAAATAAACAACAACCTAAATCATTTGGGTCTGGAGGTACATTTGTTTGAGTTGTGTTACCCTGACTTGCAGCTGGATTACAACCAGGAAGACTAGTGTAAACGTGACCTGGTGTTAAAACACTTGTCATAAGTGATAAGTTAGCTAAATCAGTAGCATAATTAACATTTGTTGGATCAGCACACATGTAAAAATATGAACAACAAGTTTTATCATTTGGATCAGGTGGTTGTGTATTATCATTACCTGGTTGACAACCAATTGCAGTACTTTTATAATTTGCTGCTATTGGATCATTACATCCTATTGTTGTTTGATTTGTAAATGTACAACACGAAGTGTCATTTACATCTGGTAAACCTCTCCATTTGTTTTGATTGTTATTTGCTAGATTAGCATTTGCTGAACAACCTAATCCTCTATATCCTATAGCTTGATCTCCATTGTAATTGTCAGCTCCTGGTGTAGGACAACCATAATCATACATACAACAATCTGTAGACACAGGCATTGGAGATCCTGGAAATTCATCACATCCCATACTGTAATAACTGTAACATTCAGGATGTATTTCTTCATGAATAGCTCCATTATTAGGATCCGTTATATCAGCAACTTGATATACTTCTTTACACCAAAATGGTGATTGTCCTCCATTTTGTAATGTTGGTTGGTTAGTGTCTAAAGCAAAAGCTGTGTTGTTCCAAGCAGATTGTCCTGCTAATGTGTCAGGAGTTAATTGACCAGAAAATGTGTGAACATTTATTTGTACTAGTCCAAATGTTGACATTGTAGATGTACCATCTCCATCAAAGTCTGCCATTTGTGAAATTGTAATACCAGGAGGAACATTTCCTGTCCCACCTTCGTCTCTTATTGCTTCAGGATCATCACAAGAATATTGACCTGCATAATTACAACACCAAAATGGATAAGCAGAAGGTGTTGAAGGATCAACAGGTTCATTAATATTTAAAGCTGCGTTTTGATATCCTGAAGGACATCCTATAGATGCTGATGAATTATAATTGTTAGATGCTGGATCCATACAACCTAATTGAAAATTAGCATCACAACACGCATAAAAAGGATTCGATGCATTTTGTACTCCATTGTCAGTTGCTAAAAGTCCAGTGCCTGATGATGGGTCTGAGGGATCTAATAATTCTTCACATCCTATATTACCTGCTTGATATCCATTTGCTCCTGGGTTTATAGAGTCATTATTACATCCAAATTGATAATTACAACATTCAGGATGATTAGTTCCATCTGGCCATGTGACTTGAGGATTACTTAAATTACCATAAGCTAATCCACTTGATAAAACACCATCATCTGCTGATAATCCACTAACCCATGAAGCACCTCCAGGAAAACCAGAACTATCTGCATAACATGCTGTTGCTGTTGGATCGTAATTACAACCAGGACAATATAAACCATAACTAACTCCTGGATAAGAAGGATTTGCAACTGCTGCTGGGTCTGTACAACCTACTCTATATTGACAACAACTATAATAATTAGGGTTTGAGTCATCACTAATTATAGTTGTTCCATCTAATGAACAACCAAAAGTTCCTCCTCCTGATACTCCTGCTGGGTTAAAAAATGATGGGTTGTTCCATGATCCTTCAAAAACACCATAATTGTAAGCTCCTATACCAGGTGCTTGAGTAGGTGTTCCATTCTGACCTCCATTGTCAGGACATCCTATATACTGACAACAACTATAATCTCCTACTACACCTCCACATCCTCCAGATCCTTGTGATACTCCTATAAAATTAGTAGCGTCAGCATCCATACATCCATCATAATTACAACATTCGTAATTGTTAGGATCTGTTATATTATCTGTTCCAAAAGGATTATTTGCAAATCCAGGTGAACAAGTCATTTGATTTGCATAAAAACTAGTAAGATTACTTGGAGTAAAAGGCAAACCTAAGTTACTTGGATTAGTTAAATTGTTTACAAATAGACTTTGATCATCACTACATCCTTCATATGCACAACATGCATATAAAGCTTCTGAAGCTGTAGGGTTGTAATTTGATGCATTGATATTAGCTACATCAGCTAATATATCACATCCCCAATAGAAATCAAGAGGATCTGATGATAACATTCCATAAAGTCCTGGAGCTTGGTCAAAATTTCTAGCATTAGGATCAGGACATCCATTGTAAGCACAACACCAATCTGTTGCATAATCAGGAGCCCAACTTACTGGGAATGCCCCTGTTGAAAAATCAAACCCATTTGCATCGTTAATATTATAATTTTTAGAAGGACAACCTATGTCTAATGTGTTATACTGAGCATTATAATGAGGAGAAACCCCATATGTTGCATCGTCAACAGCTATAATAAATCCTAAAACATTAGGTTCATAATTAAAATTAACTGCATCATTGTCTTTACAAGTGTAATATTTACAACAAGTATAATCATTTCCTCCTGCATTGTTACTACAATCTAAAGTTGCATCTGGGTTAAAATTACTTGCTAAATAATATTCTACTAAAACTCCATTGTCGTCTAAAAATTGATTTTTTGTACTATCTGTACAACCCCCGTATGAACAACAGTCATCATTGTTACTTGCATTAAATCCATTTTCCCAAGGTAAACCTGTACTGTTACAAGGAACATTTGCATATTGATCATAATTTGTTGCTGAAGAATCCATACAACCTGTGTATGTACAACATTCTACATTATTAGGATCTAAAAGTACATTATTTTCATCACAACCTGCATTTCCACCTACTAACTCATATCCATTAGCAGGGAAACCATTTGCATCTAGTCCCCCAAGAGGAATAACAGGTTCACCACTTCCATTTGTTACTCCAAAATGTCCTGCTATTGAGTTTGAAGAATCTATAGCATCAAAACATCCTAAGTAAGTACAACAAGTCGTATCATTAGTAACTGTAGATAATATATCATACATTAATCCATTTACATTGACATTGTCAGTACAACCTTCATCGTTAGCTGCATCATAATTGTGTGCATTATTATCTGGACATCCAAAGTTTGGATATTCACAACAAGAAAGATTACTTGTTCCTAAAACTCCTCCTGTCCCATCATTTGTAGGACAACCAAAAGTACCATTTGCAGGATCTATTGAATAATAATCTCCTCCTATTCCTGCTTCTTGTGTTATAGCTAAAGCTATAGTAGCAGATACATTAAAATGACCTGCATTTGTAGCTAAATTAACATTAGTTGTAGGATGTAAATTTGCATCTGGACAACCTGCATAAGTACAACAATGTGTGTCAAAAGGGTCTGGTGCTTCTTGATAATAAGGATGTTGTGGATCTTGTTGTGCACAACCTCCTGCTGTTATTGTAGAACCATTTAAAGTAGATATATTATAATTTTCTGCTGTTGAATCATTACATCCTACATCAGCTTGTAATCCTGAAGGTAATGGTTTACAACAACTATAATCACTAGGATCTGGAATTCCATCACCATTACTATCACATCCTATTACAGCATTATTAGTATAAAAAGCAGGATCTAAAGCAGCTAATTGAGTCCATGTATAAGCGTCATTAGGTTCTTGATATAAAAGACCATCAAACCTCATTGTTTCTCCTGAGTATAATGCTTGGTCATAATCACCAGGACAAGCTATAATTTGACAACAACTGTATAAGCCTTCATCTGTATCTAAATCAGGATCACCATTACTGTCAGGACAACCTATTACTCGAGGAGGACCTATAAGACCAGTTACATAAGCTATATCATTTGATAATATAGTTGGAGTATTTGCCCCAAATGTATAAGTACCTGCTGGGTCCCATACTCCAAAATCTCCTACAGGATAATCTACATCATTTGTTAGTGAAGGACATCCAATGTATTCACAACAATCATAATTTAAAGCGTCTGGTTCTCCATTAGTACCACAACCTTGTACGTCTCCTCCTGAACCTGCGATAGGGCTTCCTCCTAATGTCCACATGTTTGTGACTGGATCTTGAACCCATGAATTATAAGAAAGGTTTCCAAATCCTGACAAACCTCCATTAAAAGTATTTAATGTATTTCCTGAAGAAGTCCATTGGGACCCATCCCATGATTGTAATTCAGCTCCATCCCAATAATTAGTTTCTGATATTTCTTGATTATAATTAAAAGAATTTTGATCTGTACAACCAAATATATAATAAGAATCATCACAAACTCCATTTGGTCCATTACAATTATTTATAGCTGCTGCATATCCTGCTAAAGCAGGAGTGTATACTTCAGCTTGTGTAAAAGAATAAGGATTAGCTGTTGTACCATCAAAATAATAAGACCAATTGTAAAAAGCATTATTGTCAGTACATAACCATGCTGTAAGACCCCCATAATTATCTCCACAACCAGTTCCTGAAGTTCCTATTCCTTGAGGTACAGCTGTTATTCCATTGTGGTCTTTATCTCCAACCCATATACCCCCACAAGGAGCGTCTGCTCCCATTTTAGGACATGTAAGAGTTCCTAAAGTAGCACCTTCTCCTGCTTGTGCACAATAATGTACTACATCAAGAGGAGTAACTCCTGAAGCGTCAGGAATAAAACCACCTAACCAACCTGGGTCAGAATTATATATTCCATAAAAACCTGAATTGTTATAATAATTTGTTGCAAAAGTTCCATTACTTTGTAATGTGTGTAAAGCATTTTGAATAGCAGAACCATCTAAAACAGTTGATATTCCTGCTGCTGTATCACCTCCATAATAATCAATAGTTGTGTTTGTTCCAGCAACTGATGTCATTCTGTAAACATCAATATTTCCTCCATCACAAACATATAAATGGCCTACTTTGTCGTTTCCTGCTGTAGAAAAAACATTTCCTACTGCACTCCACCAATTGTAATTAGCATTGTCAGTTCCTGAGGCTGCAAACGGGTTAACACCTTGTTCTAAAAGTAATTGTGAATTTGGGTCCAGTTGAGTTGGATTTTCGGTTAATGGCTTTTTATCTTTAGGGAGCTTTTTTTGCTCTTTCATCCATTTTCTTATGTTAAATTTTTTCATAATTAAAACTTTGTAAAACGTGTTCTATTAGGATTACCTACTGATTGTGTTTTTTCCATCCCTCTTGTATGTTGCCCTTCAGCTCCTCCATAAGGAGCTCCTTTATCATTATAAAAACTTAGTTCGTCAGTTTCTCTAGCAAAAGGACGTTGAGAGGGTATACTATTTCCATCACCAGCATTTCCACCACTAGCTCCTGTACCTGTGTATTCTTTTATTACAGATCTTATTAATTCTCTAAGTTCTTGTTCCGTCATTTATTTTTTTATTTAACCACTCTCTTTTAATTTTTGCTGCTTCTTTTATTTTTTTAGTAAATTCTTTTGTATCTACTCCTCCTACCCAATTTTCAATAACACCATCTTCAGAAACATATCCTGAATTTGATTTATTAACTATATCTAATAAATATGATTCTGTTTCATTTAGTATAGTAATATTATTTTTTACTTCTAATTCATTTATGTAATCATGGTGTTTTCCTTGAATTTTTAATTTGTGTTCAAATTTAATAACACAATCATGACAATGTTTATGTAATCTATAACTATTAATATCTAAACGATGTTTCATTACTTTACTACATTTAGGACAACATAAAGGAGTATATATTTGTTTTCTAATATTATCAAGTTTAGATATATTTTGCTTAATTCCATTTTTAATAGTCCATGTTTTTTTATTTTCAGTCCAAACATCTCCTTCTTTATATTCTATGGTTTTTTTCTTATACCCAATTTGAGATTCAGCTGAAGAATTAACGTTACCTTTAATTAGGTTTCGCATTCTTTCTACATCTTTACGTTTAAATTCTTTTTTTAACATAACTTATTTTTTTAATATTTTTTTAAATCTTTTTCTAAGTAATTTACTTT
>MDSZ01208076.1_pt1 | contig 10192 bp, 9 predicted proteins | sample 811201 | NCBI WGS metagenome assembly MDSZ01 (sample SAMN05326647, study PRJNA326480) | marine metagenome | isolation source: seawater | place: Indian Ocean: North | collected 2010 | reverse complement strand
TATTTTTAATATTCATAAAGAATCAAATTTATCACTTTGTATCATTTAATATTTATTGTTAAAATTAAAAAAATTATGACTATCTGTTTAATAGGAAAAAATTTAACAACATTAGTATTATCGAAAATTTTAGTTAATAAAGGTATTAGTGTAGATTTGTGTTACTATAATAATAAATTATCGAATAATTTGATTAGCACAAACTCCAGAACTATTGGACTTTCTAATGACAGCATTGAATTTCTAGAGAGCCAAAAAATATTATACAAAAAAAATTGCTGGAATATAAAAAAAATTAATTTGTATAAGGGTGAAAGTTTTAAAAGTTTTTTAAATTTCAACCCCAAGAAAGGCAGTTTTTTTATTACTTCCTATAATCAATTTTATAAGTCATTAGAGACTTCACTCTTAAAAAATAAACTAATTAAAATTAAGAAAAGAAAAGAAAATAAGTTTTTTTTAGATCTAACAAAAAAAAATTACGAAATAATTATTTTAACCGATAAGAATAATTTTCTATTTAAAAAATATTTTAGCAAACAAATAAAAAAAAATTATGATAGTATTGCGTATACCACTATTATCGATCATGATAAAATAAAAAACAATATTGCTGAACAATATTTTACAAAGTTTGGACCTCTAGCTTTTTTGCCTGTATCAAAAACTCAAACTTCAATTGTTTTTTCTATATTTAATAAAGATTTAGCAAAGAGCGAATCTAAAGTGATAAATTTGATTGAAAAATATAACAACCGATACAAAATAAATAATATTAGCCCTCTACAAAAGTTCCCAATAAATTTATCTCTCTCACGTAATTATTTCCACAAAAACATCTTATCATTTGGAGATGCTTTACATAAGATACATCCTCTAGCTGGACAAGGGTTTAATATGACTTTAAGAGATGCCAAAATTTTAACTCAATTGATTGAAAAAAATTTAAATCTTGGATTAAATTTAGATACCATTTTGGAGAAGTTTGAAGCTAAAAGAAAAAATTCAAATTTAATTTTTTCAATAGGAGTAGATTTTTTACATGAATTTTTTAAAATAATTAATAGATATAATACTAAATCAATAGATAATGTTTTCGAATTTTTGAATAAGAATATAACTATTAAGAAAAAACTAGAAAATTTAGCTGATAAAGGATTAAGTTTGTGATTACTGTAAGGTTTTGTTACTAAAATTATCGGTATTATAAAGTTTAATTATTTGCTCAAGTTTTTTTTTTCTAAACTCCAAATTTTTAGCTTCTAAAAGCATTTGTTTTTCTTCTTTTGAAAATGGAGAAGCCATTGATAGTGTGTTTATAGTTTGATCTAAACTTTGTTTTTCAAGTTCATTCCAATTTATTACGTATCCTTGTTTTTCAAAAATATTTTTCAAGTTGTTAAAAATTAGATTTAAGTCAGAAAAATTTATATTTACCTCCAGTTTATTTGTATCATTTTCAAATCCCTTGTAATTTATTCTAAACTCTCGAAAAAGTTTCCCATTGTCTATTTCTTCAACCACATTAAATCTGGTGATTCCATTTAAAAGTATGACATATCTACCATCCTCTGTTTCATTAAAACTAGATATTTTACCCAAACAACCAACTTTATAAAGTTCCGGTTTTTTGGAACTTGACATTCCTTTTGGCTGAAGCATGCCAATCATTCTGTTAGTTTTTATGCTTTCATCGATCATTTGAATATATCTTGGTTCAAATATATTAAGTGGAGCTGACGTATTAGGAAAAAATATAAAATTTGAAAGTGGAAATACTGAAAGTATATTAGGTAAATTATTAATTTTGTTCATTTGATAAAAAGTTAACAAATATTTATTAAAAGATCTATGTTCATATTGTTGCATTATTATATTACAAAGGTTGTAAATTATTTAAATAATATCTTAATTTATGAGTAATTTTGAAGATACAAGTCTATATTCAAAAGGTTTAGAGTATTACAAAAAAAATCAACTAGATAATTCGTTGAGTTTTCTAATTAAAATAAAAAAAAAAAATTTAAACACATTAAAATTAATTTCCCAAATACATCTAAAAAAAAATAATGTTTATGATGCAAAGGTGGCTCTAAAAGAAATCCTAAGGTTGGATAATCAAAGTTTATTTGCATTAAATTGTTTAGGTGATGTTAATAGATTGGAAAAAAATTATTTAGAAGCTGAAAAATTTTATAGAAAATCAATTTCTCATAATAAAAATTTTGTACATTCTTATTTTAATTTAGCGTCACTTTACGAAGATAAGGGTGAATTGAAACTGGCAAAAAACTATTATCTTAAAGTTATTAAAATTGATAATAAAAATTACGCAGCGTATTATAATTTGCAAAGACTTGAAGAAAATTTAATAACAGATCAAGTAATAAAAAATATTGATAATGATTTGAAAATTAATCAAAATTCAAATGATAAAAATATTGCTTACGGTCACTTTGTACTAGCAAAAAACTATAGAAGAAAAAAAAAGATAAAAATGGAATTGAAAGAATTATTTAAAGGACATAAAATTTTTTTTAATTCAGATCCAACCAACAAACATGCTGTAAATTATTGGTTAAAAAAGGTGCCAAAAATTATGGAAAAAAACTTGTTGTTCGAGAATAACAATAAAAAAAATAAATTGAATAATATTGAACCAATATTTATTTTCGGTATTCCAAGAACAGGTACAACTTTAGTAGAAACTTTAATTACCTCTGGAGAAGAAAAAATCTATAATGCTGGAGAAAATTTTATTTTACAAAGAGCATTGCAAAACTCACAAGCAAATAAAAAAATACATGAAAGTGGAAAATTTATTAAATTTGATATTAGTTTTTTAAAAAAAAATATTGTAAATAGTTACATGAAGCAATTCTCTATCCTATCTGAAAAATTTAAGTTTATTGATAGAACTATGACAAACTTTTTCTTTTCGGAAATTTTATTAGAGCTATTTCCAAATGCAAAAATTATTAATTGCAAAAGAGATCCTTTTCATAATCTTGTTGCAATTTATCAACAATGTCTAAATAACTTACCGTGGTCACATAACGTTAAGAATATCAAAAAATATATTTCAATTTATAATCAGAAGTTAAAAGATATAGAAAAAAATCATAATAAAAATATATTAAATGTAGAACTGAAAAAGCTCACAGAGTTTCCAGAGGATACTTCAAAAGAAATAATGTCTTTTTGTAATTTAAATTGGTCTAAAAAGATTCTTAAATATTACGAACGAGAAGATTTAATATGTACCACAGCTAGCAATATTCAGATTAGGAAAAAAATTTTTAAATACGATAATGATAAATTTTTACCTTACAAAGAATATTTTGATAATTCTTAATAAAAATGTCTATTGCTAAATTAGTAAAAAGCCTCTAATTTTAAGTGAATTTAATATGCGGGCGTAGCTCAGTGGTAGAGCGTCTCGTTGCCAACGAGAAGGTCGAGGGTTCGACCCACTTTGCCTGCTCCACTCTACTTTAAGGTGAAAAAATTTTAACAAGTATGAAAAAATTTTCAGTTAAAATTGTAAATCCAGATAGTAAAAAAGAAATCAATTTTAATGAAAACTTTGAATTTAATTTTTTTGAAAATATTCCTGATTTATTTTTAGAAGATGGTAACTCTTTAACAAGAACACAAGCAGATTTTTATAATGATATTAAATTTCCAAATTATGATGATGTAGATGATTTTGGTTCCCTTTTAGATAAATCAAGAAGAAATATCTTTGTAAAAAAATTAGATGATGAAATACCAATGAGATCAAATATATTAGAAGCAGGTTGTGGAACTGGACAAATGAGTATTGCTTTAAGTAGATATGCAAGACAGGTATACGGTATAGATTTATCAAAAGGTTCTTTGGTTGAGGCAAAGAAATTTATTGAAACAAATAATATTAAATCGGTACATTTATTTAGAATGAATATTTTTAAATTATTTTTTGAGGATAACACATTTGATATAATAATTTCTAATGGTGTATTACATCACACATACAATCCAAAGTTGGCATTTTCTAAGTTAGTAAAAGTTTTGAAACCTGGGGGAATAATTATAATTGGTTTATATCATAAATATGGAAGAATTATTCAAAAAATAAGACAGAATTTAATAAAAAACTTTGGTGATAATTTTAAATTTTTAGATAAAAGATTTAGGGAAAAAATTTCACATAAAAAAAAATATGCTTGGTTTTTAGACCAATATAAAAATCCCTCTGAAACTACACACACTTATATCGAAGTTTTGAATTGGTTTAGAGATGAAAATATTGAATTATTATCTTCAATACCTTTTGATTTTAGTCCTGAAAATGATTTGTTTAAAAAAAATAAAGTAAAAAGCAGATACGAAATATTCCTAAACGAAATTTCATTAGCTTTTAATCCAACACAAATAAGTGAAGGTGGTTTTTTTGTAATGATTGGAAAAAAGTTATAATGAGAATTTTTTCAATTTAAAGTTTCGAAAAAAACTCTTATTTATTGGATTTAATAGGAACGTAATTATCTAGTTTAAGTTGCTTTACAATAGCTTCTGCAACAAGTTTATATCCCTCAGCATTATAATGATTATATTTTCTAAACGGAAAAAGAGATAATGGATCTGGGTGAGTTTTGAACACTTCACTATGTATATCAATTATAGGAATTTGAAGTTCTTTAATTGTTTGTAGTACAAAATCTCTATTTGGATGTTTATTACCTGTTGAATATCGATTCCAGGCAGGTAAATAGACAAAATAAAATTTACCATTCCAGTCAGAGACCATTTGATTTGATTTTAACAATATATCTCTGAAAATAGTTGTGGGTAAAGCTGTAGTTTCAGACGTTGGTTTTAGATTAATTCTCATTCTCAAATTATATAATTTCGCTATTTTTATAAGAGGATTGTTTGCTAATTTTTCTATTTCCTTTTTTTTTACCCACTCAACCTGTACATAATTTTCTAAAACACCATCAATTTCTTTTTGTCTATAAATAAGGTTTTGCGAGAAATTTTCATCATTCAAATATTTTTTTAAGATTGGTGACTTCAGTTCATTTTTCAATCCGCTCAAATCATTTATATAATATAACCATAAAACTATTTTTGGTTTCAAAGGTTCACCATATTCTTTAAGTGCAGCAAGTTCTAGTAATGGTCCATTACCTGATTTTCCAATACTTATAGCATTGTAATCTAACTGTTGTAGTACAGCACTTATAGTTTCGTTAGAGTGGACAGAAAATCCTTCGGTGTAAGAGTCTCCAGTTAATAAAATGTCGACATTATTCTTAATATATAATCCTTTCGGATTATTAAATCCATGCTCATCGGTTTTAATTACAGGGTAGAAGCCTGCTTCGTTGCTAAGAATTGTCGTAGAATTAGAGATTGTTCCAAGAGGATAAATCCTATCCTTATCAGAGGTTAAACCATTTGATTCTATAAAATTAGAGGGAAAAACGTTTGGAAATACTTCTACACCAGTTTCTTTTAATTCATCAAGCGCATCCATTCTAGTTTTAGTATCGTTAGAAGAAAACTCTAAATAGGTTTCAAATCCATAAACAGAAATACCTATTGCTAAAAATAGTACTGAAAAGCTTACCTTTAGACTATTACTTAATTTTTTTAATCCAAAACCTAATAGTGCTGCAAATAAACCTGATGATACCATACCGAATATATAAAATGTTTCTATTCCTCTATCTCCAAGATTAGCAGCATGTATAGGATTAAATATTCTGTATGATGCATAAATTAAAGTTAATAAACAAAAAAAAATACCTATAGCGAATATAATATTCGCAAACTTGATAACACTCTGTGGTGGTTCTTTAAGTTCGTTTTTCATATCGCTAATTTATTTTTATAAATAGTTTCATTAAGATTTTACTATCACCAAACATTATAACTATATAGTCTGATTAATTAAATTAAAAGATCTATCAAATTTCATAAGTTGCCATACTAAAATTCTGCCTATTTTAGTTGACTTACAGAATGCACTTTAGTAATCTTAAACTTTTTAGTAATAAACAATTAACACAGGAAGACAAAATGAATTTTTCTGAGATTCAATTACCATCTAACCGTAAATTTGGATTCTTCTTTGCCGCTATATTTATTATTCTAGGTTTTTATTTATTTATCAAAGGAGTAGTAAATTTTAGTTATATATCATTTGTTATTGCAACTCTTTTTTTTTTAGTCACGCTCATCAAATCAGATTTGCTTCTTCCGCTTAATAAACTTTGGATGATGCTGGGATTACTACTTGGCATGATCATTAGTCCAATCGTACTAGGGATTATTTTCTTTTGCTTATTTACACCGATTAGTTTACTCATGAAGCTAGTTGGACGTGATGAGCTTAGGTTAAAGCTTAAATCTCACCATTCACATTGGAAAGTACTTAACACAGATGCTTCTAAATCTGATACATTTAAATATCAATTTTAACCTTAGGATGAATTAATGGAATTTCTAAAAGAACTATGGGCGTTTCTTAGTGCAAGAAAAAAACTTTGGCTTGCGCCAATAATTATTGTAATGTTGATTTTGGGTGGTTTGTTAATACTCGCGCAAGGCTCAGTAGTAGCGCCATTTATATACACATTATTCTAAACTAAAGGACACGATTAATGTATATTTTGGGCATCTCTGCCTTTTATCACGATAGCGCTGCATGCCTGTTAAAAGACGAAAATATAGTTGCTGCGGCACAAGAAGAGCGTTTTACTCGCAAAAAACATGATTCCAGTTTTCCAGGTAATGCCATTAATTACTGCTTACGTGAAGCTGAGATTTCTTCTACAGAAATTACGAATGTAGTATTCTACGAAAAACCTTTTGTGAAATTTGAACGTTTGATTGAAACCTACCTGGCTTTTGCTCCAAAGGGTTTTAAAAGTTTTGCTGTTGCTATGCCACTTTGGATTAAAGATAAGCTTTTTCAGAAATCCATACTCACAAAAGAACTCGCAAAAAATTTAGGTAAATCAGTAAATTGGAGTAAGAAACTACTTTTTTCAGAGCACCATCTTTCTCATGCAGCAAGTGCGTTCTACCCGTCACCTTTTGAAAGTGCTGCTATATTAACTCTTGATGGTGTTGGTGAATGGACAACAACATCTCTTGCAGTTGGAAAAGGTAAAAAGCTTAAAGTTTTAAAAGAAATTCACTTTCCTCACTCACTTGGTTTATTATACTCGGCATTTACTTATTACACTGGATTTAAAGTAAATTCTGGTGAGTATAAAGTGATGGGACTAGCACCATATGGTGAACCAAAATATGCCAACTTAATTAAAGAAAAACTTATAAAAATAGCTGAAGATGGAAGTTTCCAGTTAGATATGAGCTACTTTGACTATGCAACTGGTTTAACTATGACAAACAAAAAATTTAATGAATTATTTGGAGGACCATCACGTGCACCAAATGATAAATTAACACAACGTGAAATGGACTTAGCTGCCTCTATTCAAAAAGTCACAGAGGAAGTTATGATTAAAATTGCAAAAAGTATCGCAAAGGAAACTGGTGAAAAAAATTTATGTCTTGCTGGCGGTGTTGCACTTAATTGTGTTGCAAACGGAATTCTTTTACGTGAAAAAATCTTTGAAAATATCTGGATACAACCAGCTGCTGGTGATGCTGGTGGCGCTTTAGGAGCTGCTTTATCAGCATGGCATTTGCATTATGCAAAAGACCGTAAAATATCAAAAGAACGTGACGGTATGCAAGGTGCATATCTGGGTCCTAACTTTATTGATAGCGAGATAGAATCTGAGCTTAAAAAATGTGGAGCTAAATTTTATAAACTCGACGAAAATGTATTAATTGAACAAGTTGCTACAGCACTTTCAGATAAGAAAGCAATTGGTTGGATGCAAGGAAGGATGGAATTTGGACCTCGTGCTTTAGGTGGACGGAGCATCATTGCAGATCCTCGCTCGCCTGCAATGCAGAAACAACTTAATTTAAAAGTTAAATATAGAGAAAGTTTTCGACCCTTTGCTCCTAGTGTATTGAGAGAACATGTAGGAGAATGGTTTCAACATGATGCTGATAGTCCTTACATGCTTCTTGTTGCCGATGTTCGTGAGGATAAAAGACGGACGATGACTGAGGAAGAGAAAGTATTATTTGGTATTGATAAACTAAATGTACCTCGTTCTTCTGTCCCAGCAATAACACATGTTGATTATTCTGCACGTATTCAAACAGTACATAATGATACTAATCCTCGATACCATGCATTAATATCAAAATTTTATGAGAAAACTGGATGTCCAATTATTGTTAATACATCATTTAATGTGCGTGGTGAACCAATCGTATGTACACCCACTGATGCTTTTAAGTGTTTTATGGGTACAGAGCTTGATCTTTTGGCAGTAGGCAATTACTTATTAATCAAAGAGGAACAAAACGATTCACTTAAAGAAAATTATAAGGAACTTTATGAATTGGATTAAAATCACTATGATCAATATACTTGTCCTGTTTTTTTGTATTATTATGCTCGAACTTGGTGCCGGCATAGGGAGAATTGTATTAGGTAAAGATTTTAGATTGCCACCAGCAATTTTTAATATTAAATTTGATATTGGTTCACCATATCATCCATGTACAGAGATGAAAACAGACGTTTTGCTGGATCATATACCTAATCATCAAGAAAAATGTGAACCACTTGGTGGAACAGTCAATGGGGAATACGTTCTATATCCTGCGTTGTCAAATGAGTTACCAATAATATTAACTCTGGGTGGTTCTACTACGAGTGGATTTTATCAGCATACTTCTGCTGGCGAGACATACCCAAAGGCCCTAGCTTATCTAGCTAAAGATCAGTTTAGAGTAATTAATGGAGGTGTTGGCGCATACTCATCTCTTCAAGAATTCTACAAACTAGCTAGAGACGGTTCACGATTTGACAATTTAAAGATTGTTATTAGCTACAACGGATCAAATGAGCTTCCTAATTATCATGGCCCAGAAGCTTTACGAAGTCATGATTATCCATTTCTAACAGAGATTCAACACCGTATGAACGAGAAACAAACATGGATTGAACAGAGAGCAAATAATATTTTTAACGGGCTCCTGCCAAATCTTTTCAGCCTATTTGTTTTTATTTCAAATGATAGGAGTATTGAGAGTCCAGTGAGTAAAGCTAATTTAGAACAAGAGGTGACAGCTCCAAAAAATGACACTAGTTTTTTGCAAGCTGTAAGCGCTGCTGAACGTTGGGAAACAAATGTTAAACGTATGCAAAAATTATCAGAATTAGAAAATTCAAAATATTTTGTATTTTTACAACCAACTTTAGGTTTAGATGGAGTTCAATCTAATCCACCAGAGAATACAAGGGATTATTTTATTCTAAAGAAATTAAACAAGCAGTACATTAACTACATTAAAGACATTCGAAAATTATATGCAGAATTAAAGCCTCGTTGCGAAAAACTATCTTTTTGCTTTGACATTTCTGATAAAGTTCCACCAACTGGATATATGTATAACGACCCGCGACACCATAATGCTGAAGGAAATAAGTTACTTGCTAATGTAATATGGACTATTTTAAAGAAAGAATTATCCTTAGACTAGACCATAGTCAATCTGACTCATCCTTTTTGAATCAATCTTGCCACATTGGCACACAAGAATCTTGATTTGTTCCTTGTTCCATGATTAAATTATAAATTAATGTAAGTGATTAATAAGTGTGTAAACTAACTGTTTTAGAAAGTAAGAAAGATTAGTGCGGGCATAGCTCAGTGGTAGAGCGTCTCGTTGCCAACGAGAAGGTCGTGGGTTCAAGTCCCATTGCCCGCTCCAAAATTGTTATGGAAGATTTATCAAAAAAAAAATGTGTGCCTTGTGAAGGGGGTATTCCATCATTCAATTTAAGTGAAATTCACAAATATCTGAAAAAAGTTGATGGATGGGACGTCAAAAAAAATGAAAACGAAAATTTCTATCTTTTAAAAGAATTTAAGTTTGAAAATTTTATAAATGCACAAAACTTTGTTAACAAAGTAGGAACAATTGCTGAAACCGAAGGACATCATCCAGATATATGGTTTGGCTGGGGATACGCAAAAATTAAAATATTTACTCATGCTATAAATGGTCTAGCTGAAAGTGATTTTATCCTCGCTGCTAAAAT
>MDSZ01035863.1_pt1 | contig 10192 bp, 5 predicted proteins | sample 811201 | NCBI WGS metagenome assembly MDSZ01 (sample SAMN05326647, study PRJNA326480) | marine metagenome | isolation source: seawater | place: Indian Ocean: North | collected 2010 | reverse complement strand
GCTTGCAGAGGTGGATGCATTTGATGCTTGTGTGCTTGCTGTGGTTGCGGAGCTTGCCGCAGCAGTTGCGCTGGATGCCGCGTTGGTAGCAGATGTTGCGGCAGACACAGCATCTACAATCAAAGCAAAATGGTCTGTGTCGGTCAGTGAATCGCCAACCACAGAAGCAGCTACACAGATATAAATGTTGTTAAGTTGTGCTGTAGTTGTAGATTTAATTATGTCCCTTACAGCATATGCAGCTGTCGTGACAGTTGCATCGCTGCCCTTGAATGTACCCAGCTCTTGGGTGATAGCTAAGTCCCCAGATCCATCAAAAGCAAATACTTTATTGGCACGGTCTGTTGCAGATATTGTAAACTCTGAAGATGTAAAGGTATTCCCCACCGAACTCTTAATGGCTCGATCCAGTTCTTCTTGTTGCTGCTGTGCTATGAATGTAAGTCTGTCTAGCGCATCCTCATGAGATTCAGCAGGGAATGGGTCGTTAGCAATGTAATCTGTGCCTTGTGTAAGGGTAAGGTTTCTTGCCAGCACAACTGTCTCGCCATTTTGTGGGCGCTGGTCAGTTGATGAAAAGTGCGCGTCTGATGAGGTGCCAGTGTTAAACTTAAATAGCACGTTACCGCCGGACTCAGAGCCAGCATTAGTGACTATGTAGTGTGTGTTTAGTGTCTTAACCGTTTCAACACCAGTTGCAGAACGCACAATGACCTGCAGATCTGCGTCTGCAAAAATCTTAAAATCATACGCAAAGCTGTGGGCTGTGCCGTTAGCTGAATGAGATTTTTTTGTCTTGGTGCTGCTTACACTCATCTGATAATGCCTCTTTGTTTGAGAATGCCGCGCTCATGAAAAATTCTGCTTAACTCCTCATTGCCATCCATAGCCAACAGTCGTGGCAGAGCTGCTTTGTAAAATCTTTGTTCTGCGTTCTGTATCATTCTGACCTTCATATCATCATCAGCTGCGTAGTATTGAGGCTGCATAGTCAATACCTTCAGATAATCCCGAAACGCATATTGGCCGGGTATCGTTGTGGTTCTGTTTCCAGACTGAATAACCAAAGGCAAAATGACATCATTCTTTGCAATTTTTGTAAGCTTGCCCTGATTGATTTTATCTAGCTTAACGCCAGATATAGACTTCTTAGTTTCTGACAAAGGCGCGCCTAATCTAATAAGCTCTTTATGATAAAGCTCTATGTCATCACCAAAAGACATTTTGAATGGGGTGACGCTATTCCACATGGCAAGCATTGGATTTACAGAAAACGGCACCCCTCTCTCTTTCTGATTGCCCAGCATGTCGTACTGATATGCGTAATTCTCTATCTGATCGTTGACGTATGGCGTATTCATCATCTGTTGATTCCAGCCATATGTAACGGTGTCATAGAAAAACTGAGCGCCCGGAACGTCTGTTATATTTTTTGGTGTGCCAACCAAACTGAAAGGAACGTCAGGATATGGGTTATCTGTGTTTTTTGCCTCTTCATACATCCTGTTAACGTCATCGATAGTGTAATATTCCAATGGGTTTTCGACTGTGCGTTTGGCTGTCGTTTCTAATCTGTCTACGTTTCTAACAACACTGCTAAATGGCATAGGCATAACGCCAGCTGTGCCGCCAAGAAATCCATCAAAGACTATCGATGGATCGTCATATTGAAACGCTGCAAAAACATCACCTATGCCTTGCAGCATTGGCAGATCTCTGAAGTAATCCACTGTTGCCACAACGCCGCCAGTAAAAAGATTGAGCCTGTCTTCTGGGTCAACAAACATTGTTTGATATTGTGCGGTGCTTGAGGCAATCCCAAGCAGCGCGCTGACAGGCTCTAGCCCCTGATAGCTAATATATAAAAGCTTACCGTTAGGCACACCTTTCTTATCATAAATAGGCAAAGGGTCGCCGTCTTCATCAGTAGGCCAACCCTCACCTCGAAACACTAAACTATATGGCTGCCAGCCGGGCGGCAGCATTTTGCGTATTTGCTCATCCCTTGGCATTGAGCCTGTAATGCGTCCCTCTTGAGCAATTTGGTTTAGCTGGTACATGGTAGCAGAACCTAGAGCAAGCCTGCCCATAGCGCGCTGCTGCGCTCTAGCGCCGTTTTTGCCCAGCAGATTATTTCTAATTGTGCTTTCTGGGTTTATCATTGAGACAAGCGCTATGAAAGGATGATTTTCACCAACCCGGCGCATGGCATTTGTTGGCGCCTTTGCAAACGGTATGAGTAACTTACCCAAAAAGTTTTGCCGTAATTTATTTGTACCGCCGCCCAGTAGGCCGTCACCTAAATCATCTGTCAAAGTGACATAACGTGAGGCAGCGTCCATTTGTTCATTTGAAAACTTAGGATCAAGAATGACCATCATTGCATCATCGAGCGCCTCTTGGTCAGTGCGCCCACCTGCCTTTGACCGCCTTGCTGTTCTGACAGCTTGCTCGTACAGCTCTCCCCGACTAGCTATCACGCGCCAAAAATCATCAGCGCCCATTAGCGCCCTGCCCGGCAATCTGATAACCCTGCCCAGATGATCAATAGCCCTGCCTATTGTGTTAGGACTCATGCCAAATTTATTGCTTAGAAATTGTACTGCTGGGTCTAAATTTTCACTGTCTATTGCACGGAAGTTTGCAGATTCAATTTTGTTTAATTGGTCAGCAGGCGTCTCTTCTCTAAATGTTTTTGCCGCTACAGCCCAAGCATCTCTAAAAGATTGGTTATAGCCAGCTATCCTAGCAAAAACATCCTCAAAATGGACGCCATCCGGGTTTGGCTGCATGCCCATCATCCGTTGGCCAGATCTAATTGATGCACCTATGGCAGCCCCACTTAGGTCAGCCATAATGTTGTAGCTCATAAATAATGGTGTAGCTAAAGCGTTTTTTATGTGGGTTGGAAAATAACTTAACAAGCCGTTGATATAGACTTCCATCCAGATGCCTTCGATCTTTTGACCCCACGCACCAAAAACATATTTGTTAGCTTTGCCTTGGCCGCCTTCTTTTAATGCGTCCAAATAACCTGCCGCCATTTTTTTGGCCAGCTTGCTGCCACCGCTTTCGTTGAGCAGGGCAGTCAGAGCTTCATCAGGCACTGTTGTCCCAGCTGGTATTTTAAAAGCTTGAAGCGCTCTGGCGATTTCTGTCTGTGCGCCTTTGGCTTTCATCTGTATGCCAGCATGAATTGACATCTGTCGCCGGAAATCAACAAGCAGCTGGGGGCTACCTTTACCAGCCTGTATTTCTTCAGCCATGCTTTTGAGCCGGGCAGCTGACCTCTGCAACAAAATTCGCACAGCTGTCATCTGTTCTGCATTGAGCGTTTCACCAGCTCTCAGACGCAGTGCCTTTTTTGTAAGTCCCATTTCATCAGCCAGCAGCTGGTCAGCTGCAGCTAATGTCTGGTCGTTAGTTCTGATGCCCCGCTTCTGTGCCTGAGTAGGGTTTGATATAATCTCTGACGTTGCGTTAATAACGCGGTTGATGTCTTCGCCGCCGTCAAACTTATCAAAGTTAAAGTCTATGCCTACAGCATCATCTACCATGCCCGGCTGGGTAATCATGGTAATCAGGTCGTCTGCGTCACCCTTATCAGCTAACCCAGTGCTAAATCCGCGCCTAGCTTTTTCTGCTGTTTGCGCCACTTGCTCATTCGGTGTTAGCTCAGTCAGGTCTGTCGGCACTAGCGTTTCTTCGCCCAGCTCGTCCAGCTCACGCTGTGTGGGCGTTTGTATAGCCTGTCCAGCCTCACCACCTGCGTCCATAAATCTTTGTATGCCCTCTTCAGAGAGCGCGTCCTGTGCCAAACGCTGTTGGGTCTGTTGGACAGTTGTACCTTCTGGCATGATGCCTTCAGTAACAGGCTCAGGCACCCGCCCGGCTACACCCTCTTCTATGGTGTCGGTAGATCTGCCGGGTGCAGCCTTTGCAGATTTTTGTATAATCTTTCCTAAAAAATTAGCTAGCTGTATGTTTTCATTCATGCCCGGCTGACTGTCGGCCATGCGCCGCACCCCGCCAGACTGTACAGCCTGCGCTACTTGTTCACCCGGTGTTGCCATAAAAACCCCAATAAAAAAGGGCGCCTCAAAGCGCCCTGACTATATATAGATACTACTCGATTTTCGGTGCGTTGACTACACCGTTGACGTTTTGCTGGATCTTTTATAGCTGCCAGTTAAATAAAGATCGCGGCTAGTTTGCCCAGATTGTTTTGCTGCAATTTGCCTACGGAGCTGCTTCACTGAAAAGCTGCTCTCTGTCTTGCCGTTGGCTAGCGCGTTTTCCAAGAGCGCTTCCAAGGTGTTCTTCGTAGCTTGTTCCGCCATTAATCCACTCCGCTCCTGATCGGTCAGTGTTTTTAAACACTTTAGTGTCGTAGAATACTACATCAGCATAGGTGATTCCGTCAAGCTGACCTATCTTGTCCATAACGTCTTCAAATTCCTTTGCTTTAGCTTGCAGTATCTCCTCTGCCCTTGCAGGGTCAAAATTCTCATCAAACTCTGGTATATACTGGAATCTTACACCCACATACGCAGCTTCTGGCTCTGACCCAAACCCTTCAGTTTTGACAGCTTGTACATCAACTCTATCCTGTACGCGCGCATCTGTAATGAAAGAATACCCTTCCATTCCGTTGTCACGCAGAATCATTCGTATTTGCTCCACAAGAGCATCACCGCCCTGCCTTAATCGCCTAGAGTCAAAGTACACTTCAACGCCCGGCCTAGCGTTTGGCGTTCCATCTGGCACCACCTTGGAAACAAACACGGCATCTTGGTCATACTTGCGCCCAGCCTCGACAATAGCCTTTGTCATTTCTGTTGGGTCAAAGTCAGTTTGCGTTACAACCTCATAATTTAATGACCGTTCTGGGTCGCCCATAAACTCGCCATAGTTGCTATTTGCTTGCGCGGCAATAACTTTATCATCACGCATCACCGGGGCTAAGACCTCTTGCGCCAATTCATTCTGCATAATGTTATCTGGCTTGCTATCTGGGCGCTCTCTTGCAATCCCAGCTGTAAATCTTTGTGGGCTGCCTTTCAGCGTTTCTAGCTCTGCTGCAGCTGCTTGTTTGTCTTTTTCGTTTTGCAGTCTTGCTGTCTCTACTCGCTTTTCATACTCAGCATCTGTTTCTGTTTTACGGCGGTTCGGCGGCGTAAACTTTTTGTTCATCATAGATCTTAGTTCAGTTACCCGCGCCCGGTCTGGTGAGCCACCAAAATCACTTTCAAAGTCAAGCGATCCCCCTTCACCGCCTTTTGACGTCCAACCGTTCTTTGTCCATTTTTCTTTTTCTAAAAACCAGATTACGGCTTGTAAATCGTCTGCGCCTAAGTCGCCAAGGTTCGGGTCTACATTTTTAATAATACCAGATTTATTTATCTGTTTCGCAGCTTCAGCAAAAACCTTCTGACCAAACCCAAATTCACCGCCTATGATAGGCTCCTCTAATGTTGACCCGGTCAAATGTTTACCAGCTACAGCCTTTTCAGCTGGTGGCGGTATGCGCGGCAAGCCTGCAGCGTCTCTCAGATATCGAGCCGCCCAAACATCTATCGTTGCCTCATTGCCAAAACCAATCAAGTTGCCAGTAAAGTTTATAGTTTTAGGCGCTTGGCCAACTTTGATCTGCCTAAACATATCTAACAACGCACCAGTAGCAGCTGGACTGTTTGTGTTAAACAGTTCGCCGCCTGCCTTGGTAATTAATTTAAATGGACTGTCCTCATCTTTGTGAAGTGCAGTCAGAGTTTTTTGATCTAGCGGCTCACCGTCTGCCGCCATTTTGGCATACATTGCTATTTCGTCATCAAACTCACCGCGCGTGTATCTCCTTAAAACAGTGAGCGCATTATCATAGTTTTGCTGCACTAAGGTTTGAGCAGATGTTGCCCCAAGCAGATCTGCAAATACATCACCCAATCCACCAAATTCTTGGCGCAGCCGGGTACGCATAGTTCTATACCAGTTTGCTTGGCCTATAATATCTTTGGCTGCTTCATCACCAGAGAGCGCCCGGTTTACAACGTCCTCAACATCATCAATCATGCGATCTGTTAAGTCTGCTTGATGAGCTGCAACCTCATCTGCTTTTGGCTTTTTGCCTGTTCCCACATAGTTTGGGGGCAGGTGAAACTGGTAACTAGGCTCCTGCCATTTGATGGTGATGTTACCTTTTTTATTTATTTTAAATGCTGGCGCTGTGCCGCCGGGGTTAATATTTATTGGCAGCCAACCCTCAGATGTAGGATATAAATTTTTAATTCTTATTGCTTCTTTCTTTATAGTTGCTGCTCGCTTTTTATCTAGCACACCGTCTTTTGTTGCTGTTCTATCAATCGCTTGATTTTCTGCTCTGGTCAGTCTTTTTATTAATGTTTTGATAGGCCCGCTCTCAGCTTCGTCTGACGTCAACGTCACACCTAGAGCAGCTGCTAAGGCAGTGCCTGCGCGTTTGTATGCCTGCGGATTGTTCTTAATTAGCTTGAGTGTTCTGACCATGCCGTCAAGCACACCGCCTGCCAGCGCGCCCTGACCTGCTAATTGCAGCCTGCCACGCAGTCGTTCTTCAGCTGAAGATTCCTCATTAACATCTACAGCAAGAAACTCCATTGCTTCTGGCAAAACGCCAAAATCTATAAGCGGTCTGATAAACCCGCCTTCTTCTGGGTCGAAAAACGAATCTGAAATAGCAGAACGAGCAACAATGTTTGCTTTACCAAACTTGTTTGGCGATAAAGCGAACCCTACGCCAAACTGCACAAAGTCACGCGCTAGCTGCCCTAAAAATGTTTCTGGGTCTTCTTGTTCGCCCGGAACTCTAGGGGATGGAATTTTAAGTCTTATTGGCTCACCGTCTCGCCCTACTAGACCAGACTCTGCAAGAAATTTTTCACCCCCAGCTGTTATAAATTCTGTGCCTGTATCTACCAGACCTTGCACAGCACGTTGAGCGCCACCTACAACAGTCCTTTTAAAACCTTCCTTAACAGCTTGGCCGCCTTTTGCCAAATCATCAGACCCAACGCCAAAAAGCTCAAACTCAGGGTCAGGCTTTTTTACAGCGCCCATCAGGTAGCGCTGTGCATCAGCTGCATCATACTTGTTGAGCTGGTCAGTTTCGTAATCCATTATTGAATGCCTATTTTATTGTAACTGCGGATGACCTGTATGAGTGATGTTATTTCGAGTGTTTGCTCTTGAGTTGCAGCCCAATCCAACGCCGCTTGGGCTGGGTTGTCTAAGTCCACAGGCAGTGTGTCGTACTTTTCGCCCAAACCTTTTGTTTGAGTGATGTAAGTAATCAGCGCGTCCTTCATCATCTTTTTGAATTCTTCAGCGTTCTTTTTATTTATCTCAAGCGCTTTCTTGTATACCTGCTGATAGCTTGCGCCCTGACCGCCGTCCTGCGTATCGGTTTTTGGCGTATTCATCCATGTTTGCAGTTCAAGCAAACTTTCCTGATACATCAAGTCAGACGCCGTACCTAGTGCATTGTTGGTGTCTTTAAATTCGTTATACCTAGTCGCTGTAGCAATCAGGGATCGAGCCGCTTGCATGCCCTCTGCGTTTTCTTGTTCAAGGTCATTATATGCTTGCTTATAGTCTGCGTTTGATAGCTCACCTGACAAAGATTCAATAAGCTCTGCTGTGAGTGTGTTGTTTACTTTAGCATTACCAATTAATTGTGTTGCGTTTCTGGTTGTCTCTATTGGCTCGTCTTCATTTGACCGTTTTTTGTTTATGCCCAAAACAGCCTCAGCAGCTGTGCGCTGAGTTTTAGTAAACCAATTATTTTCTAACAGCGTTTTAAATTTAGCCTTGCTGGCTTTGACCTCTTCTGCGTCATCCATGTCTGTATTGATAATCTCTTTATACATTTTGAGATTGTTCGCATCTGCGGCAAGGTCATCTGCCTCTTCTTGCTCACGCCGCTCTGTGTCTATTTTTTCTGCTAGCGTAAACAAACTATTGACTACCGTTTGCTTATCGTCTGCATCCATCTGCGACAGCGCAGTGTTTAAAACTGAATCTGTGCTTTCACCGTTTAGAATTTGCAGTGCGACAGAGGTTGCATCATCAGAGCTTTTGAAAAGACTTAACGCAACACCGCGCACAATCTGCTCTGTTGCTTGGTCAACGCGAGTCATAAAACCCTTGTCGTCTATTGTGCCAGCCTGTTTACCTTTTGCTATGATGCCGTTGGTTGTGTTGAACACCTGCCCAAATAGCATTGCCCTTTGACCAAGATCTGCATTGGTGTCGCTAATTTGCTTTACCTTTTTCTCAATCTCATTATCGAGATTGCCCCGGTCTGCTTCGACAATCCTCTTATTATTTTTTTTGGTAAAATCTATTATTTGAGCGCTGACCAGCTGCTGCCCGACAGATAAGAATCTAGCCTTTGCATTGCGCCCTGACAGCAGCGGCTCATCGTTTCCATCTCTAGCAAGGCCGCTCGTAAAAGTTTTGAGCAGCTTGTTCATGTCATCTTTTGTAGACTGCTCAACGCCAACCGGGTCATCCGACTGCAAAGCATTTTCTTGGATTTCAGACAGCCGCTCAATCATAACTGCCTCAGCCCGGTCAACTTGCATCTGTGTTTGCACTTGCATTTTCTTAATGCCGATTTCGGCCATAAGATTGCCAGCCTCAGAAATTGCCCGGCCAGTAGCAGCTGCAGCTGCGCCGCTAACAGAAACATCGAGAAGACCACCACCGCCTGCATTGTTACGCCGGACTTGTCTGCTATAAGTTGGAACGCGCATTGTAATTCCTATGCTGTATACATGCTATAACCAGTGCTGAATGCCTGCGTCATACCTCTGAAACGCGCAGCCCTCGCTGCGTTCTTTGCATCATACATAGCTAACTGTCCCCTTAGTTTTTCATTTATGCTTTGTTCTTTTAAGTCGCTTTCTTCTGCTTTGGCATTCATCTCTATCATTTGTATGTCTGCCTCAGCCTCTACAGCATTTTCTAAAAGAACATCAAAGGCCGTGCCTGTCGTTGCGACAATGCCGTTCTTGCGCTGTGTCTGTGCAGCTGCATCATTCAGCTCTCTAAATTCTTCGCGGAACCGCACAATGTCCTGCCCGGCTCTGAAGATTTTTTCACGCGCCCTGTTCTCCAAAACATCTGCATTACGATTAGCTATAAGTTGGGTGTACCCAGCGCTGTCAGTTATGCCCTGAGCCTCTACCTCAGAACCTATGAGACTTACGCCTGCACCAGTAGCAGCTAAGAGAGCTGGTAATTCTAAACCCATCACATTACCTTCGAAAATTGTATGTAGTTATGTCCATCAGGGCTAAACTTACGCAAAACCCCCTCTTCCTGCATATCAAGGAACCTGATCCAGCGCCGGGCATTTGGCCAATCTTCTAGAATATGCGCTTGCACCCGGTGCAGCTCATGAGCCTCCATGATGCCATGCAGATGCATACGCAGCTCTTTCACAATCGTTTTTGTGTACTTGTGAATCATGTGTGAACCTAAAAACCAAGCTTCACCCACACCGTCCCACACAGGATAAATACCACCACACGCGACTATGCTGCCGTTCACAACAGCTGTGAAACTCATGTCCGGGACAACCATTTTGTCAACGAATTGTGAAATCTGAATGGGTGGCCGGAATGTGTCATCATTCACTTGCCCATCGAGAATCTGCCTTGCGTGACGCCCCTCAAACTCAACTAAGATCATTTATCAAATACAGACACTGTCGGGAATATTGCCAAGATTGTCATTGGCAATGGTTGGTCTTGCTGTATGACTATGGTGGCGTCCTCATCGAACCCGCCCCTGAACTCTACTGTCTTATCTCCAGTAAACAGACTGACTGCGCTGCCCATAGCATTGGCACTTGAGCGGAACGGCACAATGTCCAGCTCAGATGTACTGGTGCCAACCTTCATGCCAACAGATCTGAACAGGCGCACAGTCACTTCTGATATGCGCTTTGTTTTGCCCTGAGCGCTCCCTGTGGCGCTGCCTTGGTCTACGCGCAGGGTTTCTACCTTGCTTGTAAAGGCAAGCCCTATATGAGCCTTTGTGGCGCTTCTGTCGAGCGTTACAGCGCCGCTCGATACAACCTTGTCTGGGTGAGCTGCACCGTCTGCGAGTATGCTAACAGTCTCCCCTTCTAAATGATCAAGCCCTGATATCG
>MDSZ01252955.1_pt1 | contig 10194 bp, 8 predicted proteins | sample 811201 | NCBI WGS metagenome assembly MDSZ01 (sample SAMN05326647, study PRJNA326480) | marine metagenome | isolation source: seawater | place: Indian Ocean: North | collected 2010 | reverse complement strand
TTTAAAAATGCAAAAAGAAAGTATTCGCGATCGACTGTCCGCTTTTATCCGATCCCAATTTACCGCACTCAAAGAGAGCGGAAAGAACATTTCTATCGTAGAAACAGAAAAGCAATTTGAGCTTGCCTTAGGATCCTTCACTCTCAGAGGAACAATTGATCGCATCGATTTTGACAGTGATGGCATCCATATAATTGACTATAAGACATCCAACAGTGCAAAAAACCCACAAGCGGTGCACCTAAAATCAGCCCAAACCCAACAAGAGCCCAAGCACCTTCCCGAAGCCGCCTATCTCAGCTTAGGAAATAAAGACTATTATTGGTCGGACTTACAATTACCGCTCTACGCCTTAGCGCAGATGTCGGAAAGCCAATCAGCGGATTTACCAAGACTCTCCTATTACTCGATACCCAAATCAGCTGAAAAAACGGAGCTAGCTAATTGGGTGGACTTTGATCAATCGATTTTAAACTCAGCAAAAGATTGTGCCCAAGCCATCCTCAAGAATATAGAAGCAGGGGAATTTTGGCCCCCCAACGAGCATATTGACCCAATGTACGATCCCTTTGCTCAGCTCTTCCCAGATGGCATTCAAAAAACCGTTGATGCTCGGCTCTTTAATCCATTTACCTACAACAATGACCTGGTATGACTGAAGTTCAAGCATTTCAAAATAAAGCCCTCTTTGCGTCGGCCGGCACGGGCAAGACCTTTCGTTTGACGGATCGTTATATCTACACCTTGCACCAAAGCAAAGAACCAAAGAAAATCATAGCCCTAACCTTTACTCGAGCTGCCGCTGGGGAGTTTTTTGAAAAAATTGTGGAAAAGCTCCACCGAGCGAGTTCTGATGAAAGAGAAGCTAGCAGCTTGTCAAAACGACTGGGCATCAGCGCGGATTCCACGGAGTACCGAGGACTCTTAAAACGAATCCTCAAAGAACTCCACCAGCTCAATCTACAAACGCTAGACAGCTTTCTCTACAAAATACTCAATTGCCTCAGTCCAGAGATGGGGCTCAGCGACCAAATTCAACTCCTCAGTGAGAGCTCAAAAAAGCACTATGAAAAAGCGGTTAGAGATTCTATCCTACACACCCGAATGCCCAATTTCAAAACGGATCTCTCCCAAGAACTCCAGCAATTTTGGTACGGCTTCAAGCAATCGATTTATGGTGAGAGTGCCAATTCGATTGATCAGCCCATTCAGCAGTACATCGAAAGCCTTCAAGATCTCTACCTAGAGGCCCCACATAGGATGAAATGGGGATTTGTAGAGACGATTTGGGGCAATCGAGCTCAATGGATACAAAGTCAGCCCATAAACTGGATGAAACTCGCGGAAAATTTGCAATCGTCCGTTCCTAATCACTTCAACCCCTCCGAAAAGAAAGCACTTAATCAAGCCGTTCTAGACATCCAAAAATACCCGAAAGAGGAAAAACTCAACAGCTACTTAAATCGCGCACTTCAAGAATTTGAATCCCTTAAATCGGGCAAAGCCCTCATTAAAATAGGTAAATCTGATATACCGATTGAAGGAGCCCTTTGCCAGTCCACCCGTGCCTGCATTGAGGCAATTGCCAATTTTTATATTCACCGCTCCGCTCAATCCACCCAAGGCACACATACCCTGCTCGATCGAATGCATGCGGCTTACGACAGTCAGGTACGAAAAAGAGGTAAACTGACCTTTAGTGATCTCCTTCACATTCTCAATCCCAAGTCGCCCCTCTCACCATTTTATCACGACCCAGCAGGTGCACGAGACAGCCTCTACTACCGATTAGATGCCCGCTACGACCACTGGCTATTCGATGAATTTCAAGACACCAGCCGCACTCAATGGCAGATTATTGAAGAGTTAGTCAGCGAGGCGATGCAAGACGATCAACGCAGTGCCTTTTTTGTCGGAGACAGCAAACAATCCCTATACCTTTGGCGGAACAGTGACGATCGCCTCTTTCAATCCCTTTATCAAAGATATAAAAAAACATTCGCCAGCCTTGAGCACATCTCTGAATCCTATCGTTCTTCTCCCGCAATCATGGATGCGGTCAATGCAATCTTTGATCGCCCTGAACCCATTAAAGACTGTTTCGGAACAACTATCTGTCAGCGCTGGTCGGAATCATGGCAGAGACATTTTTCGACTCAAGACAAACAGGACCAGAGTGGTTACGCCAGTTGGATTAAAGTAGGCAAGGATGCAGAGAATGACTTAGAAAACAGTCTGCTACACATAATCAAAGGTCTCAAAGCGAAGGCTGAAAATTTGACCATCGGTATCCTCGTCGGTCAAAACAAGGAGGCAGTCCGCTTGGCTTACTTCCTGCGCGAGCAAGATTTGGGAATTCCCGTTCGAGTCGGATCCTCGATGAAGCCGGCAAAAGATAACATGGCTGGCGTTGCCTTGATTGCCATGTTGAAATACTGCATACGCCCCTCAGACCAAGCATCCCAAGGCTATCTCAAAACTCTCGATGCGTCCACTCGTTCAAGGGGATTGTCTACCATACAATGCGTGGATGATCATCGATTGATCGCCAATGCACTCAGAACTTCAGAATTGGTGAGAATTTTTTCTCAAGTTTTGATTTCAAAATTATCTAGCGAGGATCAGAGGCATCGAAAAACACTCCAATACCTAATTGAAAATGCGACACGCTTCGAACGGGAAGAACGCCCCTCACTGAGCACACTGATTGATTACTTAGAAAATTTTAGCACCCATGATTCCGCTCAAAACAGCACCCTTACAGTTGAGACCATCCACCGTTCCAAAGGACTGGAGTATGATGTCGTACTCTTCGTCAATAACGATAAACGTGCACCGAGAGAGCGAGGCATATCTGCCTTTAGAGACGAATCACAGTCTGTGAATTGGCTGATTGAGCCCTTCAAAAAGAATGTGATGCAAGCTTTACCCCCAACTGCTGCACTGCTCCAACAAATTGAAGAAGAGCGCCATTTTTCCACCCTCTGTAAATTGTATGTAGCGATGACACGTCCGCGTCGCGCATTGTACATGCTCAGCGACTTAAAAGGAAAGGAAAAACAAACCTCACTAGATTTCCTCGTGCATTGTTTAGGGGATACGACCGATAGTAAAAGTCTCTTTCCAGAAACAGATCCCGAGACATCCCTGTCTCTTATATGGGAGAGTGGCCGCGCTGACTGGCATCTCTCCTTAGGATCCTCTCAGCCTGAAGTGAGCACTGATCCCTCGCTTCCAGCGAGCAAATCTCGTGAAGTCTTTGCACCCACCCACCAACGCTTAAACGTACTCAGCCCATCCAAACTCAAGCGCCCTTCTGCACGACCTCAAATAAGCGGTCGGCACCCAGGAATGCACTTCGGACAAAGCGTACACCGCGCCTTCGAATCGATTGATTGGTACCAGCCCGATCTCAAATTTGAAAAGCTACTCGATCAAAAATGCGATGCATCGCTTGTGCAGACCCTGAAGAACTGCTTCAATTCTGAGAGCTTTCAACAGTTATTTAAGCAGCCCGATCGAGCAGTTACACTGTGGAAAGAAAAGGCCTTCACCCTTTGTGAAAAACAATCCCTTATTCATGGAATTTTTGACCGAGTGCACCTCTTTAAATCTCCCGAGGGCGCTTTTCTTAAAGCTCAAATCATAGATTTTAAAACCGATGCCTTCAGCGACAAATACTGCTTTGAAGAAGCAATTGAGCGACACCAAAAGCAAATGGAGCACTATCAATCTGCCCTAGCTAAGTTGATCTCTATCGATCGATCACAGATTGAGTGCTACCTCGTTTTCACTTCCATCGCCCGAGTTCATCGGCTCAATTAAATCGCTGCCTGTGCCCAACGAAGTAGAACCGAGCAACACAGTATCAGAGTTTCTAAGTAGGTACGGGTTGGTTCAGACTCAAGCAGTGTAAACCACCCCCCTCACGAATGATCTCACTGCAATCAAAAGGCCGTATGCTCCGATTAGGGAAGCACTCACTGATCACCTTGAGGGCATTGACATCGCCTAACTGTTGAAAAATGGGAACAATGACCGCTCCGTTTAATACTAAGAAGTTCGCGTAGCTCGCCGCCAATAATTGCCCGCGATGGTGTATGGGATCGGGTAGTGCTAAGGCGGTGAAGGTGTAGCCGTTGAGACAATCACTAGCGGCTAGCAAGGTCTCTTTCAATTGCTTTAAAGGAGCAAAATTAGGGCTTTCTCGATCGGACTCAGCCGCGTATAATATACGCTTTCCTGGAGCAAAGCGTATAAGATTGTCAATATGCCCATCCGTATCATCCCCAGAGAGACCGTGCTCAAACCAAAGCACGGAGCGGACTCCTAAACGCGATTCTAACTGAGACTCCCACTCCGATCGCGAAGGGATCTTCTGAGGGAACTCTCCCTTAAAACGATTTTTATTTTGTAAAACTGCACTCGTGGTCGCGAGCAATCCCGACCCATTGGACTCAATAGCCCCGCCTTCAAGTACGATTTCTTCGCTCACGTGCTCTATGCCCAAATAGGAGCTGATCCAAGCAGGAACCCCATTATCCCTGGCAAAGGAGGGATATTTTTCACCCCAGGCATTGAAACGCCAATCCGAGGCGATAACCGAAGCTCCCTTGCGAAGAAAGATAGGTCCGTAATCTCGGATCCATACATCGTCGGAGGCATAATCATGAAGCAGAACGGGCTGTTTCAAATCACGATCCTGAAAGGCCTTATTGAGTCGTGCCTGATCGCCCTTTGGGCACAAGACATGCACGGGCTGAAATTCTGCACACAAAGCGTACAATTCAATTAAGCAATTCTGAACCTGTGCCAGACAGTCGGGCCAGAGTGTTTCTCGCCAAGGCCATGAAAACCAAACTGCGGATTGTTCCTCCCACTCAGCAGGCAGCCTGAGTGCACTCGGGTTCGGGACTCGATCCAGTTCACTCACTTTCCAAAAATTGCTGACTGATTCCGTGATAGAGCTCCGGTCGGCGATCCCGAAAGAAGGGCCAAATCTTTCGCATCGATTCAAGTGCTTCCATCGAACACTCAACCAACAAGGATTCTGTCTCGGTCTCAGAAGCCCGTTTCAAAAGGGTTCCGTACATATCGCTGACAAAGGACTGTCCCCAGAACTGAGTGGATCGCTCTCGTCCTACTCGGTTTACCGTTGCCACATAGCAGGCATTGGCAATGGCATGTCCGACTTGCACTGACTCCCACGCTCGATGTTGTCGCTCACCCCACTCCGCTTTCTCTGAGTCCGTCCAACCGATTGCGGTCGGATAAAAGAGAATCTCCGCCCCTTTTAAGGCAAGCGTTCGGGCTGCTTCTGGAAACCATTGATCCCAGCAAATCAACACCCCGATTTTCCCAAATGCAGTATCCCAAACGGGAAAACTTTGGTCGCCGGGAGTGAAATAAAATTTTTCTTCAAATCCGGGATCTTGAGGAATGTGTGCCTTTCGATAGGCCCCTAAAAGCCGTCCATCACGATCAATAACAATAGCTGTATTATGATAAAATGCTGAAGAACGCTTTTCAAAATAAGCAGCAACGAGAACAACTCCGAGTTCCTTTGCCAGTTCAGACAATAGCTCTGAAGTCTCTCCGGGAATGGACTCTGCTCGATCAAAATGTTCGGTACTTTGTTCCTGACAAAAGTATGCCGTATTGAACAATTCTTGTGTGCAAATGATCTGTGCCCCCTGCTCAGCTAATCTGCGAATTTCCCCAACCGTAAAGGCGAGGTTAGCCTCCGTAGATCCAAAATCCTTTCCCTGAATGAGACCGACTGTAACTGGGCTTCGGGGCTCGCTAGCGCTCGCCTGCTCATTTTTCGATCCTAGACTGTTCGCTTCCGCCATTTGATTCTGCTTCATGGTTGAAGGGTGGAACTGGGCAGATCGATCTCTAAAAAACGACCTTGTTTAAGGGATACTCCACAATTCCCTCAGCACCGCGGGCTTTTAACTCGGGAATGATTTCACGAACAACGGACTCATCAATGATGGTATCAATAGCTACCCAGGACTCATCGGCTAACTTATTAATGGTCGGCTTTCTTAGTGAGGGCAAATCTTCCAATACGGATTCCAACTTAGCCAACTCAATATTCAACTTCAAACCCACCTTGGAAGCGGATTCTAAGGCCGAAGTTAGTAAAAGCGCAATCGTTTCAATTTTCTTCTTCTTCCACGGATCTTCTAGCGCTTGCTTATTCGCAATAAAAACAGTATTCGTGGACAGTAGCGTATCGACGATTCGCAATTTATTTGCTCGAATTGAATTGCCCGTTTCCGTCAAATCTACAATCGCATCGACTAAATCAGGAACCTTCATTTCAGTTGCACCCCAAGAAAATTCAACCGTTGCATTTACAGAATGACTTTTGAGAAAGGCTCGAGTGATATTTACAATTTCTGTTGCGACGCGCTTACCTTCCAAATCTTTCACACTCTTTATTTCGGAGGCTTCGGGCACAGCCAGCACCCATCGGGAACGGCGATTCGAAGCTCGGCTATAAATCAAATCGCAGACCTCTACAACTTGTGAATTGTTTTCTTGAACCCAGTCTTGTCCAGTTAAACCACAATCAAAATAGCCATTTTCCACATAGCGACTGACTTCTTGTGCTCGCAGAAAGCGACCGTCCAAGCTCGAATCATCAAAGGCAGGGCGGTAGGAACGGCTGCTTTTTGTAATTTGGTAGCCCGCTTTAGCAAATAATTTAATTGTAGAATCCTCGAGACTACCTTTAGGCAAGCCAAGCATTAATGTACTATCTGTATTCATAATTTATGTGTCTGAACTGAACATAGCTAGAAGCTATTTTTCACTGTCTGTAAACAAAAAAGCCCTTAGAACCTTGTGGCAGGTTTAAGGGCTTTGGGGACGAATCCAAAATTCACTTAGCGCAAGCACTTGCCTTTTTTGCAGAACCACAAGGACTACAAGCAGACTTGGCTTTTTTGCTATCGCAAGGACTGCAAGCAGCTGAAGCAGCGTCACAAGATTTCTTGGCTGCTTTTTCATTTGTGTGGGGATGATCATGGCTATGATTTGAGCCACACGCTCCACAACCAGCATATGCAAAAGAACTCAAGCTGAGGATTAAGGTTAGAAGAATTAATTGTTTCATAATACTCTATATAAAACAATAATGTTGATTTTGTCCAATGATTTAATCTTTTTTACTAAGAGTTTTTTGACTATGCTACCATGGATTTCAGATTCTAGTTTCCCCCTGTATCTAGCTCCCATGGCTCGCTTTACCGATACGGTCTTTCGCCAATTATGCAAAGAGCAAGGTGCCGATGTCATGGTCACCGAATTTGTTCAAGCAGATGCAATTATTCGCGGCGATGATCGCCTGTGGGAAACGGTCGATTTCACGGAGACCCAGCGACCAATGGGGGTGCAAATTTTTGGTTCGAATCCCCAGAGTATGGCAAAAGCGGCACAAATTATTGCCCAAAGAATCCAACCTGATTTCATTGATATCAACTGCGGTTGCCCAGCCGATCGCGTTACGGGGATGGATGCAGGATCCTCCCTTTTGCGAAAGCCGAATAAATTAGCCGCTATCACCCGAGCCGTTGTCAACGCAGTCCCTGATACACCCGTTACCGTAAAGATTCGCATTGGTTGGGATGCTGCCAGTATCAATGCCAAAGAGGTGGGAGAGATTGTAGAAAATGAAGGGGCGCGCACTTTGACCATTCATGGACGGACAAAGGCTCAAGGATACCAAGGTGAGGCGGATTGGGCGGTTATTGCCGATGTCGCCGAATCAATCGGTATCCCCGTGATTGGTAATGGTAGCATTCAGTCAGCTGAGGATGTGCTTCGCATTAAGCGAGAGACCGCCTGCTCTGGCGTCATGATTGGGCGTGCCGCCCTGGGTTATCCTTGGATTTTTAGAGATATTAAACACTCGCTCATCCACGGTCAAATGCCAGATCCCCCACCCCTAGAGGAACGCTGGGCGACAATCATCCAATACAGCGAACAAATCATGGCACGCAGCTACCGTAAAGAGCGACATGTTGACATCAAATGGATGCGTCCCAAAATAATTGCCCTGACCAAAGAAATGCCAGGCTCTAAAAAGATACGAACCGAGCTGGGTGCCGTCGCTCAAATTAAAGACCTAAAACGCTTGGCGCAAAGCCATTGTCAACACTACGCCCAACACCATTTCTATCAACGCACAGCTTCTCCACACCAATGAAACGAATTTTATTTTTATGCATGGGCAATATTTGCCGCTCACCAGCCGCACACTGTGTTTTTCAAAACCTTGTCGATAGGGCTAACTGCTCCGAGCACTATACAATCGATTCTGCGGGAACGATCGGCTATCATTCCGGAAACCCTCCCGACGGTCGCATGCAAGACGCCCTGAGAAAACGGAAAATTCCGATTATCGGAACATCGAGACCTTTAAACGATCAAGATTTAGAGCAGTTTGATTTAATCTTAGCCATGGATAGCGATAATTTGAAGGATGCACGCTCGCTTGACCGCGACGGTCTGTGGCAGGCAAAAATTCAACTCTTTGCCGACTACTGCTCTGACCCCAATCTAAAAGACATACCTGATCCCTATTATGGATCGGGCGATGGCTTCGAAAAAGTACTCGATATGATTGAAGACGGCTGTGAAAACCTCTTTTGTACATTAGAAACTGCACGCTGCTAAAAAGTATTAGATTGAACAGTCAGGCGAGCAACCTGGACGGTGAGCCCAGCGAGTCTAGATTGTCCGATTGAGCAGAACTACTTCTTTGCCGACTTTTTTTTCTTACGCTTTTTTAGCAGTTTCTTCACTTTCAATCGTTGATCCTCGCGTACGATATAGCCAATGCATTTTTTACTCCCGCAGCGACACGGGTGATCGAGAAAATGTTCCATATCGTAACCATAATCATAATTGAGTTCTTCCCCCTTAGCGATATCAGCAACTGAATAAATCCAAATTTCGCCACCATCATTCACCGCTTCGCAATTCCCTTCACAGGAATGATTGATATAGCGAGCGGGATTTTTACCGACCTGTCCGTCCAGATCCCAATCATCATCTAATTCAAAAATGTAAACCAATCCTTCCCCTGATTTTTTTGCATTTTCCTCCCACTCTAGTGCGCGTTTCGCCGACTCATCCTTGGAAATCTTTTCGCCTTTATACTGAATGACTCGCCTTCCTTTTTCAATCGCTTCTTTGGCAAAAAGCCCACGATTATGAATGCTCGAATCTTTTATTGTATACAATTTTTTAGCCATTTGTGTGCCAGACTTATGCGTTTAAAATTCAGTTTTAAGCTCTCGCACCATCAAATTCCTCAAGGCCAATTCCGGAGCGGTACCTCGATAGATAATCCCGTACAACTCATCTAAAATTGGCGTCTCCAACGCTTTATTTTCTGCGATCTGGTGTAGGCAGTCTACGGCGACAAAACCTTCAACGACTGTTTTTTGATTGTTGATAATGTCTTGGGGCTCAAGTCCTTGTCCCATCGATTCTCCAAAAGAACGATTCCGACTCCACGAGCCAAAACAGGTTGCGATCAAATCGCCAAAGCCACTCAAGCCATAAAAGGTTTCCTTTCTTCCCCCGAGCGCTTTCCCAATGCTTGTCATTTCATTCATCGCCCGAGTGATATAGGCGGATTTGGCATTGTCTCCCAAGCTTAAACCATCGCATAACCCCGCACCAATTGCATAAATATTTTTCAATATCCCACCCAATTCAACACCTTTCACATCATCAGTAAGGTACAATCTCAAGCGATCGTTACTCATGGATTCTTGAATCGCTTCCATTATCGGTGAACAAATTTCAACGGCTAAAGACAGGGCTGTGGGTGCTCCTGCTGCAACTTCAGCAGCATAGCTAGGTCCAGACAAAACTCCGATTGCTGTTTGCGGGAAATACTCCTGAACAATGGCATCGGGTAATTTTAAAGAATCCTGCTCTAGACCCTTAGAGAGAATAAGGATTAACTTTAATTGCTCTTTAGTTTGAGCTGCCGCTTGGATGTGCTGACACAGCTTTCGCAAGCCCTTGGCTGGACAGGCTAATATAACCATCTCCGCTTCCATTAATACAGGTTCTAATTGATGTCCGATTTGCAAGGATTCGGGCAATTTAAAGCCCGGCAAATATTCACTATTTTCTCGTTTAGAGGTGAGTTCCATCGCTTGCTCA
>MDSZ01089915.1_pt1 | contig 10194 bp, 12 predicted proteins | sample 811201 | NCBI WGS metagenome assembly MDSZ01 (sample SAMN05326647, study PRJNA326480) | marine metagenome | isolation source: seawater | place: Indian Ocean: North | collected 2010 | reverse complement strand
TATAAACACTCATTAATAATGGAATTGCGGGAAACATTAATGCTGTGACTGTGTAATCTATATTCATACGAATCAATTTGATTATGAAACTAGGCTTTGTTATTTACAAGTAAAATATTATGAACCAGCTAAATCTTTTTATCGAATTAACCAGATTAAAAAAGCCAATTGGCTTCATGCTATTATTTTGGCCATGTGCTTGGGGACTTACATTAGCTTATGATTTTAAATCAAATTTAAATATTTATTTTTTTTATTTAATTTTATTTTTTTTAGGTTCTATACTGATGAGGTCAGCTGGCTGTATAGTAAATGATATTTTAGATAAAGAATTTGATGCGAAAGTTTTCAGAACGAAAAACCGCCCTATCGCCTCAGGTAAAATATCAGTAAAAATTGCAATTTTTTATTCTTTAACACTTTGTTTTTTGGCATTTATAGTTTTAATTAATTTTAATATTTTTACTATTATTTTAGCTTTGGCATCAATGCCTCTTGCTTTCACATATCCATTAATGAAAAGATTTACTTATTGGCCTCAATTATTTTTAGGAGTAACTTTTAATTATGGTTTAATTCTTGGCTGGACCTCAATCTCAAATGAAATAAATTTAACATCCATCACATTTTATGTTGGGGCCATATTTTGGACACTTGGATACGACACTATTTACGGATATCAAGATATTCAAGATGATGAAATAATAGGACTTAAATCAACTTCAATAAAATTTAAAAATAATGCAAAAAGATTTTTACAAATATGTTATTTAATTGTTGTTTCTTCTTTTTTTATAGGAGGTTACCTAATGGATTTTAGTTATTATTATTTTATGTTTTTGATTTTATCAATTTCACATTTATTTTTTTACCAAATAAAAAATTTTAAATTGAAAGACTCAAATCTATGTTTAAAAATTTTCAAGAGTAATAATTTTTTTGGATTAATATTCTTCATAAATATTTTAATAGGCAAATTATTATAATGTATCACGCTAAGATATTAAAAAGGCTCTATAGAGATTATACAAAAAAATATTTAAAGCAAATATCTCTTGCTGTAATTTTCTCTGTATTGGTAGCTGGAAGCACATCGTCAATAGCGTGGCTGTTAGATCCAGCAATTAAAAAAATTTTTATTGAAAAAGACAAATCACTTTTACTAATTATTCCAATACTTATAGTTGTTGCCTTTGCTACAAAAGGAATTTCACTGTATTTTGCAAAAATCACGATGATACATGTTGCTGAGGAAATTAAAAAAAAACTTCAGTTAGATATGTTAAAATCTTTAATACTTGCTGACACACAAACTATAGATGAAAAACACTCTGGTAAATTTATATCAAATTTAACCTACGATGTACTTCATATAACTAACCTATTAAGTAATGGAATTTTAAATCTTTTTAAAGACTCTTTGACTTTAATTGGATTGTTAACAGTAATGTTCTTACAAAACTGGAAATTATCTTTGATTGCCATAATTTTAATACCCATAGCAAGCACTGCATCACGATCCCTAGGAAAAAGAATGGGTAAAGTAACTACTCAGGCTCAAGAAAAATCAAGTTTTTTAACAAGATTTTTAGTAGAACTTTTCAAAAATCATAAACTTACGAAAATTTTTCAAAAAGAAAAATATGAAACTAACAGGGCAGACTATTTATTAGATCAGCTTAAGGATAAAAATAAAAAAATGTCAGTAGTTATTGTTAGAATATCCCCAATTATGGAAGTGCTTACTGGTATAATGATAGCAATTTTAATTTTTTACTCAGGAAAACTTATTTCAGACAATGAAATAGATATAAATAACTTTTTTTCATTCCTTGCAGCTATGATGTTGGCATATCAGCCTGTTAGATCCTTATCTACTTTAAATGTTATTGTTAATCAGGGGCTTTCTGCAGCTGGTAGAATACTTCCTGTAATTGACACGAAAATATCAATACAAAACTCACAATATTCATCTAGCCTCAATGTTAGTGATGCATCTATAAAGTTTGAAAATGTAACTTTTAGTTACAAAGAGGCTGATGGTGAGGTGTTAAAAAAAGTAAATCTAGAATTTGAAGGTGGAAAGATGACATCTTTGGTTGGTCATAGTGGATCCGGAAAATCGACTATATTAAATTTAATTCCTAGGTTCTATGAACCAAAATCAGGTGATATTTTAATTGATAACCAATCAATCTATAAAGTTTCGATAGAATCTTTAAGAAGCCAAATCTCATTAGTGAGTCAAGAAACAACTCTTTTTGATGATACAATCATGAACAATATTAAATATGCTAAAGAAAATGCTTCAGACGAAGAAGTTTATAACGCTGCGAGATTATCACATTGTGAAGAATTTATAAATAAACTGCCTAATAAGTATGAAACTTTGATAGGAGAAGATGGTGTGAGATTATCTGGAGGAGAAAAGCAAAGAATTTCTATAGCTAGGGCTATGTTAAAAGAAAGTACAATAATTCTCCTAGATGAAGCAACCTCATCTTTAGATTCTGAGACTGAAACTAAAATACAAAATGCGTTAAAAGTCCTTACGAAAAATAAAACAACTATTGTAATTGCACACAGATTATCAACTGTACTTAATTCTAAAAATATTTATGTTGTTGACTCTGGTGAAATAGCTAGCAATGGAAAACATGAAGAATTATTAGTAAAGTCTAAAATTTATAAAAACTTCTATGAAAAACAAATTCAGAAATAAGTATGTTTTTTTTATACCAAATATTAATTACAATAATTATTTTAATTTCTCCATTAATAATAATAATTAGGATTATAAAAAAAAAAGAGGATGTTAAGAGATTTAAAGAAAAATTTTGTTTTTTTTCTAAAAACAGAAAACCAGGAAAATTGATATGGCTTCATGGTGCTAGTGTTGGTGAAATACTAAGCTTATTTCCAATTATTTATGAACTTGAAAAAGATAAATCTATAAGTCAAATTTTAATAACATCTAACACCTTAAGCTCTTCAAAAGTTTTTAAAAAATATAAATTCAAAAAAACAATTCATCAATTCTTCCCTATTGATCATATGATCTTAACAAAAAGATTCCTAAATTATTGGAAACCCACTATAGCTATTTTTGTAGACTCTGAAATTTGGCCAAGTATGACACTATCTTTGAAAAAAAACCAAATTCCATTAATACTTTTAAATGCAAGAATCACTAAAAGATCATTTAAAAGATGGATGAAATTCAAAAATTTTGCAAATTTTATTTTTAATCAAATAACAATTACCTATCCACAAAATAAAGATACAAAATATTTTTTAAAAAAATTGAGGTTAAATAAAATTAAGGAAATTGGTAATCTAAAGTTAATCGAAAATAATAAAGATAAAAATAATCAAATTGATGAAAAGCTAAGATCACAATTTAAAAAACAGAAAACCTGGATTGCAGCTAGCACTCATGATGGTGAGGAAAAATTTTGTGCAATGGTACATATTCAGTTAAAAAAGAAAATAGATAATGTTTTAACAATAATTATTCCAAGACACATCAATAGAGTTGACAAAATTATATCACAAATGGAATCCCTGAAGCTTAAAACAGCAAAACATAGTTCCAAATTAAGAAATCTTAATAATATAGATATTTATATCGTTGACACTTTTGGAGAAACTAAAAAATTTTTTAAAATATCTACTTCAGTTTTTATGGGGGGAACAATATCTGCTAAAGGGGGACAAAACCCTCTTGAAGCAGCAAGATATGGTTGTCGTATATTCCATGGACCAAATATTGATAATTTCAAAGATGTTTTTGCTCTACTGAATAAACTAGCGATATCAAAAGAGATTAGGTCGGTTAAAAAATTAGTTCCACAAATAAAATTTGATAAAAAAATTAAAGGTTCAAATAAATTAAAAAAAATTGGAAGATTAATTCTCAAAAAAACGATAAAAGAATTAAAACCGTTTATCGAAAATGAACCTAAGAAAACCTAAGTTTTGGGATTACAGAAAACCAAATTTAATTTCATTTCTCTTATGGCCAATTTCATTGGTAATACAAATACTAGTTTTACTAAAATATAAATCAAACAATAAAATTAATAATATAAAAACTATTTGCATAGGAAACATTTATGTTGGGGGAACCGGAAAAACATCTTTAGCTATAAAAATAAATGAAATTTTATCCAAAAAAAAACTTAAAACTTGTTTTGTAAAAAAGTTTTACAAGAATCAGATAGATGAACAAAAAATACTTAAAAATCATGGAAAACTTTTTTGTTCAAAAAAAAGAATTGAAGCATTAAATCAAGCGATAAAAGAAAAATATGATATTGCAATTTTTGATGATGGATTACAGGATTATTCAATAAACTATAATTTAAAGCTAATTTGTTTTAACAATAAAAACTGGATAGGTAATGGAATGACAATACCGTCTGGGCCATTAAGAGAAAGTATCAAAATACTGAAAAAATTTGATCATATATTTTTGAATGGGAATAACGAGAATTTATCTGAAATTGAGAAAAAAATTTTATTAATAAATCCAAAAATAAATATTCATAAAAGCAAATACGTACCAGTTAATTTAGATAAATTTCAGTTAAAAAATAAATATATTGCTTTTTCAGGAATTGGAAATCATCAAACTTTTATTGAAATGATAAGAGAAAATGGATTCAATGTGATTAAAGATTTTGAGTTTGCAGACCACTACTCTTATAGAAATGAAGATATAGAAAAAATATTAAATTATTCAAAAAAACTTGGATGTAAAATTGTTACTACGGAAAAAGATTATGAAAGGTTACAAACAAAATTGCATGCAGAGATAAAATTTATAAAAACAAAATTGGTTTTTGAAGATGAGAAAAAACTAGTTAATGCAATATTAAATTAAAATGAAGAATATAATTTATTTTTTTCAATTTATAATAATAATTTTCTTTTTTTTATTATTCAAAATTCTAAGATTTAAAATAGCTTCAGCTACTGGGGGAAAAATTTTTGAAATTATAGGGCCAACATTTAGATCTAGTAACTTAGTAAATAAAAACATTAAAAAAGCTTTTCCAAATATCGACGAAAAAAATCTTAAATATATTAAAAAAATGATGTGGAATAATTATGGAAGAACTTTTGCTGAATATATGTTTTTAAATAATTTTAGAAATCTTACAAATCATCCAAATATATTTATTGAAGGCACAGAAGTATTAGAAAAAATTAAAAAATTTAATATTCCTGTTATTTTTATTTCAGGACATTTTGCAAATTTTGAATTAATGGCAATGTCTATTGAAAAATTTGGAATAAACCTTTGTACTATTTATAGACCGTTAAACAACAAATTCCTTAATGTAATAATGGAAAACATTAGAAAAAATTTTATTTGTAAAAAACAAATAAAAAAAGGAATAAGTGGGATTAGAGAAATAATTAAATTAAGAAAAAAAGATTTTTCAACTGCATTAATGATAGATCAAAGAGTTTCCGAAGGTATAAAAGTTAATTTTTTTAATGAAAAAGCCTTTACAACTACTATTCCAGCTCAACTTGTTAAAAAATTTAATATGCCAGTTGTTCCAGTTTTTATTGAACGATTTGAAAATATTAAATTTAAAATTTCATTTCATAAACCTATTTATTTCAATAATAATGAAACCACCGAAGACATAACAACCAAACTTAATAAAATTCTAGAAAAAATGATTATTCAAAAACCAGAACAATGGATTTGGACTCATAATAGATGGAAATAAATTATTTTTATTTCACTATTTATCTCTTTTAATAGAAGCTTCTTTGTATGAAAAATATGGCTCTTGGAGTTCTACATTCCAATAATTTAAGTCCTCAATATTTATTTTTTTTCCAGAAACCGCACACTCTACGTAATCACCAGATTCTATAATTTGAAAATTATTTGGTAAATATTTTATTTTTGCTAATTTTTTTGACATTTTTAGTTTATATAGTTTTATATGAAAGTTGGAATAATTGGAAGTGGCGGCAGAGAACACGCAATTTGTGAAAGCTTAAAAAAATCAAGAAAAATTGAGCAGATATTTTGTTTCCCAGGTAATGCTGGTACTCAAGATATCGCTACAAATATAAAAATTAATTTAGATAATTTTGAGATATTAAAAAAATTTATTTTTGAAAACCAAATTGAACTAATAATTATTGGTCCTGAAAAACCTTTGGTTAATGGTTTGGTTGATTATCTTGAAAAATATAAAATTAAGGTATTTGGACCCAACAAACTAGCCTCACAACTTGAGGGGTCAAAAATATTCACAAAACAAATTTGTAAAAAATATAATATTCCTACCGCTAAATTTGGAATCTTTCAAAATAAAGATGATGCAAAAAAATATTTAAACAAATCAAATTATCCAATAGTTGTAAAAGCTGATAATTTAGCTTCTGGCAAAGGTGTTTACATATGCAATAACCAAAAAGAAGCAAATATTGCAGTAGATGAAATTTTCAAAGGAAAATTTGGAATTGCTAAAAATATACTCCTAGAAGAATTTTTAGATGGCGAAGAAATGAGTTTTTTTACAATTCATGATGGCAAAGGATTTAAAAATTTTAATACTGCTCAGGATCACAAAAGAGCTCTAGATGGTGACAAAGGAAAAAATACAGGTGGTATGGGTGCCTATTCACCTTCAAGATTAATCAATAATGAATTAGAAAAAAAATTATTAAAAAAATTATTAAACCAACTATGAAAGCATTATCTGAAATTGGTACTGATTACAGAGGATTTTTATATGCTGGTTTAATGATTGTTGAAAATGAACCCTACCTAATTGAATACAACGTAAGAATGGGAGATCCAGAATGCCAAACAATATTGCCTAAACTTAAAACTGATTTTAAAGATATCGTGATTGCATGCTGTGAGGGGAAATTAGATGATATAAATATTCAATGGAAGAATAAAAAAAGTCTATGTACTGTTGTTTGTTCAAAGGGATATCCAGATAATTTCACAAAAAATGTTAAGATTGAAAACTTAGATAAAATAAATCTTAATGAGCTAGAATTTATATTTCATGCTGGTACAGAAAAAATTAATGACAAAGTGTATGCTGTAGGTGGTAGAGTTCTTAACTTTGTAAGTCTCTCAGATAGTTTTAATGATGCCAAAAAAAGTGTAATGAAAAATATAGATAATTTAAATTGGTCGCATGGATTTTATAGAAAAGATATAGGTTATAAAGTTATAAAATAATGAGGATTATATCTGGATACTTTAAGGGTAAAAAAATTTCAGAACCTTTGGATAAAAAAACGAGACCATTAAAAGATATTACAAAAGAATCTATATTTAATATTATAATTCATTCAAATAAATTCAAAATTGATTTAGAAAATTCAAGAGTACTCGATTTATTTTCAGGTGTTGGTTCTTTTGGAATTGAATGCTTGTCAAGAGGCGTAAAAGAGGTGATATTTATTGAAAATTATTTAAGTGTTTTAAATATATTAAAAAAAAATATCAAAAATCTAAAAAATATAAATAATTATCAAATATTCAATGATAATGCTTACGAAATAGAAACTTTAAAAAAATTAAATGATAAGTTTGATATTATATTTTTGGATCCACCTTATAAAGATAAAAATATTAAAGATTTGTTTTTAAACATTGAGCAAGCAAATATTTTAAAAGAAAAAGGAATAATTATTTTACACAGACATAAAAATGAAAATGATAATTTGCCTGAAACCTTAAATATTCTTGAAAATAAACAATATGGTATATCTAAGATAACTTTTTTAACTTTTTAATTATAATAACTTGTTTGTCTCTGTCTTGATTAATTCAACAGCTGGCTGATCATATGGATTTACATTTAATGCTTTTCCTAACAAAATAGTTTCTAATATAAAAAAAGAAAATAATTCACCTAATGTTTCCTCATTTCTTTTTTTAATTTCAAAACTTCTATATGGTATATTTTTTTTAGTAAATACGTTCTCTGTAGCTTGCTTTTGTGCATAAATAATTTTATCTAAATCTTTATTTTTCAGATTATTTTTTGGGAAGAGAATTTTTCTATTATTAATTTTTAAACTTTGTTTCTCTTTAACATAACAGAATGTATAAAAATTACTTTTAAAACCATCTAAAAATAATTGCATCACACTATGATTATCTTTAGGCATATTTGAAATTATAGGAAGTAATCCTTTTGATTTTTTTCCCAAACTTTCGGCAATTAATTGTTGGTACCAATAAAATAAATTTTCTGATTTTTGATCATAATTAATAATTATTGAATTAAATTTTTTTTTGTTAACAAGATATAGAGTAGAACAAACATTTGAAATTAATTTATTATAAAAATGCTTATTATTAATCAATTTATCGTATTGTTTAAATTTTCTTGAATTTAAACCCATTAATTCTGCTGGCAACATTCCAACTTCCGACAAGACAGAATATCTTCCACCAATAAAATTATTATGGTGAATAATATCTGCTTTAAGCTTCATTCCCAGTGAATGTAAATAACTATTTTTATTTTCTGTAATAAAAATATTTTCATCTTTTCTAGATATAAAAATATTTGTATTAGCGATTGTTTCGATGGTATTACCTGACTTTGATACTATTATATTTGTAAATTTTTTATTGTTTTTAATCTTCAAACTAGAATTTAGATTATCTTTAAATTCAAAATTCTTCTTTATTTTATGGTTTAAAAATTCATATATAGCTTTAGTCCCGAGTATAGACCCTCCCATTCCAATAACTCTAAAATTAGATGCTTTTTTGTATTTTAACAAAGTTTTTTTATCATAATTATTTTTATAATTTTTTCCTAAAGAATCTATTACTGGATTTTTAATTTGTAAGATTTTTTGTATTTTTTTTTTGGTAAAAAATTTTTTTTTTTTGGTATTAAATTCTTTAAATTTAATTCCAAAAGTAAACATTTTAATTTTTAATTTTATCCAATATATTATTTTCTAATGAATTATTAGATGCATCTGATTTATTTTCTTTTTCGGACTGTGTTTTTGTTTCACCGATAAGAACTTTTATTTTTTCATTTTCATCTTTATCAGGTGAACTATTGCTATTTGGTATAGGTAGCTCATTATAATCAGGTGGCATAACTAATGGGGCTTTTTTCTCAACAAGAAATTCATCTGTACTATTTTTTTCAGGTGAAAAACCCTCTTTAATTGTTGCACATGAATTTAAATAAATTAAAGAAATTAAAACTAAAAAAATTGTATTATTTTTTTTCATGAATTTTCTTATTATTATCAATTAATTCAAATAAAATCACAAAAATAACTCCTATTGTAATAAATATGTCGGCGACATTAAAAATAAACCAATGAAAATTTTCAATATGAAAATCTATAAAATCAGGAACCCCTTTATAAACTATTCGATCATAAAAATTTCCAATAGCCCCAGCAAAAATCATTAAAAATGCAAACTTTTTTATGCCCTTACTCTGAAATAACAAAAATAATACAGCTATAATTACTATTAATATAAATGCAGTTAAAATGTTATATAAATTTTTTTCAGTAAAAGAAAAAAGCCCAAAAGCTATTCCTTCATTCCAAATTAATTGTATATTTAAATATTTTGAAGAAAATATTTCGGAGCCAACAAATTTCTTATCTAGATAAATAACATAAACTTTAGATAATCTATCAAGTAAAAAAATTAATATAACTAATGTAAAATCAACTAAATAATTTTTTTCTAAATTTTTTGTAATCATTCTTAATTAACAGGACAATTATTTCTAAAACAATTTGACTCTCTAATCTTCCAACAAGTTGAACATTTAGATCCTTTTGCTTTACTTGTAATTACACTCGTCTCATTATCCTTTTTAAATATAACTTCAGCTTTTGAAGTAATACAAAGTTCTGAAAAATCGACATTTTTAGTTAGATTTTTTAAATTTTGGTTTAAATAAATCTTTAAATCTGCCTCTAAACTTGATCCAATTTCTTTACTAGCTCTTTTTTCCTCAATACTTACATTACAAGTATTTCTGATTTTTATTAATTCGCTCCATTTATTGTTAAGATTTTCATTTTTAAATTTATCAGGAAATTCTAAAAATTTTTCTAGGTGAATACTTTTTTGATCTTTAAATAATAATTTAAAAATTTCTTCAGTTGTAAAAGATAGTATAGGTGCAAACCATTTAAGTA
>MDSZ01005001.1_pt1 | contig 10194 bp, 9 predicted proteins | sample 811201 | NCBI WGS metagenome assembly MDSZ01 (sample SAMN05326647, study PRJNA326480) | marine metagenome | isolation source: seawater | place: Indian Ocean: North | collected 2010 | reverse complement strand
TCTTGAACCAAAAGCACTCTCAATTGTAGAAGTCATAGATAGAGCATTTCCATAACCATCAATTATTGATATATGCGTCGTACCAGACTCATTGTAATCGATACCACTAACCTGATCATCATTATTCCAATTTGGTGGATTGCCATAAAGTGGATTATCCAGAATTGCATTATCTTTTATCAAATCCTTTCGGTCCGATAGATAATAATCATCTAAGAGACTATCATCCGGTGTGATTACATAATCAGGATCTGCAATATAAAAGTTTCTATCGGCAAATGCTAACTTAGAAGCCTCAATATAATTATGCCATGATGGATTATGATCAATCATTTTTAAAATCTGAAGCATAGTCAAAGCTCCCGACGAAGGTTGGCCCATCGAACAAACTTTATGTTCTTGGAAATATCCACAAATAGGTTCTCTATACCTGATCGAATAGTTGTCAAAATCCTCTTGCTTTAAATTTCCGCCGTTCTCGGCAGCGACTTCAATAATATTCTCCGAAAGAGGATTTTGATAAAATGATTCATATCCTTTTTTCGCGAAATCAGTTAAAGAAGCAGCATATTCTATATTTTTAATTTTATTTTTCTTGAAGAGGTAGCTGTATGACTTTTCATTTTTCGATAATCGTTCCTTATCAGCCTCCATAGACTTTTTTAGGCCATCTGAAATATAAAATCCCTGACTAGCCATATTGTAAGCGGGAGCGATAAGTTCACGAATATCAATTGATGAATACTTTGAATATAATTCACCAAGCAAAGCTGGTGTCCCAGGCACACCTATAGATTTCCCACTTAAAACAGCATCGAAGAAATTCATCAACTTGCCATCATTTTTAAACATATCAGGAGTTGCACTTAATGGCGCAGTTTCTCTACCATCTAAACTCACTAACAAATCTTGATCGTTTTGATAATACAAAACAAAGGCTCCTCCCCCTAATCCAGATGACTGAGGCTCAGTGAGCCCAAGTACAAATTGTGCGGTTATAGCGGCATCAACAGCATTACCACCTTGTTTAAGAATACCGTATGCGGCATCAGTTGCTGATGGATCAGATGTTACGACCATAAATCTTTGACCCACGCTAACAGACAAGTCATGAATATGGTGAACGGTGACTTCTGGTGCTGGGCGACTAACATCATTTACTCCAAGCAATGTCATTGATGAGATGACTGTGAGACAAAATTTGAATAGTGCTCTTCTGTAAATAAAATTCATTATATAAATATAACTTTTCCTTTCCTTAACAACCATAAATGATTGATACTATACATATGATAGATTATTCAGCCATTAAAGATAAAGCCAAGCAAATGTGGTCTACTTTTGCGCCATTCGAGAGCGTAACAGGACTCGCTGCTCCTGAATTGGTCAAATTTGCAGGTGTTCAAAAAGGCGATAAGGTATTGGACGTAGGCTGTGGCACAGGCGTGGTTGCTATAACTGCTGCACAACTTGGCGCAAAAGCATCAGGTTCTGATTTGACTCCCGAGCTAATTGATAGAGCAAAACAAAATTCTCGGATTTCTGGATTTGATATAGATTTTAAAATATCTGATGTAGAGGATTTGCCCTACGATGATGAGAGTTTCGATTTTGTTTTAAGTCAATTTGGACATATGTTTGCACCAAGGCATGACATTGCGTTATCAGAAATGCTTCGAGTTTTAAAACCAAAGGGAATCATAGCTTTTTCAACTTGGCCGCCAGAATTACTCACAGGAAGGCTTTTTGCATTAACCGCCAAATATGCGCCACCAATACCGGAGGGTGTCAGCAGGCCTACTGACTGGGGCGACGTAAAAACAGTCACAAAGCGTTTAGAAGATAAAACTAAACAAATTACTTTCCACAGAGCTCAGTATGGAAATCCTGCTCTTAGTCCTTCACACATGAGAATTCTTCTAGAAACATACATTGGGCCAGTCTCTGCTATAGTAAAATCTCTTGCGGATAATCCAAATAAGCTTTCGTTATTCAGGAGCGAAATCGAGGTATTACTTGGCGAGTATTTTGAGAACAATGCAGTCATTCAGAGTTTTCTGATGACAAGAGCTATTAAATCTTAACGTCATCTTTTTTTTGTTGAATAATTTTAGTAAGAATAATACACTCATACATCATAGAATAAGGGGCTATAGCTCAGCTGGGAGAGCATCTGCTTTGCAAGCAGGAGGTCGTCGGTTCGATCCCGACTAGCTCCAATTGATATTGTCAGAACCCAGTATTTACTGGGTTTTATTTGTTTAAAAACAACTAAATTCTCATATTTTATGATATATTATCAATAGATTAATAAATATAGGGGGGTAATCTTATGAAAAAGGTTTTTTTAACACTAGCCTTATTGTCATTCTCTGCAGTAACGTTTGCTGGCGGGAGTCAATCACATACAAGCCACGGTTCAAACGATTCTTACTTTAAGCTAACTCTAAGCGACAATGAGTTGAAGGCTGATGAATTCAGATTCCGTAATCCTGTCGGTATTGCTACTACAGATAATAGCACATCAGGTAACTACATCATTATGACTAGCATTGATGATAGCGAATCCATGAATGCATTATCACTAGCCTATGGAACTAACGTCATGGGTATTAGAACAGAGTTGAGTTACACAATGAGAGAAGAAATTGGTTTTACTGGTCAAGCTTCATTTTCTTCAACTCAATACACACAAGAGATGAGAGTTGATGCGGATGAGGTAATGATAACGATGTATCATGATACGCCTGTATCTATAGCAACATTCTCTTTAGGAGTTGGAGCAGGTTTAACATTTTCTGAATCTAGCGGACTTCAAGGAAGAAACATTGCTGGTGGAACTGGATATTTTCCAAGAAATAAGGATAAAGAATTTGCTTATTCCTTATCTGCAGGATTTTCCATTCCCATCATGAGTAATGTTTTGGTTGACGTCAGATATTCTTACAAAGATTTAGGTAAAGTTAAAACTGGAGAAAGCAGGGGCATTGCTGGAATGAACGATAGAGAAAGATTAGAAGCAGAGCTTGAAGAAGACGATTTGAGCGTGAGCTTAAGTATTCTATTTTAATTATTGTTATTATTACAATTGAGAAAAGAAATTATATATTAATTTAATAATTTAGGAGGCTTTTTAATGTTGAGAAAGTATTTATCTTTATTATTAGCTGTGATGCTCATTATTCCAACTACATCTGTTGCTGATAATGGAAATTATGTTGAGTTTTCTATTTTAGATAGCAGTTGGGATACTGGAGTATCAAACGTCTCAGGTGCCACTCTTGACGAGGATGATTCGGGATTTGCAATAACTGGTGGCATGCCTTTGGGTGATAACCTTGATCTTGAATTTGGTTATGCAGACTTTGGTGAAGCATCTCTATCCGGAAGTAGTGGCAATACTTTTGATTATGATAGTGTTAGTTATACATTTAACGCAACAGCTACCATACAACTCGAGGGTGACTCAATTTTCATAGGTTTAAAACCAAAAATGTCATTAACAGATTCGATAAGTGCTTACGCCAGACTTGGGTTCAATATGTGGGATACTACTCTTACCGTATCTACTGGTACGGCATCTGCTGACGTCAGTGATGATGGAAATGATCTTTACTATGGTTTTGGAGTGTCTGGAAAAATGGGAGGACTAAACATTAACCTATCACATTCAAATTATGAATTTGATTCTGATGATGTTGACTCAACTTCACTATCAGTTAGTTTTAAATTCTAAAAATCAGAGATACTTAATTGGAACACATTCAAATAAGTATCTCTTTGATAGACAGCTTATATTAGGCTAGCTACACAGTCATTATTCAAGGCTATTATACAACTTAAATATCTACAAATAATTTTATAAACCTATCTAAATAATGAGAGTTTGTCTTGATACGTTAGTGAGAATAAAACCAAGAAAATCTTTAAAAGGATAAAGAGAATAATAACGAAAGTTTTACCACGAACTCAAACCACCATCTACAAATATGTTTTGACCAGTAACATACGAAGATGCATCTGAAGATAAATATAATATTGCGCCAATCATCTCCTCTTTTTTAGCCATTCGTCCTAAGGGTATCCTTTTTGAGTAATTATCTACAAATGTCTTATTCTGACCACTAAAGATTCCTCCGGGAGATAATGTGTTTACTCGTATTTTTTTTGAAGCCCAATAAGATGCTAGATGTAAAGTTAAACCAACAACACCAGCTTTAGATACCGAGTAAACGGTAGGAGTATTTATATTAGTATCCAAATATCTTGATCCTTTGTATATTCTTTGATCAGAGGCCATTTGAGAACTATATATTGACGCTATTTGTATAATTGAACCCTTTTTTCTCTTTGCCATTTTAGTACCCACCTCTTTAGCAACTAAATACATTCCATCAAGGTTAACACTAATTATCTCTTTCCAAGTTTCATAATCATAGCTTTCAACGGGTCTAAAATATTCTCTAAGAGATTTACCTTTTGTAGCGGCATTATTGATAAGGATCTGAATCGGACCTAATTCATTTTCTATATTCTTGACCATTGTCGCTACATCACAATGATTACTTACATCACATTTCACTGGTAGACATTTAGTTTTATATTTTCTATTTAAAAGTTTAGAGAGTTTATTTATTTTTTTTTCATCCACATCAACTAACGCAATTTTTGCTCCATACTGAGCCATCGCAATAGCTATCTCAGTCCCAAGCATTCCTCCTGCTCCTGTTATTACTGCAATTTGGTTTTTAATATCAAAGAGTTTCTTATAGTTCATATTAGTTATACCTTCTAAAAACAGGTTTAATTACATTTCCTTTTAAATGTTTAGATATTGAAGTATCCAAGGCTTTTTTATATATCTTTAGACTTTGTTTAATTGCTTTTTCTGTTATGTTAAATTCCTTTTTTCGATGTCTATAACATAGCGTAATAAAAGGCATTAAAACTTTATTATTTATCATTTCTTGTGAGAATAGTGTTCTAAATGCTAGACAACTTTTCATATCATTATTTTTTGTATCATAAACTGGTGAACAACTTGGTCCTGACACAAAAAACTTGTTATCTATTCCAAGATCATAAGAAATATTATTCATCATATTTTTTAATTTATCACCATATCTCCACATATAATCAATTACATCATTTTCTCTGAGAAAATTTATTGTTTCAATAAATGCAGCTAGGCTAGACATCTCAGCTCCATGAGTGGTTGATAATAGAAAAGTTCTTTCCTTATTTTCAAATTCTATAGAGCCATGTTGCATAATTTCACGTTTTCCTGCAACGCATGATACTGAAAACCCATTAGCCATAGCTTTACCAAATGTGGAAATATCTGGATTTACTCCGTATATATACTGAGCTCCTTTTAAATGCCATCTAAAGCCTGTTATCATCTCATCCAAAATAAACACAATTTTATTTTTATTACATAATTTCTGAACTTCTTTAAGAAAATTATTTTTTTCATTGTATTTTGTAAGTGGAGAACATAAACATTTTTCACTACATTTTTTATAATCTAATGGACAAATTGATGTGGCAGGCTCAAGGACGACGCATGCAATTTTACTCGGGTATTTATTTATCAATTTTTTTAAAGATTCAATATTATTATAATCAAAAAACTTTGTAAGTTTGATAGTAGAATTCGGAATTCCTTTTGTTATTGACGTAGAGCCTATGAACCAATCATCATAAGAAAAAAAAGGATGTTGTCTGCATCTTGCAATTAATTCCCTGCCCGTATGTGCTCTAGATAATTTTACTGCAGCTGATACTGCAGTTGATCCGTTTTTAGTAAATTTAACCATATCAACAGATTCAATCGTATTTATCAAAAGTTCTGCAGCTTCAAGTTCTACTAAAGATGGGCGTGTTAAATTGTTCCCCTTTTTTATATGCTTAATTGCCGCATTATCAATAATTTTTTCCGAATATCCTATATTGATTGCCCGTAGAGCCATGCCGTAATCTAGATATTTATCTTTATTTGAGTCAAACACGTATGCACCTTTGCCATGAGTTAATATTTCCGGTGCGTTTGATGGATATTGATCATAGCCTCTTGAATAAGTATGTGCTCCACCAGGTATAGCTTTTAACAGTCTTTTCTGAAAATTATTTTTTTTTCATTTGATAAAATTTTATTAATATTCTTCATTGTAGCTTCTGCATGTATATAATCAATATAATCATCAATTTCTAGTGATTTCCACTTGGGCATAATCTTTCCAAGTGTTTTTTTATGAAAAAATGATTTATATTTCTTAAACGAAGCAGCACAAGATACGTACAAGCTTCCGTCACAAAAAAACAATCGAGTTACATCTTGTCTTCTTGGCTGTGATTTTTTATTTTTCAAACTATACGAGATCATTGTGTTATTTTTACCCAGTTTATAACAGAAATCAGGATGAGATTCCTCTACTTGAGATACTGATACAATTGAATCATAATTTTTAGAATTTTTACTCAATTCAGTAATTGCCTCATCTACATCACTACTAGTTGTAAATGGAGATGTGGGTTCAAGCAGGACAATATAATCATATTGATTATCGATATTGTCCAGTGCATGGAGTATTACATCTTCTGATTTACTTGTATCCTTAGCTAAACTACTAGGTCTCAAAAAAGGAATTTCAGCTCCATATTTGATTCCAATTTTAGCAATTTTTTTACAATCAGTGCTTAATATCACATCATCAATATATTTTGATTTGAGTGCAGTAATTATACTAATTCCTACAAGAGGAACACCATTAAGTTTTTTTAGGTTTTTATTAGGCAAGCCCTTGCTATTCTTTCTTGCAAGTACTAAACATAAAACGGTTTTATTTTTGATCATCAGCTAATTATTTTTTTGTTATATTGTCATTTTTTTTGTTCTAGTAACAGTGTTTATCTTGATAGAATCAACAAGTTCAGCTATCAATTTACCTGCTCCACCTATCTCATAAGGATTGTCTGTAGTCTTACAATGCTCTCTAAAAGATTCATCGAAAAAGGCTTTTTGTATCCCATTATAAATCTCATTTTCATCATATGTAACATCTATAATATTTGTACCTCTGAGTCTGCCTTCTTGTCTAGATCCAATATTAACTGTAGGACATTTGAATGTAGCAGTTTCTTTGATTCCCGATGAGGAATTACCTACGCAAATCACATTTGCAATTGACTCCCTAGTTAAATTTAAGAGACCCCAATAATTTTTTCTACCAAGGGATTTTGTAAGTAAGATATTTTTTGAGTCAGTCAAATTGGAGTCTAAATAGTGATATATTTTATCACCTCCAGCATCGTTGTTTGGATATGTTACAATGCATTTGATTTTTTCATTTGCACATCTATTTATTGCTTTTATTGATGGTATTAGTTGAGAAGTTACTTCCTCAAATTGCGTTGTAACAGAGTGCTGTGTAAAGACTAGAATAGGTTGATCGAAGTCTAATTCAAATGCTGATTTTAGATCTTCAGGCTTAGTAAAATCACTTTTAGATATTAAATCAATTGCCGGATAACCTACTAATTTTATTCTCCATTCTTCTTCACCCATCGCCTTGATCCGATCAAATGCCTCTTGATTCGTAACACAATGAAAATGACTCAATTTTGTCATTGCGTGTCTCACACTGTCATCGAGAGCACCACCTTCGGTAATATCTCCTCCTTCCACATGAACTGTAATGGTATTTGTCTGCGAGGCTGATATTGCTGCTGCAAAACTCTCATATCTATCTGCGTAAACTATAAATATATCTGGAGAATGTTTTTCGATACATTTAGTAATCTCTGAAATACCTTTGCTTATAGCATACGATGTTGAAAATAGATTAGTATCTCCTTTCCCTATATCGATCTGCTCATGAATTTTAAAACCATCAGCTTCTATCTCTCTGAGAGTATGTCCATATGCAGGGTCGAGGTGGGCACCCGAAACAAAAAGACAATAATCGAGGTTAGGATGATCTTTTATTGCCTCTAATATCGGTATCTGCAGCCCATACTCTGCTCTATTACCAGTAAATAATGCTATCTTTTTCATCTTGATACAAGAGAGTAGTTAATTTTATTTCTTAATTTAGCCAATTTTTAATCCCAAGATTTATTTTAATTTTAGGCTTCCAATCATAGTTTTTTTTAAAGAGATCACAACATAAAATTGTAGTAATTGGTTGATAATTATTCTCTAACGTTTTTATAGATATGTCTTTCACGCCATATTCGTATGCAATTAATCTAGACAACTCCCTTATAGTTACTCCAGAGCCACTCCCAACATTAAAAATTTTAGACATTGGTTTTTGACAAGATAGATAGAGAGCTTCACAGAGATCCTCTATATTAATAAAATCATTTGTATCGTCTGGACGTTTCAATTGAATTTCATTTTTGTTTTGAGCGATTTGCGCTTTTATATGACTAAAAACATTTTTATATGACATTCCATCACCATACACATTAGAAAGCCTTAATACCATTCCTCGATTTTTTATAACTTCATTTTCACACATTAACTTTAATTTATTATATTCATTATGAGACGAGGTTACATCCGTCTCTTTTAGTGGTCTACTACTAGTTATAGAATATACCTTAGCGCTAGAGATATAAATAAAACGATTTTTAAAATGTAATGATAATTCTTTTGTAACATTAAATTCATTTTTAAGATCAGTTATAGCTTCTGAAGAATTACTTCCAGCCAAATGAACTACAAGTTCATCATCATGATTAAAATCAATGAGTGAGTGATAGTTATCTACTTTGTTATGTTTAATATTAGACCCATTTCGTGAATAACCAAAACAATTATGATTTTTATCCTTTAGGTAATCAAAAAAATTTGAGCCTATAAATCCGCTCGCACCAGTAATAAGTATGTTTGACAACTGAATGTTAGGTTTTAATATCACTTGGTTTTAATTGAGAGTTCTTTTTAATATCTTTGTCTGCAATCTTTCCTAAAATTGATTCAAAATCCTTGGCTAATAATGGCCCATTGCCAGGTCTTTTTACCCAAATATTTTGATTACTAAAAATTTCTCCTTTTTTAATATCATTAATAGTCACAACTGATGCATAAGCAAAATCAATAACAGGCTTCTCTTCATTTAAAATCGTTTTTTTTCCACCTCTAGATTCCCAAATTATTCTTGAATCTCTTATTAAGTCAGATAACTCATTTGGTTCGATTGATATTCCGGTATCTGGACCTGGCCATGATCTGCTTATGGTAAAATGTTTTTCAAAAACACATGCGCCTAAAGCAACTCCACCTAAACATGTTGCTATACCCAATGAATGATCAGATAGACCAATAGGTATTGAAGGGAATTCGTTTTGCAAATGAGTTATAGCACCTAATCTTACTTTGGAGTACGGGGTTGGATACATACTTGTGCAATGCATAATGACCAATGGACAACTATAAGATTGAATAATTTTAACCGATTCTCGTATACTCACAATATCATTCATTCCAGTCGATAAAATCATTGGTTTGCCCTTTTTTGCAACATGTTTGATCAAAGGTAAATTATTACATTCTCCAGAACCAATCTTATAGCCTTCCACCCCAAGCTTTTCTAATCTATCAGATGCCTCTCTTGAAAATGGTGTTGAAAGAAATAAAATATTTTTTTGTTGGCAGTATTGAAATAGTGATGACTCCTCTTCTTCTGATAGTTCGCATCGTTTGATAATATCCCAGAGTCTCTCATCAGAAATATCACCTGGTTTCATATCAGTTTCCAGCATTTCATGACTTGTGAGATGTGTTTGAAATTTTATTGCCTCAGCACCGCTTGCTTTTGCAGCATCGACTAATTGTATAGCTTTATCGTAATCACCTTCATGATTAATACCAACTTCAGCTAGTACAAGCGGCGGATGATCAATCCCAATAATTCTTTTTCCAATTTGAACTTCAGACATTTGTTTATTTAATCACTTTTCTTATACATTATATATATTTGATTCATATTTTGTTAAATTTTTTGAATCAGAAAAATATATTGATAAGAGATTTACACTACTTTAGCTTACAAAAAGGGTTTGTGGCATCCTAATATTTCGTTTCAAAAAGAGCATTTGTATATTAATAGGTGTATAAAAAATTATTAGTGATTTTATGACTCAATTAATATCAGAGTATAAATAATTATCTGGGTTGATTATCTC
>MDSZ01238375.1_pt1 | contig 10195 bp, 8 predicted proteins | sample 811201 | NCBI WGS metagenome assembly MDSZ01 (sample SAMN05326647, study PRJNA326480) | marine metagenome | isolation source: seawater | place: Indian Ocean: North | collected 2010 | reverse complement strand
TGACTTGCCTTGATGAGTTGAGCAAGCCAGAGCCGATTATCGAGCAACTACTACCATGGCAGTTTACTAACCGCTAGGTGGGATTACCGGACGGATACGTTACTGGGAAGGTATTTTAGGGGAATTAAAAGCTGAATGTACTAATAATAAGACTGGGAAGCTCATTTGCGAAATACGGTATATTACTAAGCCACCCTATACCGAGAGCGGATATGCAGTCTTCAATAAGGGACTTCCGCCACTTGGAGAGTTCCAAACTTTCCGTACTTTTGAAGAAGCTTGCGAACATGTTGAAAAAGAATTTTTTGTTTAGGCAGGCAACAAGTTAAGTCACCCGCTGGGACATGCACCTGAATGCGGCGTCGAACGTCTGCTGTTTGTCTCAAGGTGCCTGTGGGCTTGTAGGGCTTCTGTGTACGCATCACAGACGCTTTGCCTAATGTCTATTTTATTAATCCGTTTTGTTTTTTTTACCAGTTTTGCGACGCCCCTAAGTGTATGACTTGACAATGTATAGCTGTACTATGTCAATAGATATTCATTTATATGCGGTTCTTCGGGGCCGCATCATTGAAATGCAAAGCACTAGGAAAGATACATGGACGTTTTTCTTCATAAACTTTACCAAAAAGATGATGAGTTGTTCGAATGCTTTAGCAAGGTAGCTAAGGAACTGGTATCAGAATATAAGAATTCAAACTACCCTCAATCAATCACGAGCCTTATGGGTTTAATGAGAACTATAAACTCATTAAAGTTAGCGGCATTTGATTTAGCTGAAGAGTCAGAAACTCATCTTTACGCAATTAAAACATTGCTGAGACCTGCAATTGAGCACTTTCTAAGGTTCAGTTACCTCCAAGCACAGCTTGTAAAAAATAAAAATGATTGTGCTGGGGAAGAATATCGAAAATATTGTGTTGTTAGTGAGATAATCGCTTTTGTGAAATCACACTACGCACTCGTCCCAGAAAAAGAAATTCAGGAGAAAGTTTTAAAGAATTTAAAGAAGAATAAGGGGTTTGAGCTATCAAATAGGCAGCTAGAGCAGATTGTTTCAAAATGGAGCTATAAAAATATAGCTCGTAAACTGGATAAACTTTTGAATAAAGACAAGGAAAAACTAACGTTTTTTAGGGAGTTAGTTGTTCAATACTCAGAGTTATCAAGCTTTGTGCATGGCGGGATGATTGCTGAGACTTATTATCACGATGCTTTTTCATCAAGAACATTAGAGAACAAGTTAAGAGAGGATATTTCACTTTTTTCATTTCTGGCTGCCACAGCACGGTCACATATGCTCATGTTGGGGTGTCATATAAACCCAGATTTTAATCCTGCTTTTGAGGAGTACACTAAAAAGATGGCTCAACTTTTTAGAGCAATGGATGGTGCAAAGTAAAGTATTGAACACGTTAGCTGGCAGGGACAGTAACACTGTGGCGCAAATATCGAAGTGCCAAAGTGTTACTGCCCGTTATTGCGAAGTTTTAACGTCTCTAATTGAGCCAGTTAACAATGATTGTGCGGCTCCAAAGTACGTGAAGCAGCCCCTCGCTCCCAGCTAACTCGATGGGCTGAGATGAGCGAAAGCGAAAATTTATAATTGGTTGGTAGTAGTCGGCTAAACACAAGTATCAGCCGTCTCAAGCCTGCTTAGTTATTGCATTATGGGATGTCACTTTAGGTGTATAATTTATTGCATTATACGACTAGCCGGATTATTGAAAACATCACTCACAGTCTTACTAATGGGTGCTGTATGGTCTGGAAATCCTATGTTGATTTAGATAGCTTCACGAATTACAGATAGCATCTTTTCATATCTAACCAAATTTTTCTTGGTTTTGTGCCATTCTTTAATATCAGAACTATAGCGGTCTCGACAAAGTCTGTAAGCCAGAAGTTCTTGGGTATTAAGAGTATTATATTCCGCCCTATTGCACATCTGAGGCTCACCTTCAGCTATTCTTTTTCTTGCTGCATTTAATCTTTCCTTAACCTGTTTTTTAATTTCTTCATGTTCTACTGAATTGCTGAGTAGGAATCTTGAAATCTCAAACTGATCTAAAATGAAGCTCAATCTAAGTGGGGTGATTTTGTCGTAATCACCAGTTTTTATAGGGGTATTAAAATCATAACCATACTCGATTGCCATCTTCATGGCTAATTTCCAGTTCTCTGGCGGCCACATTATCAACATCGATACTATTGGCTCACCATGATAATCTGAACCGATAACATCAATTTGCATGCCTCCTCGAAAAAAAAGTTCCGTTAAGGTTTTGTCATTGCTTCTAATTGCATCCCAAAATGATTCCCCGCTCCAAGTTACCCCGAGATTAGCTAATTCTTTACGAGGATTCTGACTGGTTTCCTTTTTGTTATTATCCATTTTAGTGCTAATGGTCTTTAAATTGACATTTACTTCTGTCAGTTGTTTATTGACCATACCTAATGAGCTCTGCAAACTTTCTACGGCTTCGACTTTCGAAGCGATGAAGCCCTTTTCTTTAGCTTCTGGGATATCACTTTTTACAAATAATAGAGTGCCTGACAAAAGTAGTAAAATTCCGAATAGATAAGTCGCTACAGAGAAGTTTTCTGGCCATGACTTCATGAATAACCTACACAAACCTAGCAGCATTAAAAACGCCAGAGAGATTAAAACTGCGTAATCGGCAAAAGGGGCAATCGGTTCTGCCAAATCACAGAGCGTGACAATACAACCAGCAACACCTAAAGACTTCCCCAACATGCTTATCTTCATTTTATTATCCATGTTATTGTTTTACAAAGTTCCATTTGATTTTTACTTCTCAATTAGATGACCGTAACTTTTTCCTGAATTAAACTGAACATTACTTTTATAACTAAGGAAAAGCAAGGGGCTGAATCGAAACTACAAACCTAAATATGAGGAAGGGACATAACATTTAAACAATGATATTAGCCTCAAAGAATTTAGTTAGTCTAGAATTGCCAATTAATGTTCTAAACACGTAGTGATAGTTCACCCGAGAGTTCAGATGATCGGCTTATGGCATTAACCTGAAGTTAAAGGGTACTATTGTCGAAGGTCCGTTCTTTGTCTCAAGGTGCCTCTGACGTAATGGGGCTGAGATGTACTGCACGTTAAGCGGAAATTTTATCCCTTTGGCACGACAACACCGAATGTGGTTTATAAGCGGAAACTGGTGTTATTATAAATTCTGAGCAATAAACTTTTATGTTTCCTAGACAAGGAATAACTATGGCTTCAGATAATGTAAGTGTTGATATTAAGTATTATGTTCAGCAAGAATTAGAAAAAAGTAGAAACAAGTCTTTTGCAGTAACGGGGTCTATTTTTGCACTCATAGGTTTATTAGTAAGCCTAGGCGTTTACCAATTAATTAAAAGCCATATTGACGATACAGTGAAAGGTGGTGCGCTTAGTGAGTTAGAAAAAACTGCGAAATTACATGTCGAAAAGATTCAACTTTTAGAAAAGCAGGCTAACGGTAGCTACAAAAGTGTTATAGATATGGAAGTACATCTTGTAGAGTTGCAGGAAAAATACTCTGCTAAAATAATAGACTTACAAAATAAAATACGTTCTTTAGAAAATAGTTCAGTTTCCTACGGTGATAGCGTTCACTTTAAAGCGAGTAATAATTCTCAGTATATCCGGCATTACAATGCCAATGTAATTATTGGTGGCAAACGAAATGTTCATTATGAAAAGGATAGGACATGGGTATTGGAGAAAAAGTAACATAAGAAACTGTTCAAACGGACAAAAAAATAAAAACAATTTTCGGAGCTCTAGCGAGCGCCAAACGTCAGCTCATTGTGTATTTAAGAGACTACCAAATTCGCGGTAGTGACGGTCTAGGTTTCGCTCAAAAAAGAAACTTGAATGTAATAGGATGACCGTTTATCTATACAACGAGTCAACTCACTCAAAGTAGTAAAAGCTGAAAATAGTTGCTGTTAATATTAGGTTAAGGCCATTCCCGTTATCGTGACAATAGCAAAAAATTACTTCACATTAATACGGATTAGAAGCAAATATTAAATTTTTTTAGTTTCGTTTCGAGAGTAAAGCCTCTTATTGATGTTTGGAGAGACCCAAGGCTTTCAACGTTTACAGACGAAGAGCTGATTGATGAAATGGTTTTGCTAGAAGAAGATATACTTATTGTATTTAAAGGACATGTGCAGAAAGGCTCTCATCTACAGCTTTATATTAAATAAACCGATGTTTAGTAACGTTAATAGCTTTATTTAAGATAAAAGCGCAGAATTTCCTTAAAGAGCCATACGGATATTTTGTGCAATGGTGGTCTCCAGCGTACGTTTAGCTGACATTTTACTTTCTTTGCCATGAAAATACAGAATATGGTGTTTCAGTGGAAACGAGTGTTACTATGAAGTCTCAGTAATAAGCTGTCAGGTGAAAGTCAAGAATAAACAAAGGAGTTGTTATTGAGCAATCCTATAAAAGAACACAGAAAAGCGACTAAGCTGCTTGCTCGTTCTCTCAAAAAAACAGACGTGTATCACTGGTTATGTGAGCGAGGTTATTTTCCTGAGAGCTACGTTCTTCCACCTTGCTTTGTCGTTGATAAGAGACCAACCAAACCAAAGGTTTACACCAAAGTTACCGGTAGAGGAAAAAACTACAAAGTGCCAAGGACTGAATGCCTGAATGTTCATTTTCCAAAAACTGAATATACTGATCGCAACTTTGGGTTAATTCATCCTGAGATACACAACGATATTGCTTATCACATTTCTACAAACTGGCTTACGATTGTAGAAAAGATGGTTCCCAAAAGCAGTAAGGTTACTTCTTACACCTTTCCAATACCAATAGATTCAAGAAATCCGGGAAGAGTCGGGTATCTTAGAAGTGGCAGGCTGATTTATGAATTTATTGGGATGATTGATGATGATATTGCCTCTGAAGCTTATAAGTATAGATACATAGTTAAGGCTGACATAAAGAGCTTTTACCCATCTATCTATACTCACAGTATTGCTTGGGCAATACATGGAAAGAAATTCATCCGTAAACCCACGAACATGCACAACTACAAGCTTCTAGGGAACCGCTTAGATCGCTTGTTTCAAAATGCCAACGATGGCTGTACTAATGGAGTGCCGATTGGGCCTGTCGTCTCAGATGTTATCGCGGAGATCGTTGCCTCAGCTGTCGACGTTAATTTTACCAAATTGGTTCGGGACTCTGGTGTTGAGTGCGAAGCTGTTAGGTTCAAAGATGATTATCGGATACTAACCAAGTCCGAATCTGACTCAAAGCGGATTATCAAGTTTCTTCAGGCTTCTCTAAAGGAATATAGCTTAGAGCTAAGCGATGAAAAAACGTCGATTTCTCCCCTTCCTGATGGGCTGTTTAGAGAGTGGTTGTCTAAATATCATGCTGTTCACCCAGTTAAGAAAAAATCATACGCATGGAAAGAGTTCCGCGAACTGTATTTAGCGACGATCCGCATCGATAAAGAATGCGCAGGTACTGGTGTTATTGAGCGCTTTCTCGCTGATATCGTCGACAAGAATGGAAAGCTAAAAATTAAGGTAGGTGACTTTAACTTGCAGAAAGTTATTAGCATGTTGATCATGCTAGGAAGCTTACGAATTAAAGCATTTCCAAAAATAATAGCAATTCTAGAGGGCGTGCTAAAAAGCGATTTCGGGTTTATCCATCAAGACACTATCGTAGAATATCTCGAAGATTATCTAATCACTCTTTCCGAAGAAGAGGAGAGGAATAAATACCTTATATCTTGGATTAGTTACTTTCTTGTAAGTAACGGGCTGAACAAACTATTGTCTACCAAGCCTAATTACAAAGACCCAATTACTCGATCAATTCTAAACAATCGTGGCAACGTATTTAAAGACTGTAAAGAGCACAAAATTTTCGTAGGCTGTAAAACAATAGCCAAGAAAGTAACAATGATTGAACATCTAGATGTATTTAATCCACCCAAAATCACCTAACAAGGGGCTGCTGTCGGACAAGTTTCCCGCTGCGCTCCAAACTTGTCGCAGAAAGCATAGTTACCTCTAGGAATGGAATGTACCGTTGTCTAATTTAAACAAGATGGAAAAGAAAAAGTTGGAACGTATTCTCGGTATGTCGAGCGGTTATGTTCTGGACTTTTCGAATAGGACATTTGAAGAGTTTGTTTTTGAAAGCACTGGTAGAGAAATGTATGACGAGAAGTACAATTTAAACAGTGGCTCGAAAGCCAACAGACTGAGAGCATTCTGGGAAATCGAGTCAAATTATGTTGTTGGGAAACTACTTGGCGATATCTTCGACGAATGGGATGAATACAAGGGATTCAATAACACTGACGTGCCAAACGGAGAAATTTTAAAAATAGTACAGCGGCTTAAATCTAGTTCCCCGGTTCCAGATATAGATGCTGTTATTCCAAACTCAGAAGAAAAAGACTTCGAAACATTAGCAAAAGCGGTAAGGGACTCTATTGATAGAAATGAGCCAGAGTCGGGCCTAGACCGTTTACATACCTTCTTAGTTAAGTATTTCAGAGTCCTTTGTGAAAAGCATAATATTCAAATTGACCAAAAGATCCCGCTGCATGGGCTTGTAGGCCAATATATAAAAGCCATGAAAAACAGTGGTGCAATAGAATCAGAAATGACTGAAAGGATATTAAAGTCCAGTATTGCTAATATGGAAGCGTTCAATCATGTCAGAAACAATCAGAGCTTCGCGCATGACAATAAAGTGCTCAAATATTCAGAAGCAATGCTGATTTTTGGCCATGTAAAAAGCTCAATACGGTTTATCGAAGATTTAGATAAAGTGTTTGAACAGTCTAAAAAGAAAGCAACTACAAATTTTGATCCCGACAATTTACCATTTTGAGTAAAAGGGCAACAAAAGTATGCACCGAAACCGTAGATGCTGGTGTTGTACGTCCGCTTTTTGTCTTTATCAAACTATTTAAAACTAATAATTTGATATAAGTAAGCATTGGGTCGGCCCGACTCAGCCTATCCCTGAATCCAATAAAGCATATTTAACGTGGTTGAACCACGTATATTCAATGGCCTCTATACACTTAGGTACTTCGACGTAACCTTGTACACAAGTCTTCTTCAGTTCTAAGTCTAGAAATGTTACATGAAGCCGTTGAGATCTCTCACTGCAATTTCTTTCTGCTCCATCACCAAACGTCACTTAGCGTCACACATTTTTTATTTGTAGTGATGTTTTTGTTGGGTATAGTCTTTTCATCATCTCAACCGACAAAGACAATATGGAAATTGATAGACTTAAACTAAAGCACCTTAGGGAAGCAGAAAGGCTCTCACAGGAGGCCGTTGCAGAACAGATTGGCATTTCTCGTGAATCGCTAAACCGAATAGAAAAAAGTGGAAACGCAAAAAAAAGTAATGTACTCAAGCTGGCAGAGTTTTTTGATATAACTCTAAATGATCTGCTAGGCAATGAAAATGCATCTCATATTCACACGCCGTTCTGGGCAAACATAAAAATAAACAATAAAACGCTTAGTCGAACTGGTGAATTTTTCCAGAATTTTGATGTGCTGCTTAAACGTATTAGTCAGATATTGGATGATTTTATTTGGCTTCGTGACTGGGATGATGTGGGTACAGTAAATTTTTCCGAATGCGATAATATGTGCGAGTTGGAAATAAGAAGTAATACCTCGCCCGATACCTGCCATATCAAATTTTCTATGATGCGTTATGAGGAAAGCTCAGGGTTTCACTGGTCCAGATTATCGCAATGGATGAGAAATCAAGTCTATCAACAAATCGAAGATTTGCTTAGAGAAAAGACCACACAATATTCGCTTAATGATCATGTATATGGTGTAAAAAGTAATTTCGTTTTAAGACAATTTTTCTTTCGAGGCTTTAATGCTACAACGCCACTTGAACAGTTTTTTTCGGAAAGTTTCGAAGGTATTGAAGCTGCAATGTTATATCTTGCTGACTGCCTTATAGCCGACGACAAATATGGGGTCATAAGGCTAGATATACTTTCAAAACATAATATCACTTATTGCTATCGCTTGGTGGAAACTCATCAAGAAATGGTAATCAAGTTAGAGCGCGTCGGTGAACACAATGGGGAATATATTAAAGCTCCATTTCCTAAGCGCTGGCGCGACTGTGTTGAAAGTTACATTGATAATTGCCTAGTAAATAATCACAAGAATTAAAAGGATTTACCTCTATGAAAATGAAATTTATCGGCGCTCACTCGGGGGTAACAGGCTCATGTACCCTGCTTTTTGAATCTCGCACAAATACGAGCTTTCTTGTCGATTGCGGGGGCTTTATTGGCGGAAATGATGCAGAGTGGAAAAATGCCCAGCGCTTTCCTTTCGACCCGGTCGAGTTAAAGTTTGTATTATTGACGCATGCCCACTTCGATCACTGTGGTTTATTACCAAAACTTTATAAAGAGGGATTTGTGGGTCAGGTTTATTGCACGAGAGCCACTGCTAAGCTAGCCCGAATTATCCTACTCGATGCACAAAAACATTCGCGTCTCTATGATCGAGATGATGTAAATCGTATAAGTTTTAAGTATGTTGACGATGATCCCCGGTTTGGTTGGGGTAAGCCCATCAGTTTGGTCGATGGTCTTAGAGTCAATTTCTTCAGAAGTAGTCATATCGTTGGAGCAACCAGTATTCAAGTAAACTGGGGAGTTACACCTGACTCTCGGGGAAAGAGTATTCATTTTAGTGGGGATATTGGTCCGAATTTTGATGAAAACTGCTACCTGCCGCTTATGAAGTCAAATCAGAAACCTTTCCCATCTACCGATTATTTAGTAGTCGAATCGACGTATGGTGGCAGGAATCGAGAGATCGATTACTCATCATCTTCAATTCGGCGTCAGAAGCTGAAAGAAAATATTGAAGATGTAGTTTTCAAAAACAACGGCAAACTTTTGCTCCCTTCTTTTTCAATGCATAGAGCACAAGAGCTTCTGGCTGATTTAAACTATGTTGTTGAGCACATGCTTGATAAAGATCTAGCAGACACATTCTTTGCTGGTAAAGAACAAAAATCTGCCAGATTGAAAATAGCATTTGATTCAAAAATGTTATCCCAAGTTAGCAAAGTCTATGCAAATGAGTTACTAGCCAGAAATCAGCGAAGTGGTAAGTTGTTGTATGCAAATGAAAGGTTGTTTGAGGAGTTTAGCGATATAGCTGATGTTCTCCAATCGGGCTATAAGAGATTCACTAACATTAATGGCTTTATAAAATTTGTTCAGCATGAAGAAACTAAAAAGAAATATGATACCCAGAAGCTAAAAGAGATGCTGGATAGACGAATCGCGGAAAGCAATATTATCGTTGCCAGTGGTGGTATGTGTGAAACCGGGCCTATTATAGATTATTTAAAAGATATAGGCGATAACGTCAATAATGCAATTGTGTTCACTGGATTTTTATCAGAGGGAAGTAGGGGATTGCGTATACTCAATGGTGAGGAACCAGCGATTAAAGCTAAGATCTTTAACATGTCTAGCTACTATTCCGGACATGCTGATGAGGCAGGTGTATTAAAGTACATTTTCGATCTAAATGGCTACGCACAAGACCCTAAGATGATGACGAAAATAATTATCAACCATGGCAATCATCAAAGCAAACTTGCTATGGCAGATGCTATTAATGCTCGCAAATCGCAAGCTAATAAGCCTGAAAGGCTGGTTGGTGATGTTTTTCCACTTAATGGTGAGAAGCTGTGGCTAGATTTAGATGAAGGTCAATTCATTGAGGAAGAAGTGAGGTTTGACCGCTCACAGATCGTAAAGCTTGACGAAAAAGTGACTAGGCTTGAGGAAAAAATTAACCTAATTCTTGACAAATTGACTGGGTGAATACCTGCTGCTGAAATTGTGTCGGCACGGCTCAGGCACAGAGTATTGACGTTGGGTCGGCCCGACTCAGGATGATGAACTGACATTATTGGGTCGGCCCGACTTAGGATAGTGAACTGACAGTGTTGGGTCGGCCCGACTCAGATGTTGAACTGACATTGTTGGGTCGGCCCGACTCAGAATGATAAACCGACATTATTGGGTCGGCCCGACTCAGTATGATGAACTGATACTGTTGGGTCGGCCCAACTCAGGTTGATGAACTGACAGTGTTGGGTC
>MDSZ01230065.1_pt1 | contig 10195 bp, 8 predicted proteins | sample 811201 | NCBI WGS metagenome assembly MDSZ01 (sample SAMN05326647, study PRJNA326480) | marine metagenome | isolation source: seawater | place: Indian Ocean: North | collected 2010 | reverse complement strand
TTATTTTAACTGAATGGGAAGAATTCAAACATTTGGATTGGAAATTAATCTCAACTAATATGAGATCTCCTTCATGGGTTTTTGATACGAGGTCAATTATTAATTTTGAAGAAGCCAAATCTAATGGAATTAATGTATGGATAATGGGAAGGAGCTAATATAAGATTTTGACACCCAAACTACTTTTAAAAATCTAACTTATATATGAATAATTGCCTAATAACTGGAGCAGCTGGATTTATTGGATTTCATTTATCTAAAAGACTTTTAATAGATGGATATGATGTAATTGGTATAGATGATATAAATAATTATTATGATCCTAATCTTAAAAAAGATAGATTAAATCTACTTGAATTAACAAAAAAAAATAAACAAGCTTCTTGGAAATTTATAAAAGCAAGTCTAGAGGACTCTAAGAAAATTTCTGATATTTTCACAAAATATAGGCCTAAAATAGTAATAAATTTAGCAGCTCAAGCAGGAGTAAGGTATTCATTAGAAAACCCAAATGCTTATATACAATCAAATTTAGTAGGTTTTGGAAATATTCTTGAGAATTGTAAAAGTTATAAAGTGGAACATTTAATTTATGCAAGCAGTAGCTCTGTATATGGGGGAAATAAGAACATGCCATTTTCTGAAGAACATGGAGTAAATCATCCAGTTAGTTTATATGCCGCGACAAAAAGATCTAATGAATTAATTGCTCATACTTATAGCCATTTATACGACTTACCAACAACTGGTTTGCGTTTTTTTACTGTATATGGACCTTGGGGTAGACCTGATATGGCATTATTTCTTTTTACTGATGCCATAATTAAAAAAAAGCCAATAAAGATTTTTAATAATGGTAAAATGCTTCGAGACTTTACATATATTGACGATATTATAGATGGAATTGTGGGGATTATAAACAATGTTGCATCGAAGGATAAAGATTTTAATTTTGCTGATCCACAGATATCAAGTAGTTGGGCACCATATAGATTATTTAATATTGGGAATTCCTCTCCGATCAAACTTATGGATTTTATTAAAATAATAGAAAATTGTTTAGGAAAAAAAGCCATAAAAGAATTTCAACCCATGCAACCTGGAGATGTAGAAGCGACCTCAGCTGACATAAATTTATTAAATAAATATTCTGGTTTCAAACCTAAAATATCTTTAGAGGAAGGAATACCTCAATTTATTGAATGGTATAAAACTTACTATAATATTCAATTGTAAGTTCATATATATTTTTATGATAATTAGATTTAAGTTTTAAAAAATTGTCAGTAGATATAGAGAGAATCATTATAAAAAGTTAATTACTAAGTTAATTATCAAATAGATCTGAATTGTTCTTAAATAATTTAAATTATTAAATATTAATGAGATTAGATGTGCGGAATTGGAGGTTATTGGTCCCCCAAAAATGTTGCAGATGAAAACGTAGCTAAATTAATGCTTCAGCCTCTTAGAAAAAGGGGGCCCGACCATCAAGGTTATTGGTTAGCAAAGGATATCGGTCTTGCTCTTTGTCACTCTAGGTTAGCAATCATAGATACAAGTGAGAAAGGAATTCAGCCTATGCATTCTTTTAACAATAGATATGTAATATCTTTCAATGGTGAAATATATAATCATCAAGAAATAAGGAATAATCTAGATAAATCTGGATATCAATATCATTGGAATTCTAATACAGATACAGAAACAATTTTAGCAGCAATTCAATTTTGGGGCTTCGAGAAAGCAATTAAAAAAATGGATGGTATGTTCGCTTTTTGCTTATGGGACAAGACAGAAGAATGCCTATATATAGCAAGAGATCGTATTGGAGAAAAACCACTTTATTACTACATAAATAATAACTTACTTATTTTTGGCTCTGAGATAAGAGTATTAAATAGACATCCGTTAATCATTAAAGAAATAAATTACGAAAACATCTCAGAATATTTTGACTATGGATTTATAAGTGGAGATAATACAATATACAAAAATCTAAAAAAGGTTACTCCAGGAACTTTTATTAAGCTAAGCTATGATGGATTATTTAAGCAGGAAGAAATTAAATATTGGTCGCTTTCTAATGTTATAAGTAAAAATTTCAATACTTTTGAAGGTACTAAGAAGGAGGCCATAAAAGAGCTTGAAAGTCGTCTTAGGAAAACTATAAATAGACAAATGGTTGCAGATGTTCCCCTAGGAGCATTCTTATCTGGAGGTATAGACTCAAGTTGTGTAGTTTCGATAATGCAGAGTATTTCTAGAAATAAAATAAATACATTTACATTAGGTTTTGAAGATCAAAAATATGATGAATCAGGTAAAGCTAAAAAGTTAGCAAATTTTTTAGGAACAAATCATCATGAACTTAAAGTTTCAGAAAAACATATTCAAGAATTAATACCAAAAGTTGCAACTATGTTTGATGGTCCATTTGGGGACTCTTCACAATTCCCTACATATTTAATAAGTAAATTTGCCAAAGAACATGTAACTGTTGCCTTGTCAGGAGATGGAGGAGACGAATTATTTGGAGGTTACTCCAGATATTTTAGAATCAGAAATTTATACCCTTATATTAATAGAATCCCAAGAAATTCAGTTTATTTTCTAGATATTATTAAATCACTTAAAAATAAAATTAATAATGGAGAAAGTTTTAGCTATTTAAATAAATTAAAGCGATTAATAATATGTGATTCCCCCATAAATTTTTATGATGAATATATGAAATTCTTCTGTGGTAATTCAATTATGAATCCTGAATTAAATAAATATTTCAGTAATAATCGAAGAATTGATAATTTAATAAACAGTAAAAATATTATAGATTTAGCAATGTATTCAGATACTATTAATTACTTACCAGATGACATACTAACCAAAGTTGACAGAATGGCTATGAGATCATCATTGGAAACAAGAATTCCATTGATTGATCACAACATTATTGAATTCTGTTGGAGTCTACCGAGAAGCTTAATTTATGAAATGAATAACCCAAAAAATATACTTAAAGAAGTATTGTATAAATATATTCCCAAGAATCATATAAATGATGAAAAAAAAGGCTTTGGTATTCCAATGAAAGATTGGTTAAAAGGTCAACTAAAAGAATGGGCAATGGAATTATTAAATGAATCAAGTTTAAAAAAACATGGCATTCTAAATCACAAAAAAGTTATTAAACTATGGTCTGAACATTTAGATGGGAAGAGAGATTGGTCAAATAAAATTTGGATAATTTTAATGTTTCAGGCATGGATATCTAATGAAAAATTAGATTGATAATTATGAATCTACAAAAAATTGCTTTTTTTTTACCAAAACTTACTTATGGAGGAGCTGAGAGAGTCATAATAGATATTGCTAATAGTCTTTCGAAACGTGGATATTTAATCGACATAGTTCTAGCAAAAGGTGGGAATACATACATAGACGAGATTAGCCCATCTATTAATATAATTAACCTCAACTGTAAATCTACAATTTTAAGTTTTTTACCCTTATCTAGGTATATAAAAAAATCTTCTCCCGATGGGATTATTTCAGCATTATCTCACGCAAATTGTGTGGTTCTTTTAGCTAGAAAAATTTCAAACAATAATACGAAGATTGTTGTTTCAGAAAGGAATATCAGCTATCGCAATACAACAAATAAAATTGGATTTAAGAGAATTATATTAGATTGGCTTATTAAATACTTATATCCTGAAGCAAAATGTATTATCACAGTTTCAGAAGGAGTAAGGAAATCAATAATAAGTACATATAAATTTAAAGCGGATCAAGTAAAGTGCATATTCAACCCAATTGATTTCAAAAAAATAAATAAATTAAAATCTGAAAAAATTGTTAATTCTGAAATCATTAATAAGCTTAAATCTGAAAATAAAAAAATAATACTATCTGTTGGAAGTTTAACTGCTCAAAAAAACTATAGTTTATTAATAAAGTCTTTCAAAATAGTCAGTGAAAAAATTAATTGCAAGCTAATTATTTTAGGAGAAGGTCCAGAAAGGGCTAAGTTGTATGAACTTTGTAGAAATTTAGAAATAGATAGGAAGTCAATTTACTTGCCAGGATTTATAGCTAATCCATTTCCTTTTATGAAAGTTTCTGATCTTTATGTTCTTTCTTCTTTATGGGAAGGTTTACCAAATGTTCTAATACAAGCTTTAGCATGTAATTGCAAGATCATATCAACTGATTGCGATGCAGGGCCTCGTGAGATATTAGAAAATGGGAAATGGGGCAGACTTACTAAAGTAAATGACATTAATGAATTAGCTCATGCAATGATAGAAGAGCTTAGTGAAAAAACCCACAAATATTCCAACTCACGGATAGGTAGATTAGAAAGATTTAATATAGATAAAGTCACTAATCAATATCTAGAGGCTCTTGACCTTTGAAACATCTAAAATGTTAGTATGCATTAAAAGTTATAGAGAATATTATGTTTTATAGATTTAAAATAATTTTTTGGTACGCGTTAAGGCCTCTTTTCTGGGAACATTCATTAGAATTAGTAAGAAGGAAGTTTATTTTTAATAAAAAAAATGAATCAAAGCAAGGATTAGAATGGGCAGAAAAAAATTCTAATTCATTAATAAATGCGTTTAATAAACTTGGTTTAAATTATACAAAGGAAAAACTAAAGCTAAAGATCAATCAAGATCTTATTAAGGATGGAAATAAATTAATTCAATCTTCTCAAATAAATATAGACTCATCAGTTAATTCTGAAGAATTAGCAGGGGAAGCTTACATTGATTTGCTTTACACTATAACGTTAATAACAAATACAAAATTTGTTATTGAAACAGGTGTTGGTTATGGATGGTCAAGTCTCGCAATATTAGATGCACTTTCAAAAAAAAATGAGGTTAAAGGCTTAGTAAGTATAGACATGCCATATCCTTCTTCTAAAAGTAATGAATATGTTGGAATAGTAGTACCAAATTATTTAAAGAAAAAATGGAAGTTAATTAGGCTGCCTGACAAACCAGGTATTAAATTAACCGTTAAAAATAATTTAGAGCAATTTGATTTAGCACATTATGATTCTGACAAGAGTGTTTGGGGAAGAGAATATGCTTATGACCTTCTTTGGGAAGGACTTAGAAAAGGTGGTATATTAATTTCTGATGACATAGAAAATAATCTTTCATTTAGTAGATTTATAGCAAGTAAAGAATCAAAATTTGCTGTAATTAAAAACAATAACAAATATATTGGAATTGTGATTAAATAAATGAATTTAAGTGAATAATAATAAAAAATCAAAAAATATTAATAAGACAATATTCCACATAATTCCCAATTTCATTGCAGGAGGTGCCGAGAACCAATTAAAACTTCTTGTTGAAGAATCATTATGTTATAAACATGTAATTATTTCCATAAAAGATAATAGAAATCTGTTCAAAGGAGGTAACCTTCGAAATAATTTAAACGGAAGAATTAAGATTATAAGTTTAAAATTAAAATTAAATCCTGCTTCATTATTTTACTCAATAAATTTATTATTAGAAGCACTGAGAAAATATAAACCAAGCGTCATACAATATTGGATGTACCATTCAATGTTTTTAAGTTTAATAATTGCATTAATATATAAAACAAAAGTAATTTGGTGCATTCGTCATGGTTCTTTTTCAAGAAAAACAAAATATAGTACTAGGATAATTTCAAAAATTAATTCATTTTTTTCTAAAATAATTCCAGATTTAATAATTTACAATTCAAAAACAGGAAAGCAAATTCACGAATCAAATGGCTATTCAAGTCTAAAAAGTAAATATATTTTTAATGGTGGTAATGATATTTTTAAATTCTCCAAATCAAATAGAAAAGAAATTAGAGCCGAATTAAAACTTAGTGAAAACATCTTTATTGTGGGATCAATAGCAAGATATTCGCCGCAAAAATCTATTAATATCTTATTAGAATGTTTTAGTTATGAATTAAAAAACAAAAAAAATGCAAAACTTTTATTGTGTGGAAGAGGTATAGATAGAAAAAATATTGAACTAATAGATTTAATAAAAAAATATGATATTGAAAATAATACTATCTTATTTGGCTACAGATCTGATGTTAATAAAATATTAAATGGTCTTGACTTATATATATCTACAAGTAGCTTCGGGGAAGGTTTTCCAAATATAATATTAGAGGCAAGTTATACAGGACTTCCTATAATAGCAACAGACGTGGGTGATACGAAAACAATTATTTCTAAAAAAGGAATTCTTTTTGATATTGGAGATAAAGAAACACTAAAAGCAAATATAAGGGGTCAATATAAATTATTTCTAGAGAAACTAGAAAATGATGAGAAATACTTTCTAGAAAGAAAAAATTTATCTGCCTTTTTTAGAACAAAATTTACGACAAAACAAATGGTTCAGGAATATATTTATGAATGGGATAAATTGCTATGTATCTAGAATATTTAACTGGAGCCATAGGTCTAATACCTATATATATTTTTATAATTAGTAAATTAAATTTAAAATTAAGTACAGCATTATATATTTATTTTTATAGAGGAATTTTTTCATTAACTTATATTTATTACGCAAATAACAATCCTGCAGATGCAAATATGTATTTAAGAGGAGATGAAATAGATAAAGGAATTATAGGGACTGGTATGATCCTAAGATTAGTCGACTTAGTTGGGAAGTACCTTGGGATAAAAGGATATGCCTTATATTCATTATTTGGTTTATTAGGAGCAGTAGGTTGTTGTTATTTATATTGTGCAATCAAAAAATGTAACATAAGAGGTGTAAATAAAATAGATAATATTAGTGCATTATTCTGCTTTCTCCCTTCATTATCATTTTGGACATTAGCACCTGGGAAAGACTCTATTATTTTTTTATTAATAAATTATGCCTTGTATTCTTATATAGAATTAAATGATAAATCAATTAAGCTCAACTTTAAAATAATATTATCAACATTTCTATTATTATTAATTAGACCGCATGTAGGAGCATCTCTAGTTATAGGTTATATTTTCTTTTTTATGGTCCAAATAAAAAAGAAAAAAAATATATATATAAGATTTTTTGTTTTATTATTAGTCAGTTTAGCTTTTTGGAAGCTAATACCTTTATTACTACAATATGCTTCTATAGAAAATTACAATCTCCTTGAAAGTGTTAATTATTTAGAGAATAGATTTTCTGAAACATCTTTTGAGGGAGCAAACACAAGTTATATATTTAGAGTTATTTTCTTTTTATTTACTCCATTACCATCTATAAGTTTTAATCCATTATATCTAGCTGATTATGTTAATACTGTTTTCATTACCTATTTTGTATTTACTATACTCAGGGATCCAAATAGTTATAAAAACATACTAAAAAATCCCTTTTTCTTATTCTCAATAATTATTTTACTTCTTCTACCTTTGATTGTATTTAATCCTGGTGTAGCAACAAGGCAAAAATGGATGTTACTCCCATCACTAATTATAAGTCTAAAATATAATAGATATTTGAATTATAAAAAAATAGGATCTTAAAGCCTATCCAACTATTAATAACATATAATATTTTAAGAATTGAAATTAAAAATATATTGAGAAAAAATTTTAATGAGAATAGATTACTTCTTACGACCACAAAAGCAATAACATTAAATAGATTCCTATACCCAATATGTGACAAGTTAGATAAAGAGTTAGATTTAGAGATAATGATTGGAACAAGAATCGTAAAGGAACTAAATTCAAAATGGTCAAAATATAAGATCTTTGAAATTGATTATCCTAAATCTTGGAGAGAACTTTTAAATCCAATAAATTTGCTTAAAATAATAATAAAAATCAATAAATTAATTGATACAAATAAAATAAAATATATATATGTTCATACTCCAATAGCTGCTCATATAATGAGAATTGCTAAGATATTTAATTTCAGAAAAAAACCCATAATAATTCTTCAAGTACATGGTTTTCGATTCTATGGCAAAAAATTATCAATAGGCAAAATAATATTCTTCCTAATAGAATTTTTGTTATGTCTATTTTGCACAAATTATATAATCACTATTAATAAATTTGACTACAAAATAGCAAAGATTTTTAAGCCATTTTCAAAAAAAAATATATTTTTAGTAAAAGGAGTTGGCGTAGAAAGTAATAAATTAAAAATACACTATAAAGAAAATAAAGATTTAAATAAATCAAAAGTTGTGGGTATAGTCGCAACTTATAATAAAGAGAAGGGATATGAAACTCTTTTAAAGGTTGCTAAAGAATTAAGCGAATATAAATTCATTTGTTTTGGAGCAGGATCTTATAAATATTACAAAGAGAAAGCCAAACATCAGAAAATTTTTAATATTAAATTTAATAATTTTACTGATAACATTGAAAAAGAAATTTCGAATTTCCATGTAATGTTTCTCCCTAGCAAAAGAGAAGGTCTAAATGTATCTATTCAAGAATCACTATTTCTAGGAATTCCAGTAGTTACATCAAACACTAGAGGATGCAAGGATGTTCTAGAAGGTTCGGAGATAAATTACATATTCGATGAAGATGATATCAAATCTGCTTCTAGGCTACTGAGATATATTTTGACATTGGATTTAAAAGAATATAAAGAAGTAAGGATGAAATGTTTAGATCATGCTTATACTAATTATGATTCGAATGTAATTTCAAAAAAATACTTATCCATATTTAAAGAAATCATACTTTAAGCTTAATGATAAAAACGAGACAAGTTGATTATCAAGATCTAGAGAAAATTGCATATCACTATAAAAAAGCCTTTGGGCGGGAAATTTCTATTGATCAGTATGTAAAAACATTTTTAGACGACCAAATATTTCATAGCCAAATAGCTTTAAATGAATCGATGGACATAATAGGGCACATAGGAATATCATCGCATCCTATAAAGGGATTAAAAGAAAAAAAAATTGGATTTAGGTTTAGTACCTTTATTGATGAAAAATATAGAGGAACGGGATTGTACCAAAATCTTATGAATTCAACTTTAGATTATCTTAAAGAATCTAATATATCTGTTCTATATGCATGGCCAAACAAAATAAATTTATTAAGTTGCCTAAAAGATAATAAATTCAATCCTTTATTTCCACAAACAACATTTGAATATTTTTTTAATATAAACTCTAATATTAATCTAGTAAATTCAGATCAATATAATATTCATATTTTAAATAATTCTAATTTACAAACTAATGAACTAGATAATCTAAGTTCACTATATTCAAACTTATATGAATCAATAGTAGATTACGATTCAATTTCATTAGAGAAAAGATTAACTAGAAATAATAAAGTTATTTATTGCATAATTAAAAAATATTCTAAGATAATTTCATTCTTAGGGTTACAAGAAGATAAAGATGATAATATTTACTGCGCAATTCACATAAATCTTATTGAATTTTTGCAATTAAAAGAAATCTTATTAGATATAGTTAATTCAAGATGGAGAAACAAAAAGCAAATAAAATGCCAAATGTGGCTATCTCAGAATAATAGAGAAGGGATAAGAAATGCAATAAAGTCAGGCATGATTGAAAATGGTCCAATTTTTTATAGAGGTTTCTACATAACAAATAAATTTAATAAATTAGATTTCCCAGAAGAATTTATTACTAAAACCAGTATGCTTAATCATGATGCTTTCTAACTATATAAAGTAATGAAATCCTTAATATCTTATTTAAAAAGATTTTTTTTCTGCATTATTTTTATAATTATTTCTCCAATATTTTTATTAATATCTCTTATTTGTTTATTATTTCAGGGATGGCCAATACTATATAAAAGCAAAAGAATTGGACAGAAAGGGGTTCCCTTTGTGATTTATAAATTCAGAACAATGAGGGATGGGAAATTGGATGATAAAAAAAGAATTACAAAAATTGGAAGCTTATTAAGAAGATCTAGTTTAGATGAAATTCCTCAAATAATAAATTTAATAAATGGATCAATGGAATTAATAGGGGCAAGACCTTTACCAGCTGAATGTTTTAATTCAAAGATAATGAAAAACTACTTCCAGGAGAGACATATTTATCCACCTGGCCTTACTGGATTATCTCAAGTAAATGGTAAGGGGAAGATCAGATCCCATAAGGAAAAGTTAGTTTTTGATATTTTCTATGTAAGAAATAAATCTAT
>MDSZ01151810.1_pt1 | contig 10195 bp, 13 predicted proteins | sample 811201 | NCBI WGS metagenome assembly MDSZ01 (sample SAMN05326647, study PRJNA326480) | marine metagenome | isolation source: seawater | place: Indian Ocean: North | collected 2010 | reverse complement strand
TTGTTTTATTAATCTTGGATTTCTTAATTTTTTATCAAAATCTCTAAAATCAAATGTTTCACCTGGTCTTGGATTGTATACTGCAAATTGTGCCGGATCTAATTTTTTTATTTCTCTACCATCCTTCATAACATATATCCAAGAATCTGTAAGTGCTATTGTATCATCAAAATCAAATACTGATAATACTTTTCTTTCTCGTAATATGTTTTTTAGTTTGATCATTTCTTTTTCTTTCTACCTCTTCTCATATTCAATTGCCATCTAGCCATTCTACCTTTCTCGCCTTTTGCTTTTGCTAGTTTAGCTAATTGAGTTAATGTAGCACCTTTTGGAATACCAACTCTTTTGGATATGCCTTTTCTGCCTGGCTTCTTCCCATCTGCAAAATTTTCATCAACACCTTCTGACTTTTTAACTGAATTAATATATTTTCTGTAAACGGCAGCGGCCGATTTCTTTCCAGCCGCTTTCGCTCTTTGTTCCATAGCAACAGCTGCCTGAACTTTGTGTGCATGTTTTCTACCTGAAGATTTAATTTTATTTACAGAAGCTTCTGCATCTTTAACTGTTGCAAATTTAAGACCATGAATAGTTCCTTTTGGATCTTCATCTGTATATAGATCAGAATGTTTTTTAGATTTTCTTTTCTGACCTTTCTTCCTTGGTATACGTTTACCTTCAAATAATATATTTTTAAGCTTGATCAATGTCATCACTCTCTATTAAAGTATAAGTAAAATTATTACCCCATACTTCTCTAGCTGAATGACATATATCTAGAAATTCGTGCCAATCATCGTTATTGGCAATCACTTGACAACCCGCAGACCATTTATCTACTCTTGTAGATGTTCCGCCCTTTCTACCTGTTGCTCTATGGATATTTATTCCAAATAATCCTTCTTGAACACTTTCTTCAATTAAATCATATTGTCCGTCTCGGTCATTATCTCTATAAACCTTAACTGGATTTTGTTGTCCTAATGCCATATATTTGCCAGCATGTAATCTTAATTTATGAGAACGTCTATATTGACCAGGCTTTAAAATTGCAACGCCTTCCTTTCTCATTATGTTTTCTACCCAATGTGTTCCTGGGTCTGTTGTACATTTGTAGCAATGAAAATGCCACTCTCCATCTATTTTATAAGATATTGTGATATGATCATCAAATGCATTTGTTACTCTACCTTTGGTTCCATTATTCCTAACACCTACGATATTAACATCATAGCCTTTGTTGTTAGAATCTTCAAACCAAACATATCCTTTAGCCTTTACGGCTGTTTCGATTTGTTCTTTTGTGTACATGTATAAAAACTCCTATTTTTTTATGTTTTATATAAATATGAGTTATCTATGCTTCACCTTGTTTTCTTGAGTATTTTCATTTGATCGTTTTTTCTTTTTACTTCGTCTTGTTTTTTTAAATGGACGATGAGTTTCTTCATAACGATCTAGATCATTAATATTAATTTTTCCCATGTTAGTTTTGAATCCTTACTTCTAATTTTTTAATTTTATCTAAAAATTCTTCAATTGAATATTTTTTACCTTGTTCATCAATAATAGCAAAACTATTTAATAAAAAATGGTTTTGGTCGACAGCTTTCATTAACAATTCAAATCCTTTATAAGCCCAAAAAACTTTAAAAGATTGTTCACCAAGTTGGTTGATATCATTTACAGTATCATTTTCATCATTACCTGGATATAAAATATAGTACATCATTTTTTAGCTTTCTTTACAACTGCACGACCTTCTAACTTTTCCCAATCTCTTTCTGGTCGTACATTTAAGTTTGTTTCCCATGCACCTTTAATAGTTGGAATGTCAACACCTAATTCATCTGCATAAGACATAAATGCATTTATATCTTTTGGAAAACATGAACCACCAAATCCCATCCTTCCGTCTGGACCAGGAACATTTAAATGTGAATCTCCTATTCTCTGATCGGCTGCAAATCCTTTAAGTGCTTGTTTCCAATTTGCTCCTATAGCATCACACATCATTTTCATTTCATTCATAATAGATACTTTACTAGCAAAAAATACATTATTCATATATTTTATCATTTCAGCAGTTATTGCATTTGTTTCTATTATATAACAATGCATAAATCTTTCTTCAAATAGTTTTGCAACTCTTTTTGTTAATCGTTTTGGACCTCCTAATACTATTCTTGCTTGAGTTAAAAAGTCTAATTTTGCAGTTCTTTCAGTTAAAAACTCTGGATTAAATACTATATTCAATTTTGGAAATTGTTTTGCAAAATTATTTGTCGTTCCAGGAACCATCGTTGATTTAAGAATTATAATATTTTTTCTATTTTTATTATTATCTGAAATTTCTTGTAGTGCCTTTTCTACTATATTTAAACTAATTGAACCATCTTCATTCATAGGTGTTGGCACAGCTACAAATACATAATCACACTCCAATACTTCTTCTAGAGTATTTATATTTCTTTTAGGATCTTTATCATGAATCCTAATTTCATGTGTAGGTGAAAATCCAAATGCTATTGAGTTACCTACAAATCCATTTCCTATAATTCCTATTTTCATTTACTTCTCCTTAAATTTATTTATATATTCAACTAATGATCTAGTTGCTTTCCATTTTAATAATTTTGATGTTTTTTCTGTATCAGCTAATGTTTCTTGTGCTTCACCTCTACGTTTAGGAATATATTTTACGTTTCCTCCGAACATACTAGCTAATTCATTTATTGAATAATTTTTTCCTGTTCCTAATGCAAATTCTTCTCCATACCAATCATCTTTACTTGCTGCTATCAATCCATCACATATATCTAAAATATGAGTAAAGTCTCTTCTTTGTTTACCATCACCTACAACTGTTAAATCTTCTTTGTTTCTCATCTGTCTTTCGAAAATACCTACTATGGTTGCATACTCTCCATTTTCAGGTTGTCTATCTCCATATACATTAAAGAATCTTAAAATTGATGTTTTTAATTTATATACATTTGAATACATTTTACATACTTCTTCACCCGTCCATTTTGCAAATCCATATGGACTTTTATGCGTTCCGCCATAAAATGTACTACTACCAGAATATACTAATTTAGCATTATGCTGTCTTGCAAGTTCACATACTTTTGCTGTACCTGATACATTTACATCTATATATTCTGTTGGCATACCAAAACTTGGTTGTATTCTAGCCAAGCCAGCTAAATGATATATCACATCAAATCTTTCATCATCTGTAATTGGTTCATCAAATACAATATTTCTAATATCTTCTATAATATAATTTGCATCTTTATTTCTATATTTATTTGAACTCGATTCTGATACTAAATTATCTAGAACTGTTACTGAGTGGCCTAGTTCAATTAATCGATCGACTAAATTAGACCCCACAAATCCTAATCCTCCGGTTACTAAGACTCGCATATTATTAACTCCTTTTCATATGTTTTTAAACTGTTTATTGTTATTGTTAAATTACCTAATTGAAATGACCCTTCTTCTCCGCTGTCTGCTATTATTTCTGATAATTGTTGAATATAATTCATATCTTGTTGTGTAAAGTTTCTTCCATCTATATTAATTAATATTCCATTTTCTCGATCAGCATCATATGATAAAAACTTATCATGTAAATCAAATGATGTATCTTCTTCTTCAATATAATCTACTACCCTTCCAGCTGCAGTTGATCCCGGTATCATACATTCATCGCAATATACTGTACTACACCATGGTTCAAGAACTTCTAACAACTGTAAATTAGGATTCTCGATAATAAATCCTATATCATACTTTGGCGGAATAATAGGTTTTAAATATTCATCATGTTTTACAAAATGTCCCCATTTTCTAATAAACTCTCTTGTTGCTTTTTGATTCTGTTTTAACCACTCATCAGTTTCTCTATTCTTCATAAACACCTGGCCATCTGGATTTCTCACTGCACCATCTGCAAATCTTGAACCTCTACATGTCATATGATAAACACAACCTCTCCATGTTTGAACGAAATGTACTCCATTCAATTGAAATCTATTAAATATATCTGAATCTTCTTTTGATTGAGGAGCATATAAAGAATCATGTCCTCCTATCTCTTGAAAGTCTTTTTTATAAAATGCCCATGGGGCAAATATACCTTCTGTTACTCTACCTAATAGTTTTTCATTTCTATATAAAAAATTTAATAATTCTTCTTCTTTAAACTCTTCTGGTTCAATTCCAAAATCTTGTAATATCTTTTCTGGGCCAGGTGGATGTAATGGTGGTTCAATTCTTGTTAATGAAACAATTGTTTTTGGTTTTATATATCTTTCAATTGCATCCATTGCTCCTGGACATAAATACATATCCGCATGATAAATCATACAAATGTCATGACTAGCTACTTCATTAACTAATCTATCATATAATATTGTATGACCTAATCTGGTTGGACCTTCATTTCTAATTGCTTTAAAATTAGAATCTTTCTTCATCATTTCTTGACACCAATCCCAAGTTCCGTCATTTGAGAAATCATCTGCTACACATATCTCTACTTCATGATCTCCCTGATTCTTTCTTATTGAATCATAAGACCATTTAAGATACTTAAGATTATTTCTAGCAGGCTGTATTAAACTTATTTTCATTATATGTCTGTCCATTTAATTTTTGTTATTATTCCTTCACTAGCAATTAGTTTACCAGTTCGTACATTTGTCCCAAAATCATGTCCTGCAGGATATCCTATATCTTTAACATGTTCTATAACACCCATAGCCAATCCTTCATCAACCGCACGTTTAACATGATCTCTATGACCTTCTCCTCCGTAATCATCAAATACTATATAACATTCTTCACTACAATTCATTTCAAATATCCTATTAATATCATATACTACTTGTTCATACTTATGTCCAGCATCGACAAAAAACATTGATACCTTATCTGGAACATCTAATATTTCACTACTATATAAATTATTGTTTAAATAAATTATATTATTTTTATCAGAATTTAATTGTTTTGCAGATGCATTGTCATTATTATTTACTGTATATATAGTTTTGAATATCATCGATAATATTCGTGTTGTCTGGCCTTTATGGGTTCCAAATTCTACAGCTACTTTATCAGTAAAATCTTTAAAAAAATTATACAAATCTTTTTTAAATTTAAATGATGTTGTAGTAGGATTATCAGATTTATCTTCTATAATCTCTGTTGCTAATATTTCGTCAATTGTTTTCACGTTGTTCTAAATGCTCCTTTAAATTATTACTATATTTGATTCCTGCTTTATTAAATGAAATACCTTTAAAATGAAATACAAATGCTGTTTTACATAATATTGCATTATCATCGTTATTTAACAAATTATCCCAATTGAATATATCTTCATTTTTGATATTTACATATTCTGGTCTAAATAAATTTCCATCTTCTCGTTCATATTGACAAATATCTTTACTCATCATAAAGAAAAATCCATTAAACATTTTCATTCGGATTGGATCTAATTGATATAAATTATTTCCACCTTCGTCAGTTGATAATTTATTTTTAAATTCTAATATAGAATCTTGTACTTTTTGACAATACATATGATCATTATATGTATCTTGTTTTCCGTAATAAAGATCTATACTTTGAATTTTATTATGGCCACAGCCTTCGTCAGTTGTTATAGGCGTCACCATACTTCCAGGCCATCTTTCTATTGTTTTATATAGTTCTTCTATTGCTCCTTTAGGTATTAATATATCATTATTTGCGAGTATAAAATATTCATATCCTTGTTCTTTAAAATATTTATAAGCCGAATTCCAACTATCTGTTAGTCCTTTGCCTTTTTGTTTTATAATAACGTTGACATTATTTTCTTTACACCAAGAAACTGTTTCATCTGTTGAGCAATCATCAAATACTACTAAATCACATAATTTCGTATTTAATTGTTTAAATGACTCATAAAATATTTTAGTATACTCTAATTGATTATATGTCGTTACAGCTAACAATACTTTATTCATACTAATCTCGTTTTTACATTAGTACCATGAATTGGCTTTACAAAAGTATATTCATCATCTTCTGGTAATTGTCCCCATTTGTTAATAAATTTTTTCATATTAACTTGTTCTGCAGTTTGTTGTCTTTTTGATTTACTATTAAAATTATCTTTTGCTTCATCTCTAAAATGACTACCTCTAGCTGAAAAATGCCATACAACTGATTTTGTTATCATCTTAAATTGATATCCTTCTAATTGCATTCTAATAAACAAATCTTTATCTTCCCAACTTGCTGGAGCAAATATAGGATCATTTCCGCCTATCCATTCATAATCAACTTTTCTACAGAAAAATCCAGCACCTCCTCCTTTTCTTACTACTTCATTATTCAATGTAGAAAAATCTTTTGACCAACTATCAAAATAGTTTGAATCAAAATTATCATGATATGCTCCAAATGATTCGATAGGAACAAATACTGTACCTGGTCTATAGTCAGGATCATTAGTAAATATCTTTGGCTGTATCCTAAATGATGATGCTATAAGTCTAACATTAGGTTCTAGATCATCGTAACACTTTAAGAGTTCAATATCTTGATTAGGAGCTATCCACATATCAGAATGTATTATGTTTACAAACTCTGTTTTTGCTTTATCTACACAAAAATCCATTCCTCCTCCAATTCCCTTTTCTATTTCATTCTTTTCTATATAATATTCTAAATTATAAGTGTTATTAGCTAACCATTCATCCGTACCATCTGTACAATTTTCTGCATAAACAATAATTGGCATATCATTATAGTGAGCATTTTGCCTTACTGATTTTACAGCTAGCTTTAAATACTCTAAATTGTTATTAGATGATATACATGTTGTTATTTTATGACTCATTTTGTATTCCATTCATGTTTGCAAAAAAATTATACCAATACATACATACATTATCATATGAATATAATTGCGTAACTTGTTTTCTAGCATTTTCTATAATATATAAATATTTGTTGTAATTTCCTAATATTTTTTCAATTACTTCATTAAGATCTGACCAATCAGGTTTTACCGGAACATATGTTTCCATTGGTTTGAAAAAATCTGGTTCTGTTATAACTTTACTCATATCTGGTTTTATTAATAGACAGCCCCATTGTATTAATTCTAAATCTCTATAACATAATTCTCCCATACCAAAAGGTGATAATCCTATTTTTGATCTTCGCATTATTTCAATAAATTGTTCAGATGTTGATTTGCCTTTTATAATATTATATTTGTTTTCAATTTTTGATAATTCGTCCCATGCACCTTTCCTATGATTTGTATATAATATATCACTACGCACTTCATGGTCCATATTACCATTATCTAATATACCTTGATATACTGCACATACATCAATATCTCGTACATCATTACCCTGATGCATTTTTTGTAAATGTGGCCAATCATGAGCAACATTATATCCTGTTAACTTTATTTTAGAATATACATCATTTGGAATATCATATCCTTTGTCTAACACAGAACCATTTCCAAAAAACCATTTATTCAATATAGACTTCACTTTATAATCTTCTTGCGACAACAATTGTTTTTTGAATAAGTATTTAGCATTTGATTGTTTAAATACTTCATATGCTCCCATAATAGATGTCGAATCAGCTCCATGAAATAAAAAATAATCACCAGTTTTTTTTGATATGTTTTCTAATCCCCATTCTATACTTTCCTTTAAAGGAAGTGAAGAATTGACATATTCATTAGTTCCTAAAAATTCATAATCATAATCATTAGAATCTGTTAATTGAATACTATAATTAGGCAATTCATCTTTAGTATATAATAAGCCACTAAAGCATTTTATATCTTGATTATCTGATAATTTAATTTTAATCATCTTGACTCAATATCTTTATATCATTATCTACCATTATTTTAACCAAATCTTCAAATGATGTTTCTGGAGTCCATCCTAATTCTTTTTCTGCCTTTGTATAATCTCCTCTTAGTACATCAACTTCTGCTGGTCTCATAAATCTTGGATCTTGTTTTACATATCCTGACCAATCATCAATACCAATATGTTTAAATGCTATATCTAAAAATTCTCGTATAGAATGTTTTTCATTAGTTGCTATAACATAATCTTCAGGAGATTCTTGTTGTAACATCATCCAAATTGCTTTAACATAATCCGGAGCATATCCCCAATCTCTTTCTGCATCTAAATTACCTAATGAAATATGTTCAGCTAATCCTAATTTAATTCTTGCAACTCCATCTGATATTTTTCTTGTAACAAACTCTATCCCTCTTCTTTCAGATTCATGATTAAATAATAATCCAGAACATGCATACATATCATATGATTCTCTATAATTTTTTGTAATCCAATGACCATACAATTTTGCTACACCATATGGACTTCTTGGATAAAATGGAGTATTTTCATTTGCAGGATTTTCAACCATTCTTCCAAACATTTCAGAACTACTTGCTTGATAAAATTTAATATCAGGATTGAATTCTCTTATAGCTTCTAACATTCTTAATACACCTAATCCTGTTACATCACTTGTTTGTTCTGGAATATTCCAACTTTGTCCTACAAATGATTGGGATGCTAAATTATAAACTTCATCTGGGTTTGATTGTCGTAAACATCTTAACAATGAATTTTGATCTGTTAGATCACCATTTAAAAATGTTATTTTATTTTCTAAATGATTTGTATTAACTCTATTTGGAACAGATGATCGTCTCTCCATTCCATATACTGTGTAATTTTTTTCTAATAATAACTCAGCTAGGTGACTGCCGTCCATTCCGTTAATGCCAGTAATCAATGCAGTTTTATTTAAAGTCTTCGTATTCATAAAATTTATTCTTATTTTGTATTAAGTTTGCAATATTTGCTTGAGACATTTCTTTAAATCGTTTAAAGGTATCATTTTTTTGTGGAGCAAATGAATGTGGATTATTTTCATCCATTACATATAATCGTTTCTTTGCATGTCGACGTGCATGTACATGTAATATATTTTTACATATAAATTGTATAAAATTATTTCCTAAAACTATTTTCGACATTATTGATAATCCTTCATCGTCATTATATATTAAACATAAAGGAACATTAACTCCGGCTTTAATTATATCAGAAGATAATACTAAACATGAACCACTAATTTTTGGTTGTTGAATATATGTAAAATCAAATTCTTTAGATTCTGCATTTATCTCATTCATCCTTTCAATTGACATTTGTGACTTAGCCTGATTTGGATTAAGATGTCCATTTTCATCATCTACAAATACATGTTTTTCAAACTTAGGATGCACTAGTGGATCCCATGATGAATCCCACATTTTTCTATCTGCAAAACTCATTATGAATCTATGAATACCATTTGTTCTTGTATATTCTGATAAAGATTCTATAGCCTGAAATGCCTCTTTTGGAAAGAAACTATCTGTTTCACCCCACATTATATAATCAACTTTTTTACAATAATTATAATTTAAATCTCGTCTATAATCTGCATGATAATAAAATCCATCATCTGTATCATGATAATTAACTTTACAATTATATCCTTTTAGTCGTGCTATTTGAGTATCAAATTTTGATATTAATTCTTCTTTTGATATCTGAGATGTATCTATTTGTTCTAAATGTTCTGATGTATTAAAACAAAAATCTAACATTATGTTTTCTTTATTTTCTACTGTGTTTAATAAATTAAATAGTCCGTCAATATATTCTTCGAACATTTCTATTTCAAAGTACATAACATGTACTCCTATCACATAACGATTTTTTAGATTATTTTTCATATAATTAATATATTAATTTTTTTTCGTAATTCCTAAAATTTCTTAAGTTTTCCTTCTTCTATTAGTTGCATAATATATTCCTTTTCTCGATCACCTTCATGATTTGATCTGCCAGTCTGAACCATCGGTGAACACTCTTCAAAATAATGATATTTCTTTTTAGGATTATAAAAATCAAATCCATAAATGTATACATCACATCCTAAATCTATCATAGTATGTATTGCAGAAAATCCTACTGAACAATAATGATTATTACTAACTAATTTATCTAGATGTTTGTTATATTCTATATCTAAAACACTAAACATATTATTTCTATTTTTTGCAAATCCAGGA
>MDSZ01145408.1_pt1 | contig 10195 bp, 6 predicted proteins | sample 811201 | NCBI WGS metagenome assembly MDSZ01 (sample SAMN05326647, study PRJNA326480) | marine metagenome | isolation source: seawater | place: Indian Ocean: North | collected 2010 | reverse complement strand
TGTTCATCAAGGAAACGGTAATTCTGAAATTTTTAGAAATGATAAAAGTGTTTTAACATTTAGTATGCATTGTCAATCTAACTACCCAGCTAAAAAGTCAAAAAGTGATGTTGATATAGAACTTAAAGACAATATGGAGGATAAAGAATATATAAAAATATTGAAACAAAATTTAAGCATTTTGAATAAAGAGAAGTATGATGCTGTTTTTTATGTTGCTGGTGTAGATGTGCATTTTAACGACAGGCTAGGCAAACTAAAATTGACAGACGAAGGTATTTTTATGAGAGATCAAATTGTTATAGAGAATTTCTTTTCTAAAAAAATACCATTATGTGGTGTTTTAGGTGGTGGATATAACAAAGATTTTGAAAAACTGATAGAGCTTCATGCTTCTTTGCACAGGAATTGTGCTAAAGTTCTCTAAATTTTAAGTTGAGCTATATTTGAAAAAAAATCTAAAGACTCGGGATTGGCAATCGCCTCCTCATTATTTATCTTTTCTCCATTAATTAATTTTCTTACTGCCAACTCAACAATCTTACCACTTTTTGTCCTAGGGATATCCGGAACTTTCATTACAATTGCTGGAACGTGTTTAGGTGAGCAATTATTTCTTATTTTTTCTTTAATTAATTTTATATTTTCATCTTTTAAATCTTGATTATCCTTCGTTGTAACAAATAAAATTATTCTTATGTCGTCTTTGTAATTTTGACCAATAACTAAGCCCTCGTTAATAAGGTCAATACTTTCAACTTGCTGATATATTTCTGCAGTTCCAATTCTCACGCCTCCAGGATTAAGTGTGGCATCTGATCTTCCGCTTATTACAAAACCATTATTAATAGTTTTCTCAATAAAATCTCCATGATGCCAGATGTTAGGAAACTTATTAAAATATGCTTTGTGGTATTTTTCATCATTATTATCATCCCAGAATTTTATTGGCATTGAGGGAAACGGATTTTTGACAACCAGCTCTCCTTTTGACCCAACACTTAAACTATTTCCTTTCTCGTCGAATACATCAACGTCAATTCCTAAACTTTGGCCTTGTATCTCCCCTTGATAAACTTTTGAAAATAAATTACCTAACACTAAACAACCAACTAAATCAGTGCCTCCCGCTATCGATGATAAATGAACATCCTCTTTAATATTTTTGTAAACATATTTGAAACTTTCTGCCGCAAGTGGTGATCCAGTTGAAGTTATTATCTTTATAGAGTCTAAATTAAGGTTCTCAGCCTTATAATTGTTGTTTTTAAGGTGATCAATATATTTTGCGCTGATACCAAAAAGATTAATTTGTTTATTTTGACAATACTCTAAAAGTATATCAATTTTTGGGTATGTGGGAGCACCATCATATAAAAAAATTGATGAGCCTGTATGTAAACCACCGACTAACCAATTCCACATCATCCATCCAGTAGTAGTGTAATAAAATAATTTATCATTTTCTTTAATATCACAATGTAAAATAAATTCTTTGTTGTGTTCTATTAAAACATTACCTGTCCCATGAGTGATGCATTTTGGTTTTCCTGTAGTTCCACTTGAGTATAAAATGTAAATTGGATGGTTAAATTCAAATCTTTTAAATTTTTCATCTTTCTTAGAACTTTCTAAAGCTTCGTAAAAATTTGTATAATTTTTAGACTTAACATCTTTATTTTTCTTGTAACTAAAGACCAAAGTTCTTTTTATTGATGTAATTTCGTTTTGAATATCTTTTACTTTATCTAAAATTTTAATTTTTTTTCCATTATAGTAATAATAATCACATGAAATTAAAACTTTAGGTTTAATTTGTTTAAATCTGTCTACAACGCCCTTTACTCCAAAATCAGGTGAACAAGAGGACCAAATTATTCCATTTTTTGCGCAAGCTAAAAAGCTTATAACTGTCTCAATTTTGTTTGGGACGTATGCGGCTACCCTATCTCCCTTCTTTAAACCAATATTTTTATAGTAGGTAGATAATTTACAAACATTCTCATAAAGTCTTTCCCAGCTAATAGACTCTTCAAGTCCGTTTTCAGATAAAAAATTAATAGCAACAGTCTTGTCTCGTTTTTTAAAAATGTTCTCTGCATAATTTATTTTTGAGTCAGGAAAAAAAACATTTTTGTAAAATTTTTTATTCTTTTTAATAATTATTTCACCTTTGTCACCAATTATTTTTGAAAAATCCCAAAATTTTGACCAAAAAATTTCTGGATTTTCTATGCTCCATTTCCAAAGTTTTTCAAAGTTATTCTTTACATCAATACCTAAGTATTTTGTAAATTTGTTAAGCGAAGAGTCCTGAACTCTTTTATTTGATGGTTTCCAAAGATAACTCATAAAGCCATTTAACTTTAAAATTTTATCTTAATAGGTATTTCTTTAATAGGATTTTTTGTATTAAAAATTCATTACTTTGTGATTTTCTTTTTTTTTCAAAAAGAATGTTAATAAGCCATTTCATGCTTCTATTATCTATTTTTTGATGACGAAAAAAGGAGTAAATTGTGTCTAAAAACGATCTTATTAAGAAAATTGCTTCAATTTTAACATTTATTATCAAGTGAATTTTTAATAAATTCTTATGAATATAATATATTTTTATGACTCAAAATATTTCTGTTCCAGATATAGGTGACTTCAAGGATGTTGAGGTAATTGAAATACTAGTTAAACCTGGAGATAAAATTAAGAAAAATGACCCGGTTGTTACTATTGAAAGTGACAAGTCAAGTGTTGAAGTACCGTCTCCTGAAAATGGTAAAATTAAAGAAGTAAAAGTTAAGATTGGAGATAAAGTTTCTGAAGGGAGTCTATTGGCGACTTTGGATAATGCAAAATCAACTAAAGAGATTGAAGAAAAAAAAATTGAAAAACCTAAAGAAGCAAAAGAAGAACCACAAAAAAATGGAAATTTACAAACAACAAAGCCTATTAAACAGGTTCAAAAAGTTTTCGCTGAACCAGCGTCTAAAGATGATATAGATCCTTTAGAAACAAATGAGTGGATAGACTCTTTAAACTCGGTAATAGATAATGATGGCCCTTCAAGAGCAAGTTATCTTCTTAATAAAGTAATCGACCAGGCTTATAAAGCTGGTCTTGTTTTGCCAGACACTAGGACAACTCCCTATATAAACACTATTCCTACTGAAGCCGAGGTCAAATCTCCAGGTGATCAAAATATTGAAAAAAAAATACGTGCTTACATAAGGTGGAATGCCGCTGCCATGGTCACTAGAGCAAATAAGAAAGATCCTTCTTTAGGAGGACATATTGGAACTTTCGCATCAGCAGCTACTTTATACGACGTTGGTATGAACCATTTTTGGAGAGCTAAAAACAACAAGTTTGGAGGAGATTTAATTTATTTTCAAGGACATTCCGCACCTGGAATGTATGCTCGTGCTTTTTTAGAGGGTAGACTTTCTGAAAAGCAACTTGATAAGTTTAGACAGGAAGTTGGTCCGAACGGTCTATCATCATATCCTCATCCATGGTTAATGCCCAACTTTTGGCAGTTTCCAACTGTCTCAATGGGCTTAGGTCCAATTATGTCAATCTATCAAGCAAGGTTTACTAAATATTTAATTAATCGGGGTTTAATTAAAGAAGAGGGAAGAAAAATTTGGGCTTTTTTAGGTGACGGTGAGATGGATGAACCAGAGTCATTAGGGGCTATAGGATTGGCCGCTAGAGAAAAACTAGATAATTTGGTTTTTGTTATTAATTGTAACTTGCAAAGGTTAGATGGTCCAGTGAGAGGTAATGGAAAAATCATACAAGAGCTGGAGGGAATTTTTCGAGGAGCGGGTTGGAATGTAATTAAAGTTATTTGGGGTTCGTATTGGGATCCTCTTATTGCAAAAGACAAAACTGGACTTTTAATAAAAAGAATGAATGAGGCAGTAGATGGTGAATATCAGTCTTTTAAAGCTAAAGGAGGTGCTTTTGTAAGAGAGAAGTTTTTTGGAAAGTATCCTGAGTTAAAAGAACTAGTTTCGACGATGACTGATAAAGATATATGGCGACTAAATAGAGGTGGTCACGATCCACACAAGGTTTTTGCAGCTTATGATGCGGCGGTCAAACATAAAGGTTCACCTACAGTAATAATTGCTAAAACCATTAAAGGTTATGGAATGGGTAAATCTGGTGAAAGTATAAATACAACTCACCAACAAAAAAAATTAGATGAAAAAGATTTATTATATTACAGAGACAGATTCAACGTTCCGTTAACTGATAAGCAGGTAAAGAATATCGAGTATTATAGGCCAGCCGATAATTCTGAAGAGATTAAATATTTAAAAAACTGTAGGTTAAAACTAGGTGGTTTTATTCCAGAAAGAACTTCATACGCAAAAGCAATAAAAGCTCCGCCAAAAGAAATATTTGAAAATTTTATGAAATCGACTGGTGATAAAGAAATGTCAACTACAATGGCGCTTGTAAGGATGTTAACGAGCCTTTCAAGAGATAAAAATGCATCTTCCAGATTAGTTCCGATTATTCCTGATGAAGCTAGAACTTTTGGAATGGAGGGTTTTTTTCAAAAAATGGGAATATATGCTCATGAGGGACAAAAGTATGAACCAGTCGACTCTGAGCAGTTAAGTTCATATCGAGAAGACAAAAGTGGACAAGTTCTTCAAGAAGGTATCACTGAGTCTGGAGCGATGTCTTCGTGGATTGCAGCAGGAACTTCTTACACAAATCATGATGTTGAAATGATACCTATTTATATATTTTACTCTATGTTTGGTTTTCAAAGAGTTGGAGATCTAGCATGGGCAGCTGGTGACTCCCAAACAAGAGGGTTTTTAATTGGCGCAACTGCTGGTAGAACCACTCTAGCCGGCGAGGGTTTGCAACATCAGGATGGTCATAGTCATTTGTTGGCATCAAATATTCCTAATTGTATTAGTTACGACCCGACATTTGCATATGAAATGGCTGTCATTTTACGCGATGGGATAAAAAGAATGCACGAAAAAAAAGAAAACATTTTTTATTATATAACTGCCATGAATGAAAATTATAGTCATCCTGATAAACCTAAAGGTTCAGATGAGGGCATACTGAAAGGAATGTACTTGTTCGAAGAAAACAATAGAAATGGTAAAACTAAGGTTCAATTACTTGGATCGGGAACAATTTTAAGAGAGGTAATAGGAGCGGCAAAGATTTTATCAAAAGATTATGGTATCGACTCTGATATTTGGAGCGTTACAAGTTTTAACGAATTGAGAAAAGATGGTATGGAAACTGAGAGATGGAATCTTCTTAATCCAAATGAGAAAAGGAAAAACTCATATGTTCAAAAATGCTTACAAAAAAGAGAGGGGCCAGTAATTGCAGCTTCTGATTATGTTAGATCTTTTTCAGATCAGATTAGACCATATATACAGAAATCTTTTTATTCATTTGGTGCAGACGGTTATGGAAGAAGTGACACTAGAAAACAGCTAAGAAAATTTTTTGAGATAGATAAAGAGCATATTGTTGCTTACACATTAAGTGCTTTAACTAACGAGCAATTAATACCTTCACAACAAGCTGAAAAAGCTTTTAAAAAATTTAAAATTGATAAAGAAAAAATATTTCCTACAAAACTATAAAATGAGTGAAAAAAAAACAAAACTGGCTAGTCCCCGAATTAGAAAATTTGCTAGAGAGCTCGGTGCAAATATTGATCAAGTACCTGGATCGGAAAGATCTGGGAGAGTTACAGAAGAGGATGTAAAAAACTTTATCAAATCACAGGTTTCCGTAAATAAAGGAAAAATAGAAAAGAAAATTTATAAGGATGAATATCCACTAGATGCATTTGGCAGTATTGAAATAAAAGAAATTCCTAGAGTAAAAAAATTATCAGGACCTCAACTTGTTAGATCTTGGACTGAGATCCCTCATGTGACACAGCATGAGGAAATTGATATAACTGAAATGGAAATTTTTAGATCATCACTAATTGATCATTATTCTGGAGAAAAAATCAAAATTAGTCCCTTAGCTTTTATAACAAGAGCTGTTGTTAATGCTTTAAAAGAATACCCAAATTTTAATGCCTCAATTGATCAAGAGAATAATAAGATAATTTATAAAAAATATTTTCATATTGGTTTTGCAGTAGATACGCCGCATGGCTTAATGGTTCCAAAACTGAGAGATGTGGATCAAATGAGTTTAAAAAAAATTTTTGACGAACTTAAAAGAGTTAGCAAGTTATGTAAAGAACTTAAGATTGAAAAAAAAGAATTTTTTGGTGGATCTATGACAATTTCGAGTCTTGGTGGAATTGGTGGAAATTTTTTTACACCAATTATTAATCCTCCTGAAGTTTCAATTTTAGGTGTAGGCAAGACCTTTGAAAAAGTTAAAAAAGTTAATGGTAAATTTATTGTGAGAAAAATACTTCCAATTTCTTTGTCGTATGATCATAGAATAATTGATGGTGCGGAGGGCGCAAGGTTTTGTGTTCATTTATCTCAAAGCCTTGGTAAAGATTTTGCTTTTAAACTTGCTTTCTAATGAATAAAAAATTGTTTTCATTAATTTGTGCTGTTACATGCTCATTTATTTGGGGAACAGCATTTATTGCTCAGGATATGGGAATGGATTACATTGGACCGTATACATTCGCAGCTACTAGGCTCCTTTTAGGTTTTCTCGCTTTGCTTCCATTTTTTTTTATTTTTGAGTTTAAAAAAATCAAAAAAAATAAATATGATTTTTATAAAATAATAAGTTACCTATTTTTATTAGGTTTTTTTCTAGCTGGTGGAAATATTTTTCAACAAGTTTCATTAATTTATACAGATGTTGCGAACTCAGCTATTTTTACAGTTTTATATGTAGTGATTGTTCCAATTATTGCTTACTTCTTGTTCTCTAAAAAAATTCACAATTCAATTTGGCCATCTGTTCTTATGTGTTTAGTTGGTGGATTAATGTTGAGTGAACTTGGAAATTTAAGAGTACGCTATGGAGATACATTAGTTGTAATTGGTGCTTTTTTCTGGGCATTTCATATAGTCTTTATTTCAAAATTTCTAAAAATTTTTAATTTTCCAATTACAATTGCAACTTTTCAATGTTTAACTGCTTCAGTTATTTCCTTTATACCTGCGGTCTCTTTTGAATATATCTCTTTACAGGTTTTGTTATTTGAAAGCACTGAGTTGCTCTATGCAGGGGTTCTTTCAAGTGGGCTAGCATTTATGTTACAAATTTACGGACAGCAAAATTTATCTCCTGCTCCTATCGCTATCATTTTTTCTTTAGAGGGTGTTTTTGGATCCATAGCTGCTTGGATATTACTTGATCAATATTTAAATGAGTTGAAGATTTTTGGCATAATAATAATTTTATCTGCTGTAATTTTCTCACAACTAGCTCCAATGTATGGTAAAAGAAAATATGGATGAAACTAAATCTGGTTACTCAGCCCACGTAGGAGGGCTTAATGGTAAAAAGATAAATGACACAATTTATGAATACCATGCTGAAGTAAAGGAAATTCACCTTAATACTGCAAAGATGGCTCATGGAGGTTTTTTAACATTCATTGCTGATACCGCTATGGGTAACGCCGCACATCAATCAGCAAGAGGAAGTCGATGTGTAACTATATCATTAGAAATTAAATTTATTGCTCCTGGGAAACTAAAAGATAAACTTGTTGCAAAAGTAAAAGTTCAAAAAAAAACAAAAACTCTTGTTTTTCTGAGTTGCGAAATTATAAATTCAGAAGGGACGGTTGCAATTACTTCCGGTGTTTGGAAAATACTTAGAGCTTAAATTGATTTTCTTTTGTAATTAAAAAAACCAAAAATCAATAATAGTATTAAAGCAAAAGGATAAACGATGCTTTTATTGGGTCGATCAGGGTTTTCAATTTTAAAATTACTTATAATATCACCCATCTGCATTCCTGATTTTTTTGCCTCCCCTTTCCAATTTAATTTATCTACGGTTAATTTATTATTTTGCTCCGAGAGAGATAAACCATATTCCTCTAAATTATATTCTTGTTTGAATTTTCCTTTGTTAATGACAAATAACTTATATCTTTCTCCATACTCAGTAACTCTGGTTACTTTGATGTGAACTTCTTTAACAGGGTCTAAAGTAAGATTTTGAATTGTTTTTGCTGAAAGTTTTTGCTCATTAAATTTTGGGTAAAATTTGCTTAAAACATAATCTGGAGCCAAAAATGACAGTGAGATAATTAAAAATGCAATAATTTCATACCATCTTAATTTGTTTATAAACCATTGTTGAGTTGCAGCAGTAAACACTAATATTCCTATTAGAGAAGTACTTATTACAAGTAAAGCTTTCCAAATACTATCTACACCAATTAATAAAAGCTCATGGTTAAATAAAAAAACAATAGGTAAAATTCCAGTTCTTAAACTATACCAAATAGCTTGAAGTCCTGTTCTTAAAGGGTCACCACCTGAGATTGCTGCCGCTGCATAAGAGGCTAATCCAACTGGTGGAGTTACATCGGCCATTAAACCAAAATAAAACACAAATAAATGAACTGCTATTAGAGGAAAAATAAAGCCAGACGCATTGCCAACATCAACAAGAACTGTTGCCATAAGCGAGGCTACGACAACATAATTTGCAGTTGTTGGGAGTCCCATTCCTAAAAGTAAGCAAAGTATGATAGTGAGTAATATTAGTATTATTACATTATCTTTAGCTATTGTCTCTATAACTATAATTAAATTAGTACTTAGTCCTGTAGAACCAACTGCTCCAACGATTATGCCAGCAGTAGCGATCGCTATTCCGACAGCCACCATATTTATTGCACCTTTTTGTAAACCAACAATTGTTTGATTGTACCAATCAATTAAAGCAGTTTTTAAATCTGGGTTTTTAATAATACGGTTAACTAAATTTACTAAGATTAATGAGATCGTTGCATAAAAAATTGAAAAACCTGCGGTATATCTCATATAAACAAGTAGAAAAATTAAAACGAAAATTGGTATTAAGAAATGTAATCCTGACAAAAAAGTTTTCTTCAAATGTGGTACATCAGCGTCATCCATTCCCTTAAGACCTAGTTTAAGAGCCTCTAAATGAGATATATAGAATAAAGCAATATAAGAAATAACAGCAGGTAAAAAAGCGTGTTTAACAACTTCAAAATAAGTTACCCCAATAAAACTTGCCATAACAAACGCAGCGGCGCCCATTACTGGTGGCATTATTTGCCCATTGACCGAAGACGAAACTTCTATAGCTCCTGCTTTTTCCTGGGAGAATCCAGTTTTTTTCATAATAGGAATAGTGAAAGTTCCAGTTGTAACAGTATTAGCTATTGAAGATCCTGAAATCATACCTGTCATTCCAGATCCGAGTATAGCAGCTTTAGCCGGGCCTCCTCGCATTTTGCCAACCATAGCAAAAGCTAAATCTAAAAAATATTTTCCACCACCAGCGGTTTCTAACAAAGCTCCAAATAAAACAAATAAAAATATAAAATCTACTGAAACTCCTATTGGTATTCCAAAAATCGCTTCTTGATCAAACCATTGAAAACCTACTAATCTTTTTATAGAGAGACCGCCGTGAGAAATTATATCTGGAGCATATTTGCCAAAATAAGAGAATAGTAAGAAACAAACTGCTATTATGACTAAAGGCAAACCAATTGCTCGTCTTGTAGCTTCTAAAAGTATTAAAATGCCAATAGCACCTATTATAAGTTCGACAGGAATTTTAAATCCAAGTATTTCTTTTACTAAAAGTATTCCACCTCTATTAACAAGGTCATCATAAAAAAAATATATATACAAACAGCAAAGTGCAGCTACTATGCTAATTAGAACATCAAATATTGAAATTTTTTTTCCTCTTACTGAAGGAAAAATTAAAAAAGCTAAGGTTAAAGCAAAACCTAAATGAATTGCTCTAGCTGGCAGACCTTTAAACATTCCAAAATTTAGCCAAAAAGGAAACGGAGAAGCATACCAAAGTTGGAAAAGTGTCCAGAGGATGGCGATACTAAAAACTATTTTTAGATGAATTCCTGATAAATTGCGAGTTGGAGAAATGTCTTCTTGAATTTTGTCTTTAATCTTATTTTGAATATTTTGGTTCATTTTAGTTTAAGATACATTATTCTAAAAAAAAAGGCCCAAAAAATATTGGGCCTTTT
>MDSZ01115348.1_pt1 | contig 10195 bp, 8 predicted proteins | sample 811201 | NCBI WGS metagenome assembly MDSZ01 (sample SAMN05326647, study PRJNA326480) | marine metagenome | isolation source: seawater | place: Indian Ocean: North | collected 2010 | reverse complement strand
AGTACCATCGGCGCAGAAAGGCTTGACTTCCGAGTTCGGAATGGGATCGGGTATTACACTTTCGCAATAATCACCAGGCAAAATCTTTTATAATATTAATATGAAATGTAAATAGCTAAATTTAAAATTTTTTTACTTACTATTTCTTGATATTTGCGAATGAATCCAAATATAAGTTTTTTTTATTCCTTCATTTAACTTAATATTAGGCTCCCATTTTATAACTTTTTTAATTAAATTGTTATTACTTGACCTACCTCTAACTCCTTTTGGCTTATTAATTAAATATTTTTTTTTTAATTTTATAGATGCAATTTTTTCTATCATACTTATCATTTGATTAATTGAGACTCTCTCAGATGAACCCAGATTAATAGGATCAGAATATTTGCTATGAAAAATTTTTAACATTCCATTTATACAATCATCTATATACATAAAACTTCTAGTTTGCTTACCATCACCCCATACTTCTATCATATTTTTATTTTTTAATACTGCGTTTGCAATTTTTCTGCAAATTGCAGCAGGAGCTTTTTCTCTACCTCCATCATAAGTCCCATAAGGTCCATAAACATTGTGAAGACGAATAATTCTGACTTGTAAACCATAATCTTCTTCGAAATGCCTACACATCCTTTCACTAAAAAGTTTTTCCCAACCATACCCATCTTCCGGTTCAGCTGGGTATGCATCTTCTTCTTTTAATCCTGGATTATTTATATTTAACTGTTTGCTTGCATTATAAACACATGCGCTAGAAGAAAATAAATATTTCTTTATCTTTCTCTCTTTTGAGGCTTTTAGAAGATTTGTATTAATGAGGACTGAGGTCATACAATCTGCCTTGTTATTTTCGATAAATCCCATACCTCCCATATTACAAGCGAGATTAAATACATAATCAACATTTTTAGTAACTTTTAAACAATTATTAAAATTATTTAAATCTAAAGAGTATTTTTTAGTTTTTTTAAAAACTTGAAACCATTGATGGATTGGTTTTATATCAGTGCATATTACTTTATAATTATATTTTAACAACTTTGAAACTAGATGACCTCCAATAAACCCACCTGCTCCAGCAACTAAAACTGACTTCATTTTTAAATAGTTAAATTTTTTTTTTTTTTTTCAAATTTAAAACTTTTGTTTATGTAAAATAAATTTACACTATTTTTTATATATTTTCTCTCTAAAACTTTTCCATTTAATAATTTATTAATTTCACCTTTTTTTAATTTTATTAGACTATTTGTCTCGAACTTGTATCTATAACAATCATATTTTTTTTTAGTTAATTCAATGATGACTTTAAAATTACTATGATTATATTCTATTAATAGTACTGGTTTATATTTATTTAATATTTTTTTCATTCCTTTTAAAACAAAGTGATCAAAACCTTCGACATCTATTTTTATAAAACAAGGATCGATTTTCAAATTCAAATTATCAAATTTTTTTAATTTTAGTAATTCAGACTTTAATTTAAATTCTTTATATTTATGTGGGTAATTTTCTCTAATTTTAGCTTTAATATATTTTTTATCAAAACTATTATTAAAATGAAAATATTTATTTTTATAATAAGCTTTATACAGTTGTTTAGTTGCATTTTTTGAAGATAATCCAAAATTATATATTTTAAGTTTTTTGTAAACTTTTTTTATTTTTAATAGGTAATTTGTAATAAGAAATTTATCAGGTTCAAAAATATGAATAATATTATCTTTAAATCCTAATTCTCTAAACCCAATAGTTGAGAGACCTATATTGCCACCAATATCTACAAAGTCTTTTTTCTCATATTTATTAAATAAAAGATTCAAAGCAAGATAGTCTTTATCATGAGGGAATAAAAATTTAAATTTGCTTAAGTTATTGTAAATTAAAATTTGCAATAGAGGAATATTTTCAATAAATTTAATAACTCTATATTTTATTTTATATAAATTCATTTTTACTTAAAAAATTTATATTTAAATATTGCAATTATTGCCTTAATTCCATCAATAGCAGTTATTTTTTTTCCTTGATCATATGTTCTTCCCTCATAATTAATTGGAATCTCGTGTATTTTTATACCTTGGTTTGAAAGTTTAGTATTCAACTCTGGGCAAAATGAAAAGCCTTTTTCTTTTAAATCTATATTTTTAAAAATTTCTGACCTTATCATTTTATAACAAGTGTGGGCATCTGTAAGTTTTTGATTATTTATTATATTGGATATTAAAGTTAAGAACAAATTTCCCCATATTCTGATTTTATGACTAAAGTTTTGAATATTGCGAAATTTTTTTTTTTTTAAAACTCTTGATCCATAGAGTACATCTATTTTTTTTTTTTGTACTTCATTAACAAAAAGTTCAAATTGACTTGGGTCATATTCTAAATCAGCATCCTGTATTATTACATAGTCTCCCTCAATATATTTTTTAGCACTGATAATTGCAGCACCTTTTCCTAAATTTCTGTCATGCAATATTATTTTATCAATTTTATTTGTATATTTATTAGTAATTACCTCTCTACTACCGTCTATTGAGAAATCATCTATAACAATTATTTGTTTCTCAACTTTGCTAGAAAGAACTTTATTTAATAAAATATCAATCGAATTAATTTCATTGTAGACTGGTATAATTATTGTTAGTTTCACTTGAATTTAAATGATCGAAATTCTTCTTTTAGGTTTTTTAGCCACTTATATTTATACACCATATGGATATATTATTCAAAAAGGTAATAATATCAGATCCTACTCTCTTCAATTAATATTTGCTATCATTATATTAACTTTCTTTGCATTATTAATAAATTTTTTTAATCCTATATCAGAATTTGTTTCATCTTTTTTTATTTTGCTTGGTATTTTAATTATAATTAAAAATAGAAATATTTTTTTAAAAAAAAAATATATTATTTTCTGTTTTCTTTCTTCTATTATTATTTTTCTTTTAATAACTTCATCTAATGTATATAGACCTGATGCAGGTTTATATCATTTACCTTTTATTAGTATTCTTAACAATGAAAAAATAATTTTTGGACTTTCAAATTTACATTTTCGGTATGGTCATACTTCTATTTTACAATACACTTCAGCAATTTTTAATAACTTAATTTTTACTGAAAAAGGTATAAGTTTTCCTAGTTCATTGATTGCTGCTTCAGTAATATTAAATTTTTTATCTAATTTAAATTTAAAAGCTAAAAAAAATAAAATAGATGTTCACTTTTTTATTTTATTCTCATTCATTATATTTATTTTTTATAAAATGAATAGGTACAGTGAATATGGAAATGATGCACCTACTCATTTACTAATGTTTTTATTAATATCTGAGATATTAAAAAATTTCAAAACTGCAAATAATAATAATTTAAGTAATTATTTATTACTATGTTTTTTTATCGTGATGAACAAAATTATTTTGCTTTTATCTCTTTTTTTTCCTCTTGTATTGTTGCTAAATAGAAATGTTAAAATTATTATTTTTAATATAAAAAATGTTTTTATAATTTTGTTTATTATACTCTGGATAATTAAAAATATTATAATTAGCGGGTGTATATTATATCCAGTTAAAATAAGCTGCTTAGATAGTTTAAAATGGACAAACTTAAAAGAAGTAGAAAAAGTATCCATTGAAAATGAAGCCTGGGCTAAAGGATGGCCTGATTTTAGAAAAGAGAATAAAAATATAAATCAAAAAGAATACTCAAAAAATTTTAACTGGGTAATGACTTGGACTAAAAACCATTTTATTAAAATTATTAAAATTATTACACCATATTTAATATTTTTAGCATCAATTGTTTTTTTTATTAAAAACAAGAAGGATAAGTTTTATATTGAAAAATATGTAAATTACTTAATATTTATTAGTATAATAGGAACAATATTGTGGATTTATAAGGTTCCAGTATTTAGGTATGGATATTCCTATTTAATAATTTTAATAAGTTTGTCTTATACTTATATTCTAAGTCATTATGAGTACAAAAAAAATATTACAAATTTTTTTAAAATTTCTGTCCTAATTTTTTTGAGTGTATTTATATTAAAAAATCTAAATAGAATTATATTCGAAAATATAAAATATTATGACTATCCCTGGCCAAAAATATATTCTATGAATAGAGACAACAAACCCGTAGTACATAATTTTAAGAATATCAATGGAAAAAAGATATATTACACTGAAAACGATTATTGTATGTATGGACTTTCACCATGTGGTATTTCTATTAAAGGCATAAAGCTAGAAAAAATCTTAAATTACTATTTAATTTACAGGTCCATGAATTAAATTTTTTATAAAATCTCTTGTTTTATCATCATAATTTGTAGGATTATTTAATCTAAATATAATTCTGTCCTTTAAGTTAAATAAACCACTACCAAGATTTTTTTGACAACAATGTGGCATGTGCCATGTAATAGAATACGCAATTAAGAATAAAGTTAAAATAATCTTATAAATATTATTTTGTAAAACTAATTTCTTATTTTTTAAAAAGAAGAAAGATACAAAAATAAGAATGAAAACAAAAAATATATTTAAATATCTACCCCAATCGTTAACTACAATAAAAATTGATACTAAAAATAATAACTGAAATATTGCAAAACTGAAAAAAATTTTTAATTCTTTTTTATTAATCTTAGAAAAAAACATAAAACATGACAATGGAAAAAAAAATAACAATATAGCAAGTGAATAAGTCTTTAAATAGCTATAAGCTAAAATATAATTTGTAAGTCCAAAACTTTTATAAGAATTTAAATATTTTGAGAATATAATTTCAGTTAAAGCCCCTTTGCATATTTCTGAGCTAAGTCCAGCTTCAAGCAATCTATTGCAGACCAACTCTTTAGTATTAGGATCATTAGATGAATATAATATTAATAACAATACTCCACATATAGAACCAAAAATAATTAATATTTCTTTAGATAGATTTATTATATTAACTTTAATTTTACAAATCTTTAAATAATAAAATTTTGAAAAAATAAAGAATGTTGAAAAAAATAAAAAAATTTCGTGAATAAGAACAAAAATTAATCCTGATAAATAAAATACAATGTTTTTTTTTGTAGAATTTTTAAAATCTTTTAAAAAATATATTAAATAAATTAAGTAAGCTAAGAAAAAAATTATTTCTTTTCTACCTACTGTCAATGGATCATGAAAAGTAAAAGAGATTGTTACAGGCGAAAATAGAAGAAATAAAAAAAATATATTTAATCTTTTTTTATTTAAAATTGAATAAAACAAACACAAAAATATACAAAATAATAGCAATTGAATTAAAATTAATAAATATGTAGGTTTTATTGAAGTTAATTTTGTCAATAAAAGGATAAGTTCACCAGAAAAACCCCTTCTTAAAAGTCCTGCTTCATAATTGATAAGCCAATCACCTGCAATCCATGCATTTTCTCTTAGTGTTAATCTGATAGAAAAATACAAATAATTAAGAAAAATAATAATAAAAAATATCTTTATTATGACATTATGACTAATCTTTTTAACAATATTCATATTCTTTCTTTATATTTCAATATTACTATAAATTCGATATCTATATTCAAAAAATATATATGTTTATTAAATCAACATCTTTAATTATTCCTACGAAAGAAAGAGTCAGTTCCTTAAAAAAATTATTTTTTTCGATTAAAGATTATATTTCTGAATTTAATGAAATACTTATAATAGATAGTTCAGAAAAATTTACTCATGAAAGTCTTATTAGAAATTTTAAATTATATAAAAATTTAAAAATTTTTAAATCTGATCCTTCCTCATCTGTTCAGAGAAATATTGGAATGAAGAATAGGGATAAAAATAATAAATTTATAATGTTTTGTGATGATGACATTATGTTTGAACAGAATTCAATAAAAATTATGGATGAATTCATAACTAAAAATATAAAAAGTATAGGTTATGGTTTTAATCTAATTGAAAAAGATAAAGGTGATTTTTTAGAAAAAATAAAAAAAAATAAATTTTTTATTAAAAGTAAACTTTATGATCTAGAACCTGGAATTGTATGTAAAAACGGATGGCACACAAAATTAGTAAATGTAAAAAAAGATTGCAATACAATGTGGTTAAGTACACAAGCTTGTGTTTATCAATCAAGTTTATTACAAAATATTTTATTTGATGAAACTTTAGGAAAATATAGCTACTTAGAAGACTTATTTTTTAGCTATGAATTACACAAGAGGGGTAGTTTATCGCTGTGTCATGAGGCAAAATATTTTCATCTAAATAATATTGATAGAAAAAATATAAAATTTGGTATCAAAGAAGTTGTAAATCGACATAAATTTGTAAAAAAAAATAATTTAGTTTCTTATAAATTTTACATTACTATTTTATTAAAAATTTTATTAAACTTAGTAAAAGTATTTACTTTTAGATTAAATTTGGTTCCAAAATTAATAGGTAACCTAATTGGTTTAATTTTATGCACAATAAGGCGATAAAAATTCTAAATATTTGTTTTTTTTTACCATTTATCTATCTAATTTCATTAGAGGTAATTTTAAGATTAATACTGTTTATATTTACTCTCAATGCAGACATTTTTTTTTACGGTTTAAATAAAAATATAAATTTAAGTTTGCACAGTGTTATGAAAGGAGAATTTTATATATCTAACGACTTCAAAGTTTTAGGTAATGCCAATAATTCTAAAGTAAATAATCAGGATGAAATCTGGATATTTGGTGGCTCAACATCAAATAAAGGTTTTTGCGACAGTAAAAATTTATCATGGGTCGATTTATTAAATATTGATTTAGAAAAAAAAAATTTTTCAAGGAATGGGGTAAACTCAAATTTTTCTATTAACATCCTAAAAAATCAATTAGAAAATAATAATAAGCCAAAAATAATTATATGGGCGAATAAAATTAATGAGATTTTACATGTTAAAAGAGGTTCAAGTAATATTGATAATTTACCTTATCTGTTTGGGTCCATTAAAAAAACATTAAAAAAAAATTTAGTTACTTTTTATTTTTTTGACGAATTATTAATAAGATTTTTTGATAAGTTTGATATTAATATTAGGCAAGAAAAGAAAATATTAAATATTCATGACTATAAATTGTCAGCAGAAAACTATTATGAGAATACAAAAAAAGCTATTGAATTATCTAAATTATATGATGTTAAAAAATTTTACATTGTTTCCATATTTAATAAATTAAATCTAAATAATACTGATACAGAATTCTATAATTATTATGAAGATAAAGTTAATAAAATTATTAATAATAACAACTCAGTGAGTTTTATTAATACTAAAAAATATTTAAATTCACATGACAAAAATAAGTTACTATTTTGTGATAGCATTCATCATAATTATGATGGTAAAATTTTAACTGCAAAAATAATTTCCGATAAAATCAATGATAATAAGTAAAAAAATAAATTATTTAATTATTTTGATATTTTTTGGATTATGGACTTCTTTAGGATCAGATCCTTATGATTTTTTAATTATATTTGAAGGCGATTTAATTTTACAAAATATTTTTAAATTAAAATTAGTTAATGTTATTAACTTTTTCCGTGCGTTAGTGCCACTTGGGTGTTTGATAATTTGTTTTGTTATTATTATTAAATATAAAATTTACAAGAATCAAAATAAATTACTTTATATCCTCTTATACATTCAAATTATTTCAGGATTCACAACAATTATTTCGAATTACAGTTTAATATCTGATTTAGAGACCACGATTGATCATATTGGAAGATATCATTGGACAATATCATCGATTGCAACAATTTTTATTTTTATGATTGGAAGTAAATTAAAAAATTTCGATATAAAAATTTTATTTTATATTTCTTTATTTTTTATTGCTTTAATGGTTTTTTGGTTTTCAATAAATATAATTAAAGATTTTATCTATATGGATACTATTGTTCATATATATAATTTACATGTATGGAGAGAAAGTGCATTTTTTTTAGATCATCAAATGCCTCGTATAACAGGTTTATCTAGATCAATTTTATTTTTATATATTGTTATTTTTGTATTTAATATAAGAGAAAATTTTTTATTAAAGAGTTTAAGTAACTTTTCATTAGTTTTATTGGGAAGTTTGATAATATTATTTCAATCTAAGTATTCTCTTATATGCTTTATAATTTTTAATCTTATAATTTATTTTATTTCCAAAGATAAATTTAAAATTGGAAAAAAAATATTAATTTTATTTTTACTTCAAATTTTATTTTTTTTTGTAATTTCTAACTCTAGATTTTTAGTTAAAGAAAAATTATATGATAATTATGGATTTCCTATAAAAATAGAAAATTTAAAAATAAATAAAAAAGCATATCATGAAGGAATTTCAAAAAATGAAATTGATATTAATTTTGAGTACGATGATTATAAAGAACCTATAAAGCATCTGAGGACATATGGAGATTCGACAAAAGAAGGATTAGATTTTATTCTGGATGTTATTTCATCTGGAAGATTAAAACTTTGGACAGACTCCTTTGAATATATCAAAAAAAGACCCTTTTTAGGTTATGGCTCAATGTCAGATAGAATAATACTTAATCAAAAAAGATATAAACTTGTACAAGTTGTTAATCCAATTTCGAATGCTTATTTATACTCTTTGTTTTCAGGTGGAATATTATCATTATTATTTTTAATTTATTTCTGGATTAAAATAGGAAAAGATATTTTAACTCCTTTAAAAAGAAAATTATTTAATGATAAATATCATATTATAGGAACACTAATAATATTTCTTTTATTTTTAAGGTGTATTATTGAAAATTCTATAATGTTATTTGGTGTTGACTTTATATTACTGTTAAACTCTTTTTATTTGATAAAAAAATAATGAAGATATCTATAATTATGTGCGTATTAAATAGTATGCCATACATCATGGCATCTATTGAGTCATTTAGAAGACAAAAAAATGTATTTAAAGAATTAATTATTATTTATTCAAATTCAGATGATCAAACAGAATATTATTTAAGAAGTTTAAAAGATAAAAATATAAAAAAATTTAAATTTAATGGGAATGTATATCAATGTTTAAATTTTGGAATTAAGAAATCAACTGGCAAGGTGATTGGGGTATTGCATTCAGATGATATCTTTTTTAGCCCAAATACACTTAGTAATATAAAACAGGCTTTTATATCAAAAAAGGTGGATCTAATTTATGGAAATGTTTTATATAGTGAGAAAAACAATTTACTTAATATTACGAGAATTTGGGAAAATATTAAAGTCAATAATTCATACAATCTGCCACCTCACACAGGAACATTTATAAAAAAAAAAATATTAAAAAAAATGAATTATAACATTAATTATAAAATTTCATCAGATACAGATTTACTAATTCGTCTATTCAGAAGTAAGATTAAATTTATGTACTTAAAGAAATACATTTGCATTATGCGCTCAGGAGGATTGAGTACAAGTGGAAAATCTTTTTTAACAAAAATTTTTGAGGATTTGAAAATATACAAAATAAGAAATTTATCAATATTAGATTATTTAAAAAAAATAATATTTAAAATAAACCAGTTTTTATTTTCTAAACATATTAAACTTACATCTTATCATAGAGATATTAATGCACACTCAAAAGTAAAATTTATAAAACCTAATCAAATTTTAAAAAAAAAAGGAAAAGTAATATCTGCTTTAAATTTGGCTTATATTGCTTACAATTATAAATACAATTTAAGACAACATAATCATGTTTACTGGCCTGATGGCATATTTTCTACATTTGCGACTAATAAAATTAAAGAACCAAGTAGAGTTTATTTTATAAAATTAATAACACATTTAAATAAGAATAATAAATATAATTTACATATATTTGGAAATATTCCAGATACAACACATCATTGGTTAAATAAAAAATTAAATATAAGTTACATTCATCATAAATTACCTTATGGTAATATAAAAAAAATAATTAAATCGGTTAACGGCTTAAAATTAAAAAAAAATAAAATCATTATTTTAACTTTACCTACGCCAAAACAAGAACAACTTGCTAATTTTTTTTCAAAAAAATTTCCTGCTAATAATCTTATATGTATTGGTGGAGGATTAAATATTTTAAGTGGATATGAAGAAAAAGCACCTAAATTTTTTT
>MDSZ01039755.1_pt1 | contig 10195 bp, 8 predicted proteins | sample 811201 | NCBI WGS metagenome assembly MDSZ01 (sample SAMN05326647, study PRJNA326480) | marine metagenome | isolation source: seawater | place: Indian Ocean: North | collected 2010 | reverse complement strand
TACTAAAAACATTTATTTTTTCATCAAAAGTTCCACAGGGAGAAGGTGTATCCCAGCAATGGTGGGAGGAATATATAGTCAAACCTGATTCAAAATTTTTATTTTCATATTCTTTATTTCTAATTGCAAAAAAAGGGAAATTTTTAAAACTATAAAAATCATCTCTATGAAATTCATTATTAATTCTAATTATATTTTTCAAATCAACAATAGTTATTACCAGTAATATAATAAAGGAAATTTTACCTATTTCATTTTTTTTATTTTTTAATTTATAAAAAATAAGAGAAACAGGAAAAGCAACTAATAAAAAAAATATACTATAACCCCCATATCTTAGTGTTGGGTGATGTGTGAACCAAATATAAAAAATAATTATTATTAAAAAAAAATATAATAAAAATTCCTTTTTAAATTTAATTTTTTTATTTGATAATTGAAATTTTTTTAAAAATAGAACAATTATAATTATAGAAGATAAAAGAATTGCAATTTGATCTAAAAATTTAACAAAAAAATATTCTTTAATCCAATTTGAAAACCAATTGAAATTTTTTATATAATTCAATCCGTCTTCAATGATATATGTTGGACTTGCTCCTGCTTTTGACCACTGCTCGACCCAAATGGAAAGGTTTTTAACATCATTTATGTTTCTAGCCCAACTAAAAAATTGATCAAAACATAAATATGGAAGAGGCGAGATCAAACACCCAGTAGAAATAAAATGGTGAGAAAATGTAAAAATTAAAATTAAAGCGAATGATAAAAAAGATTTACTGAAAATAATATTTTTTAAGTTTTCAAAATAGTTTTTATTAATTAAAAAGATAGAGAAGCCCAATATCAAGTATGTCAAAAAATAAGTTTTTGAACTAATACAAAGCCCGATTAAAGGTAATAATATCAATGTATTTTCAATAATTTTTTCTTTTTTATATTGCGTTATTATTTCGAATAATCTGATTATTAATAAAACTATTAATAATTGTCCCCCTTTATCCATACCAAATTCTGCTAACCTATTAAATGATAGATTAAAAAAAATAAAAGCCAGCAAATATAAATACTTAAAATACTGATGAGTTATTTTTGAAAAAATTTTTACGAATAAAAAATAATTAAAAAAAAGCAAAAAATAAATAATACTAAAATGAAAAGAATATAATTTTATAAACGGTAAATAAAAAGTAGAATTTAAAAAGAACAGTGAAGATAAAAAATTATAACCAACATTTATATGACCCATACCAAAGATAATATGATTTTCGGTTAAAAATTTTGTAAATGGATAATGGTAAAATGAAAAATCATCATGTGTCTTAGAAATTAATAATAATGGAATTAAAAAAATTGAAATAATAAATATATGTTTATAAGAATTTACATTCTTTTTCAAAGATGAATTAAAAAAATAAAGTAATCCAATTAAATGTAAAATTACATTATGATAAAAATTATGTTGCATGAAATAACTTGAAAATAATGCAACCAAGGTAATGAACATTAAACCATAAAAACCTAAATAAATATTTATTTCTTCATTGATTATTAATTTATTTAAAAAAATTTTTTTAAATAGGTGGCCATATCCTAAAACAGAAATTAAACAAATATAAAAAAAAATTAAGAAAATAATAAAATCAATCATTCATTAATTTTAGTTTATTCAAAAGTAAAAAATAAGTAGCAAGGTAGATAGATACAGAGATAAAAATTAAAATTAATAATTTAGTTGTTGAATAAATAAAAAAACTACCTACATAAAATATAACTAAATTGTAAGAGTTTATAACAATGCCTGCTATGGAAAATTTAAGATATTTTTTTAATTGATATTTTGCATTAATAAATTGAAATAATAAATGATGAAGATGAAGTAAGTCTGGTCTATCTGGTCTTAAGTTTTTAGAAAACAATCTTCTTAAAATAGAAAATAAATTTTCGAAAGCAGGATACCATAAAAACAATACTATTAAATATGGAGAGACATTTTGATTTAAGTGAAAATGAATTAAAATAAATCCTATTATAAATGATAATAAATATGAACCACCATCACCTAAATATGATTTATTAAAAAAATTAAAAAAAATAAAACTTAACAAGGTTGGATACAGGACATACACTATTTCAATATTATCAACATCAACTTTAGTATTTAAAAATAGTAAAATAGTTAATATAGCAAAATAATATCCAGAGCATTGTAAATTTGAACCATCAATAAAGTTTGATCCATTTAATAGTATTAAAAAACAAAAAGATGTAAAAATTATAGATACTAAATTATAATTTAAATAAAAATCAAAAATTGGTATTCTAATTGATTTAATAAAAAGTTCGTTTATTAAGACAAATATAAATATTACAATTAATTGAAAAGTTAATCTTTTTAATGGAGAATTAAGTTTTTGTATATCTGCTAGTAATCCTATTATAAAAACTCCAAAAATTAAAAACTGATTAAATGTGTTATTAAAGAAATTAAAGAATAATGAGTTTAGTAATATTATTATACCCCCTGAAATGGGTACTGCATCAGAATTAATCAGTTGTTTATGTGAACTAAAATTTTTTATATCTACAAATAAATTTTTTTTTAAAATAAATAAATTTAAAATATAAAATAAAGTCGAATTTAAAATTAAAATAAAAAAAAAATTAAAAATTACTTTATCAGAAAAATTTTCAATCATTGTTTTTAATATTCGCTATATAAAACAAATAATTAGTCCAGAAGAAGGTTGAGGGCAATGTAGAAAAAAAACTTCCAGAGGGTAATATTGGAATAAAATGTATAATAATATAAAAAAGACACACAATATTAAGGTTATTTTTTTCTTGAAACGATAAAGACTTAAAAATTAGTTTATAAATAATAAATAAAATTAATATAGTCCCAATTAAACCATGTTCGCTTAAGAATTCATTGTAAATTTGATGAGGATGGGTAGCACATCCGCCAGGGTACCGAATTCCATCTAAATCAAATGGATTTCCCACATTTTTTTTTTTTTGAAATTCAATAACCTCATTTTTGTATTTGTTGCAAGATATTCTGAAATTTTTGTTTCCAACTCCAAACAAAAAATTGTCTTTAAAAATTAAAAGTGAAGAGAGTGAATGTGAACCATATTCTGAGGTCAGGTAAGTATCTAATAAATTTAGGTTAGTATTTTCAGAATATGAAATTGAAGATAAATATCTTCCTTTAAAACTATCAAAATTTGAAATTAACAAACTTAAAATTAAAATAGAAATAATTATGGATAAAAATTTGAATAATAAATTTGTTTTAATACAGAAAACGTAAACACAAATTAAAATTAACAAAAAATCTAAAAAATTTGCTCTCTCTCCAGTTAAAAAAACCACTGTTGTAAAAAAAACAATTATTAAATAAAAAAAATTATTATTATTCTGTTTTTTAATTAAAAAAATTGTCAAAAAGACAAATGAAACAAGAAAACCTCCAGCAACTAATTCATCAAAGAAAAAACCACTATTTCTTGATTCATAAATTGAAACATAATTAAATATATCATACCCATAAATACTCTGATAAATTATATCTAGACTTAAAAATAAAATTATAAAAAACCAAAAATAGCCTAATCTTTTAATATTAATTTTTCCATCTTCAATTAAACTTTTAAATATTAAAACAAATATAAAATATTTTACGTAAGGTATAGATCTTGTTAAGGAAGTAACAACATTTTCAGCTAAAAGTGAATTTAATATAAGGTAAATATAAAAAAAGAAAAAATATTTAAATTCATATGTTTCCCTAAAAACTATTTTTTTTTCAATTAAACATGAAGAAAAATACAAAAGAAAAATTAATACAAAAGCAAAATTTACAACTGCATTTCCTAATATTATTAATAATGGAAAAAAATATAAAATATATTTTAAAGTAAATTCTTTTAAATTATTAAATCTTTCCATTCGAATTAAAACTTTACAAAGTTGATTGATCTTCCAAAAAATCTTAAAGAATAAGCAAAGCTTTTATAAAAATTATTTGTTAGATCAATAGGAATTAAAAATAAATATACACTGGCTAAGAATAAATTATAAAATGCTTTTATAATATTTAATATATAGGCCATTGAAAAATTATATATTTCTTTATCTATCAATAGACCTGTTAAACCATATTTAATATTTCTATCTATAAACCATTTTAAATTTTCTCTACGTTTTTGGGAAATTTCATAAACAGGATTATGATTCCATTTTATAACCTCTCCTTTCCTAAATAACTTTGAAAAAAAAAGTTGATCTTCCCCGAATCCATATCTGGATACTTTATTGGAAAAAAAAACATTGTTTTTTAATACTTTTTTTTTAAAAAATACATTATTAGTTGAGGCCCAAAATATTTTTTGACCTTGAATAAAATTTCTTTCAAATACTTTAAAAAACAATTTGTTTGACTCATAAAATTGAGGTCCAGAAACAATACTGCAATTACTATTTTTGATAAATTTAAGATGATTAATAATATAATTATTTTTGATTTTGCAATCATCGTCTAAAAAGCAGTAATAATCAAAATTAGTATATTTCAAATAACTAAGACATTTGTTTCTAACATATGAAATTCCTTTTTTTTTTTCATAAATAATTTTGAAAATAATTTTTTTTAAAGTTTTTTTAATTAATTTTTCTTGAAACTTTTTTATTTTAGTTGAACAATTAAACACTATAAGCAAGTTAATTTTCAAATTTTTATTTAAACTATTTTTGTAAATACAGTCTAGGAGTTTTAAAAAATTATAATTAAAACGTCTCGAGCAAATAGAAATACAGATTCTATCTTTTTTCATAAATTTTAATCAAATTTTTTAATTTCTTAGCATGAGAAATTTCAGAATAATTTAGTGATTTTTTATAATTTTGTCTAATAAAGAAATCGATTTTTTTTTTTTTAGTTTTCATAAATTTATCAAAAGTATAAATTAAACTTTCAGCATTATTGTTTTTAAATAAAAATCCTGTTTTACCATTGTTAAAAAACTCTCTGGGACCACTGGGACAATTACTATTTATTACTATTTTTTTTAATGCTGATGTTTCAATCATTACAAATCCTGGATCCTCCCATAAAGATGAGACTACTACACACAAAGAACCTTTTATGTAATCATAAACTTTTGAAGTGTGACCAATCAGTTTTACTTTATCTTTAAGATTTAATGATTTTATTTGTTTTTTTAATTCTAAATATTTTTCTCCTTCACCTAAAATTATTAATTTAAGTTTATTATATTTAATTGATATTTTTTTGAATGAATGAATTAATACTTTTTGATTTTTTTGCTGAGTAAGCCTTCCAATATTAAGTATGTATTTATAATTTTTATTTAAATTATTTTTTATTTTTTTTTTTTTAATATTCTTCTCTATAAAAACAGGATCAGGTAAATGATAGATCTTTGTATGATTAAATATTTTCAATTTTTTTAATTTTAAAAAAGTTTCTTTTGTTGGAACTGTCACAAATTGAATTTTATTACTTGATAATTTCCACAAAAATTTTCTAAAGATATTCAATTTAGGTAATCCAGAAATCCTTAATATTAATTTTGTATCGAATTTAAAAATTAAGAATAATATTAGTGGCAAAGACGTTATCAAATGAATAATCAAATAATCAGGTTTTTTTTCTAGAAGGATTTTTTTTAAATTAAAAAAAGAGTAAAAAAAAATTTTGATAAAAGTAATTCTGCTACTAAAATAACCATATGTAAAATTTATATTTCGATTTTTTTTTCTTTTGATGACTCTAATTTTTTTTAATTTTATATCTTTATTGAATTTTTTCCATTCACCGAAAGCATCAATTAAAGTAGTTTCATAATTATAATATTTTTTAAGACCATATGCTGAATTGATAACGGCTTTGATTGTTGCTACATGTGAAGTAAAAGGCGACCAATAAAATATTTTCATAATTAAAATGTTGATAATATATTAATATTTAATATCAAAAATATAATAATGAAAAAAATAAAAATTTATATTTTTCATCCATATTCAAGGATTGGTGGAGCTGACCTATCTTTATCTAGATTAATCAATAATTTAGACAAAAAAAAATACGATATTACTTTTATAACTTTTAAAAATCCTAGCATTAAATTCTATTTAAGAAGGAAAATTAAAATACACATAATCAAAAAAAAAAGAGTAATATTATCAATCTTTGAACTAAGAAAATTTATTAAAAAAGATAATAACCACGATGATTTTTTAAAAACCATTTTTATTTCAAATCAAAATTTTGCAAATATTATATCAATTATAGCATTATTTAAAATTAATTGGATTAAATTAATTCTTATAGAAAGAAATAATCCTATAGAGTTAGATTACATAAAAAATTTTAAAAATAAGATAATTAAAATTTTAATTAAAGTTAGCTACAGATTTTCTGACTGCATAATTTCAATCAGTAAAGAACTAGGAAATGATTTGGAAATTCTTTGTAAAAAAAAAGTCAAAACTATTTATAATGCTGCCTATGATAAAAAATTAATTAGATATAATAAAAAAAAACAAAAAAAATTAAAATATAAAGTAATTCTAAATGTTGCACGTTTCGAAAAACAAAAGAATCAATTAATGTTACTAGAAAGTTTTAATTCTATTCATAAAAATATTAATGCAAAGCTAATACTTGTTGGTTATGGAAGTGAAGAAAATAACTTAAAAAATTTTATTAAAAAAAATAATCTCAAAGATAAGGTCTTGATAATTAAAAAACCGAGAAATATATATAATTACTTTAAGATTGCAGATTTATTTGTACTTACTTCAATTTATGAAGGGTTTGGAAATGTTTTAATTGAGGCGGGGATTTTTAAAATTCCAATTATTTCTACTAATTGCAAATCTGGCCCAAGAGAAATTTTAAAAAATGGAAAATTAGGTGACCTTGTCAAAATTGGTGACAACAAAAAATTATCTTATTTAATAATTAAAAATCTTACAAAAAAAAATCAAAATAAAATTTCTAGAATGTTCAATTCAATTAAAAAGTTTAATATTGAGAGACATATTCAAGATTATGAAAAAATTTTTAGAAAAATCTAGTAAAAGAATAATTTTTTTTTGTCCCTCGATTGAAGAAGGAGGTGTAGAAAAAAATTTAATCAATATTTGCAATGGAATATCAATTAATCAAAAAATTTCAATTATCACAGCAAATAAAAATAAAAAAAAATATTTCAATAAAAATATAAAATTCCTATCTGCAAAAACCAATTTCTTTAATTCAAAAATTAGATTAATAAAAAGTTTTTTCTGTATTTATTTATTGTTTAAAAATTACAAAAAACAGAAAACAACTTTGATTTCTTTTCAATCAAACATATTTGCTATTATTTTTTCTAAGTTACTTGGCTATAAAGTAATAATAAGGTCAAATCAGAGCCCAAATAATTATGCAAGGAATCTAATCAAAAGAAATATAATGGCATACTTTTATAAAAAAGCCGACAAAATAATTGTGAATAGTGAAGATTTTAAAAAAGAGTTTAAAAAATTTTTTAATTTAGATTCAATAAATATTTACAATTTGATTGAACCTAAAGAAAAAATTACTAAACTCTCAAAATACAAAATTAAAAACTGTTTTTTTTCGAATTCGAAAAAAATTATTAATATTTTATCAATAGGTAGACTTGTAAAACAAAAAGATCAAATTACCATCTTAAGATCACTGAATTTAATAAAAAATAAAAAAAAATTTAAATTTTGCCTGATTGGTAAAGGTAAGGAATTGCATAATTTAAATAAATTTATAAATAATAATAAACTAAAAGATAAAGCAAAAATCATCGGTTTCCAAAATAATATTTACCCTTATTATTTGAAGTCAGATCTTTTTATACTGTCCTCACTTTATGAGGGATTACCAAATGCTTTAATTGAGGCAGTGACTCTTGGAGTACCAGTCATTTCGTCTGATTGTAAAACTGGGCCAAGAGAAATTTTAAATAAAAAAAAATATGGAAAATTATTTAAGATTGGTGATTATAAAAGTTTATCTAGGTTAATTGTTAAAAGTAAAAAGAAAAAAAAAATAATTTATTTTGAGGATAAGAGATTTAATTTTGAAAAAAATTTAGAGAAATATTCAAACCTAATTTATAATCTTTAATTTATGAAAATATTATTTGTAGGTGTTTCATCTTTTACAGGATATCATTTTGTAAAAAAATTATCAGAGAATAAAAAAAATAAAATTACATGTACTTTGACAAAAAACTTTAATTCTTATAACTCAATTAAATTTGAAAGGTTAAAATTAATTAAAAATAATAAAAATATAAATCTTATAAATAAAACTAAGTTCGGTGATAAGAAATTTATTCAATTATTAATTAAAAATAAATTTGATATAATTTGCCTTCATCATGCATTAACAAAAAACTATAATTCAAATTTAAAATTTAATTTAAAAAAATCTTTAATTGAAAACACTAGAAATATAGAAACTGTTTTTAAAATAATTGATAGGAAAACAAGTGTTATTGTGTCAAATACTGTTTTTCAGAAAATTAAATCTAAAAATTATGAGTCTGTAAATAATTACGGTATTTCTAAATCAATATCTTATGATAAAATAAAACATTTTTGCAAAAAATATAAATTAAAATACAAATCAATATTTATAACAAATCCATGGGGAACACTTGAGGAAAAAAAATTAAATTTTTATTTAATTAAAAAATGGATTGAAAATAAAAATCCAATTATCTCACATCCTAATTACATAAGAGACAATATTTATATAGATAAATTAAGTAAATTATATAAAAAAATAGTATTATCAAAATCAAATAAAATTGAATATTTTCCATCAGGTATTTGCTCTACAAACAAAGTGTTCATCGAAGCTTTTAAAAAAAAATTTGAACAATTTTTTAATAAAAAAGTAAAAGTAACTTACTCAAATAAGGCTTCTTATGATCAGCCAATTTGTAGAATTAATGGAAATAAAATTAGTAGAAAAGTAAAAATTAAACAAAATTTAAATAAATACTTTTTGTACTATCAAAGAAAACTTACTAATTAATTTAAAAAGCAAGTATTAACTCCAGAATTTTCAAAACAAAAATTAATTTTTTTACAATTGCTTAACTTTTTAATAATTTTTTTTTGATATTTTTTTTCACAAATAAATAAAAAAAAACCTCCTCCACCTGCTCCTAATAATTTACCTCCATAGCAACCATTATCAATTGCATCCCTATAAATTTTATCTAAATGATTATTTGAAATATTTTTTGAAAAATTTTTTTTAAGTTTCCAATTTATATCAAGAAAATTACCAATTGTTTTTAAATTTAGTTTATTTTTCTTTAACTCTTTTTCAAATTCTAAAGATAAATTTTTTAATTTAATCAAATTTTTTTGATTAATTTTAAAATTTTTCTTTTGTTCGAAGAGATTTTTGTTTGATAATCTTAATTTACCAGTCCAAAAAAAAATTGAATTATCATTTAAATATTTTAAATTTTTTTTTGTTAAATTTATTTTTTTTACATTTACACTTTTTTTATTATACAAAATCTTTTTTAGTCCACCGTGAGCTGCAATGTAATGATCCTGTTTTCCTAAAGAGTTATTTGTAATTTTATTTTCTATTTTAAATGCTATCTCACAAATTTTAGATAAATTTATTTTAATATTTTTTAATTTATATATTGCTTTTATTAATCCTATTAAAAATGCACTAGACGATCCCAGTCCAGTATTGTACGGAAGATCTGAGATTGTATTTATATATAGAGGCTCTCTTACGTTAAAATACTTTAGGGTTTCTCTTATTCTTAAATTCCTAATTTGATCAATGTTATTTACTATTTCTGTCTCTGAATAATTCAATCTATACTTTTCTTTAAAATTTGAATGTTTTTTAATAGTCACATATATGAACTTATCCATTGAACTACTAATTGTAATGCCGCCGTGTTTTTCATAGAAATATGGCATATCTGTTCCTCCACCTGAGAATGATATTCTTAAAGGTGTTTTGGTAGTTACAATTTTATATTTAAAATTTGAAGACTTGTTTATCATAATATAATTTTTTTAAACTATTTTTTAATAATATAAATTCATATTTTTTCTTTTCTTTATCAGTAAATTTTTCTTTTCCAATATAAATTGCATG
>MDSZ01267684.1_pt1 | contig 10196 bp, 9 predicted proteins | sample 811201 | NCBI WGS metagenome assembly MDSZ01 (sample SAMN05326647, study PRJNA326480) | marine metagenome | isolation source: seawater | place: Indian Ocean: North | collected 2010 | reverse complement strand
GACCGTGTAACCACAACCCGGAGTAAATGCCTGCGGAATTTCATCTGACATGAGGCCTGAGCCATCGAGGTCTGGTAGGTCGCAGTAGTTGATTTCCGTACCGTCGCCATCGAAGACCCAGGATGGCGTGGTATCTAGCGGCCTAGGAAAGAGCCATGCCAATAAAAATAGACACAGGGTCAATGATAGTAGAACAGCGCCTCCCATCATTAGCTTGCGCATATTTCAGCTCCAGAACCCACTTGCCATCTCCATGTTGCTGCGAGTCTCGGCTGTGTAGTGTGGCCGAGCCGCGTGGAGCAGAGGTGAAGATGCCATCTGATGTTCAAGGCCCACGTTAGTCTCGGCCGCAATTGATGCCTCAGAAGTCATAGCGCAATGTCGCGCCGTAGGTGCTTGGAGGCGCAAGGAAATACGTGCTCGTGAAGCCAATGGGGTTGATATCGGGCGTAAAATTCGCGTACTTGTCGTCGGTTATGTTCTTACCCCAAAGCGAGATGTCCCAGTTGGCGTCGCGCCAGCCAATGCGGGCATTGAGCAAACTACGATCGTCTATGTCTATGCTCGGAACAGCGCTTGTTGCACGATTGGTGAGGTGGTCATCCATGAAGATGTAGTCCGCGCGCATGTAGAGGCTGCCATTTGCCAGCGGTAATATAAGGTTAGCACCGAGATTGCCGCTCCAATCTGCAGTGTACGCGAGATCCTCTCCCTGCCGCGGCCCCTCGGTGATTTTGTACTCATTCATATACAGTAGCCCAGCCGTTAGCGTGAGATAGTCCAATGGAACCGCTTCGAGCTGGAGGTCCATACCGGATACCTCTGCTTTTCCGTCATTGCTAACAAATGTGCCGAAAACGGGATTCTGCGCCTGGAACTGGTAGTCCTCAATCTCAGAAGAAAAGGCTGCAAGGTTCAATCGCAGTGTCGAATCCAATAGGCTGGATTTCAGTCCCAATTCGTAGCTGATGGTTTCCTCATCATCGAATTCCCGCTCCTCGGGTGGACCGCCGACGCCATTGAAATTACCGGACTTGTGACCTGTTGAGACGCTGCCATAGATCATGACGTCTTCGCTTATGTCGTATGCCAACTTTATGAGCCAGTCCACGTTGTCGGTTTTTCTCTTAAGTGTTGTGTTTATCGGTGTGGCGGCCCCGCTGAGGAATGCTGCACCCATACCAATAATTCTGGCTTGCTCTGCTGGTATGCCGGCCATCATTGCCTGCGCTGTTGCCGCTTGGACTAAGGGAGCTGTAGAAGTAGTCTCGCTAAAGAGCTCAGCCTCTCGCTCCTCCTTCGTCCAGCGCAGACCACCGGTTAGGTGCCAACCTTCGCCTAGGTGCCAAGTAGCTTGCCCAAACGTCGCAATTGTCTGGCTCTCCCAAGTGTTTTGGTAAGCAGCAAAATCGCCTGGTTGGGCGATGAATCCAACAGACGGAAAGGGCGCACCCGTAGCCTGCAAAATAGGCAACAAGGTCAAGTCCGCAACGGTGATGAAGTCAGTGCCGATAAAGACAGAAGGGGTCCGATCGCCTCGTTGAGTGTTTTGATCGTAGTAAAACAGCCCAAGCTGGTAGTCGACTAACGTGTTAAAAGAGCCGTCCAACCGCAACTCTTGGGAGAAGCTGTTCCCTTCGTATGGCTCATCCACAATAGACAAAATGTCCAATTGCGACCGATCGGGATCGGTGCTCGTTTTATAAGCGTAGTTGTCCCTGGCAGTAATGGATGTTATCGAAGCCCATTCCAGATCGTATTCAATACGCAGTGAAATTAGATCCGTCTCCTGGCTGAACTCGTCTTGGAAATTAGTGGCGACGATATAGTCATATGGGTCATTGCTGTCTGGCGCGAATCCCTTGCTATTGAGCACAGCTTGCATAGCCGGACTATGCGTGGCGTCGGCACCACAACATGTCGTATCCCTTTCTATACGTACTGCATTAAGCAGGAAACTTAATTGATCGGAAGGCTGCCACAGTAGTTTTCCTTGCAGGTTCCAATCGTCGACTGCATCTTGGTCATCGACGCCGAAGCCCTCGTTGTCATAGTAAGCCCCACGCTGATGCATGTTTCCTGAAATTCGCAGTGCTAGGGTGTCCGCCAGAGGCCCTGCAATAGTTGCCGTTAGCTTGGTCATGTTGTGATCGCCAACACCAGCTTCTAGGTAACCCTCATAACTTTCTAGATTTGGTCGTTTAGTAGTGATGCTAATCGCACCCGCGTTGGTGTTCTTTCCGTATAGGGTACCCTGTGGACCTTGGAGCACCTCAATCCGTTCGACGTCGGTCAGGTCCGCCGCACCCAAACCTGTGCGCGCCATGAATACACCATCTACAAACAGACCCACGGATGGCTCCAGAGCAGGGTCGTTTTGCGAGGTGCCGATGCCGCGAATGGTTAATCTGGTATTAAATGGATTCAGATTAGTGGTCGCGCTGAGACTAGGCGTCATGACCGCCAAATCGCCAAGGTTGCCGATCCCCGCGTCCTGAATGGCAGCCTCTGTGAAAGCGTTAACCGCGACAGGCACTTTTTGTAAGCTTTCGGCGCGCTTCTGGGCGGTGACGACGATTTCCTCGATTACCCGCGTGCCCTCCTGCGCAGATTCTGCTGCGCTAATTGCCGTAGCGAACCCGAATAGGGTGAAGGCAGTAAAATTGGTCAAAATATTCATTATCAATTCCCCCGGTTAGCCTGTGGTTTTGCTCGATTGGTTGCAAAATAGTACGACTGGACTAATAATAGTCCGATCGTACTAAAAGCGTCAACGGCGGTCTTTTTGCGGTTTTGGGAACAAAGCGGCACGCTTAGCAAGGCAGATTTACACTTGCAGTTTGGGAGAACAATAAATGCACGATCGCCTTACGACTCGTGAACGGATTATTGAAGCCAGCCTGATGCTATTTAACGAGAAAAGCTTTGCAGCGACTTCGCTTTCAGAGATCGCCAAAGAAGTGGGCATCGCTAAGGGCAATCTCACTTACTATTTTTCAACGAAGAAAGACCTAGCGTTCGAAATCGAACGGCGGGCACGTGCCCAGGCATTGGAAAGGCGTAATGTTGGTGCCGCTGCCGGGGGCGACTGGTTTATTGATGCTTATGTCGAAAGCATCTGGTACGGGCTTGGCGATTGGTGGCGCTATCGATTTCTTTACCGAGATCATGCGCAGTACCAGGACAATTTAGTCAGCCCCCAGGGAAATCAGCCCATGAACGAAGATATAGAGAAGATCCATGGCAGTCTGCTGAAGATGAAACGAAGCGGCATGATGCGATCGGGGTTTGTGCCCGACCTACAGATGCTGGCTCGTACCTTATTTATGGTGACTCGTTTTTGGCTGGATCACCTGCGCGAAGTAGAGCGACACAGTGAATTTTCGGCGGAAGATCAAAGGCGGGGGCTAGAACACCACTTTGCGGTCTTGCTGCCGAATCTGACCGCCGCAGCCCGGGACCAGTTTGAGGCCGCGCTCAATCGTCTCTCCGTTGGCGTCCGAGTGGGTGCAGGCGGAGGGGTGAACGATCAGCGGAAAAGTTAGTGCTCTATCAGAAATATGATCAATGGTGCTCAGAGTTTAAATACGTTAGAGAGAAACCAAATGTCAGTAAGTGAATCTTTACCCATCCTCCACGGAGCTAATATATCTCCCTATGTCCGCAAGGTTCGAGTTGTGCTCGCCTATAAGGGTATCGAATACAACAATACTCAACAGAGCCCTTTTGGCGCGCCTAAGGAATTTGTCGCAAAGAGTCCGCTGTCCAAAATTCCCTGCTGGGAGGAAGGTGAGCTAGTTCTGCCTGATTCCTCCGTGATAGTGAGTTACCTGGAATATCGCTATCCAGACCGGCCGCTGCTGCCCGTCCAAGCTGGCCCGCGAGCGCGTGCGCTTTGGTTCCAGGAATACGCTGCCACCAAGTTGCGGGATACCGTGGCGGACGTCTTTTTCCAACGGATTATACGGCCCACCGCATTAAATCAGGAAACTGATGCACAGCGGGTTGCGTATCTACTGGAATTCGCGCTGCCAGAGGTCTTCGATTACCTGACTGGTTGTCTAGGAGGCGACGAATTCATGGTCGGCGGTGCATTCTCAATTGCCGATATTGCCATTGCGAGCCCCTTCGTGAATTTCGCATTGGCCGGCGGGGTGGTGGATATAGATCGTTGGCCTGAGTTTGCAAGCTATATCCAGCGTGTTCATCTGCAACCCTGCTATGCCCCCATCGTCAAGGCTGATCTAGAGGGTGTATTTGCTCGGTTCAGACCTGAGGCCACGGATCGACCTAAGTGATGATCCTGAGTGCTATGAAATGGCTGTTCGGCGTGATGGCTGTCCTTGTGTGTGGCCTTCTTGTCTACGCCTTCGTGTTGCCAAGGCCTGCCGATACAACTGATCCGGCGATATTCCTGCAAAACGGTGGTTCCCTAAATTACTGTGAACTGCCTGTTCTTGATGACTCAGGAAAGTCGGCAAACGATATTCCGAAGGCGTACACGCCTGATTGCGGTTACGAATCGATTCCAATGCCAATTTTAGCCGAATGTACCGAACCGCTTGCGGAGGGGGTTGTGGACATGAGGGGCCTTTGGCTCGGCGTTTCTGGTCGAGTTGGACATCTCGAACGTATAGAGCAGTGCGGGAACCGGGTCGTAGTAACAGCGCATGGGATCATCCACGACTTCCGTACAGACGGTTCCCTTAAGAATGGTGCGCAAGATGTAGGTGCGGCGTGCAATAACTTTAACACCGCAATCCACTTTGACGAGGAAGGTGTGATGGTTTTCCGACTATTTGACCTATTCGATACAGTATTCCGAGAGATGCGTGATGACGAGATGATCTTTACGTTCATCGACGGAACAGAAGTCCGTACCCAGAGAATATGTAATTACCCGGACGAAAACTGATGAACTGGGAGAAGTAGAACGCATCATGTCTAAGACAAATTTAAGAGAAACAGAGCCCCCTGAGTTCATAACCCTCGATGAGGCGGCATCAATGACCTCTGGAACCCGGGTGACCTTCGTGCCGGGAATTCCGGCGATATTCTCCGAAGCTCTCAAAAATATCTGCTTTGTAAAAGGTATACCGCTGACCAGGGTGCTGCATCCGCCTATGGGCGTCGACGAAACTACGGGGGCGGATCGCCAGGCAAAACTTTATGCTCTTACCGCTCAAACTAGCTTGCCTACGATGTTTCACGACCAGGAGCGGCCGCGGAGCGTCTGGATAGAACAGCTCGCGTTGGCTGAGAGGATTGGTGCGCATGATGCTCCGATGCTCATTCCGAGCGGTTTCGAACAGCGTCTAGAGTTATTTGGTCTTTGTGCGATCCTGTTGGCGGAAGACGGTTTTGTCTGGAACATGAGAATTCTTATCGATAGTCCGTTAGGACAAAAGTATGGATACAGCACAGAGGCGAGTGCCGCGGCCCCAGGCAAGATGGCCGAGATAATTGGCATGATCGATACGCGTCTCGATGCCCAGGCGCAGCGCGGATCAAGCTATCTCGTGGGCGATGCACTCACAGCCGTCGATATCTACTGGGCAACCTTCAGTATGAGCGTGCTTCCGCCTCCCGCGGAGATCATGCCGGTAACACGGCAGAACCGGCATATGCTGAGATATTTTGAGGCCAATTCCCAGATACAAGACATTGCCCGGGCCCTCACAAAGAGGATCGAGACTCATCAGAGATTCATTCTGACGACGTATTGCGAATGCCCAGCGGTGCTTGGTGGCGATCCGATTTAAGTTCGAAGTGCGATGTTGGGTACATTCGGGATAGTCATCTTTCTATTCTGGCCGGGCAAAAGGAGAAAAGCATGAACGCAACAAGATGTACCTGGCTAACAATCATTGCGATTTAAGGAGAGTGTGCATGTCGGAAAAAAAAGCGAAAAAAATAGTTCTTGATGGCAACGAAAATGAATTCGTTAGAGCCTTAAAAATATGATGCGGTCGAAACCCTATGCGCTGCTTGACTTGGTTGAAGCAAAGACGCCCGCTTTACAACGTGAGTTTGTCAGAAAGGCGACGCAGTTGGCCAATGCTGTCGGAGGACGCCTGGCGCTGGCAAACAAAGCACTCCCGCCAATGTTCGTTCCTGATGAGAGAGCAATGGAGGCCGATCGTGCGACCGATTTGCTGGTTATAACTTGGTATCCGACAATGGATGCCGGAGAAGCCGCATTCGCCGCTCGCAAGGAATGGGCAGATCAATTCCTATACCGAACCTATGCCACGCAGCCGATTATGCCATTTGTATTGAAGATCAATAACGCGGTGCTCTTTATGCTGGGACTGTTTAATCGCGCTGCCGCGTCAACGTATGAAGACCAACAACAAATCCAATCCCTGATAGCAACCGCGGATATTGTGCAGGGGGTAGGTATCTACGAGGGCGACTGGACCGAACAGCTCGAACTAAGTAACAACCAGCCGATCTGGATGCTGAATTTCCTTGAGTATACCGAGGAGGCCAACTTCGAGGTCGATGCAGAACATGCTTCTGCCAAGCCGATCTCAGGAGCTAAAGCTTACGCCGAATACGGTGACAGAATGGCCACATCCCTGGCTTCAGTGGGCGGGCGAATTGTCTGGAGAAGCACGGCGCCAAAACAGTTGTCAGGCTCCGATGATGGGCAATGGCATGAAATCGCCATCGCAACCTACCCGTCGACTCAGGCCCTGTTGACAATGTATGCCAGGCCAGCTTACCGCGCAGCTCATGTATATCGGAAAGCGGGTCTGGCGCGCACGCGACTTGTTGCGACGCAACCCATCGCTGAGGAATAAAGAAGGACGAGGAAAAACATGACTACAACAACATGGGTATGGCTCATCATCGTTGTGATCTACCTGACGTTTTTCAGTTGGTATACCTCATTTGAGGGGCCACTGACCGAGGCGGAGATCGGACATTATCTGGAATTGTCCAAGGCACAAGATCCGGATTCTTCGGCCGAAGACTTGGCTAGGATTCGAGCCTTCATGGAGGAGGACACTGGCGATGATTTTGTCATGATCAACGTCGTTCATCTTTATGATACCCCCCTGCAGATCGATGGTGTGGCGCCGGATGACACTACTGACGATGTACTCGCCAAGTATATGGAGTACATGTTCCCAGCCATGCTATCCCGGGCAAGCCACCCTGTGTTTCAAGGGCCTGCCGTGTCGCCTGCGATGGATATCATGAACGCTAAGGGGATGGAGGTCTGGAGTGCTGGTGCCGGGGTGCGTTATCGCAGTCGTCGGGATCTACTAGAAATTGGTACTAATCCAGCCTTTGCTGGCAGACATGAGTTCAAGGTTGCGGCGATGCTCAAGACTATCGCGTTTCCTGTTGATCCGTTTAATTATCTTGGTGATCCCCGGCTGGTCTTAGCACTGCTGCTTGGATTGATTGGCTGTGGGTTGAGTTGGTTGTTCTCGGCTAGGAGGTCGATATGAATGGAATAACGAAAAAACTTATCACTGGTGCTGTGGTCCTCGGGATTGTTATCGGCGTGATGTTTGTAAACCGTTTTGCACTTATGAGCTGGGCAGCAGCCTATGGAGCCATGGGATATCTGGCGAAACTCGCAGAGCCGATATTAACTACCCAACCTGTGGACTGGACGGCGCCGCCACCTGCGCTGGATGATGATAAAGCGCGTCCGCCCAATATTATTGTCATCCTAGCCGACGATTTGGGTTGGAACGACATTTCATTTTACGGCGGCGGGGTCGGCGGAGGCGCGGTTCAAACACCAAATATTGATCGCATCGCCGCAGAAGGCGTGCATTTCAGCAATGGTTATGCAGGTAATGCCACGTGTGCGCCCTCCCGTGCGGCACTCCTGACAGGGCGTTATCCGACGAGATATGGTTTTGAGTTTACCCCTGCTCCGGCGGAGATGATGCGGATGGCCTACAGTTTTGAACCACACCGGGAGCAATTGCATCCAGGGTTCTTTCTTGAAGAGAACTTGGCGGAATTTCCTCCGCTGGAGGAGCAAAGCGTACCCGCTAGTGAAATCCTGTTACCCGAACTTTTGGCAGAGGGCGGTTATCACTCCATGATTCTGGGTAAGTGGCATCTTGGCCAAAACGAGGGGCATACGCCCAATGATCAGGGGTTTGATGAGTTTCTCGGTTTTCTCTCAGGCGCTGCGATGTTCGCTGAGTTTGATGATCCTCGGATGGTGAAATCAATTCAAGAGTTTGATGCCATCGATCAGTTCCTTTGGCCAAACCTTACCTTTGCGGTGCGATACAACAAAGAACAACACTTTGCGCCCGATGAGTATATGACGGATTATCTTAGCACCCAGGCTGTGAGAGCGATCCAAGCCAACAAACATAGACCGTTTCTGCTTTACCTATCCTATAACGCGCCTCATACGCCGCTGCACGCGCGTAAATCAGACTACGACGCATTACCCATGATCAATAATCATACCGAGCGAGTGTACGGTGCCATGATTGCGTCGCTTGATCGCGGAATCGGCAGAGTAATGGCAGCTTTGAAAGCAGAAGGTATTGATGACAATACCCTAATCATATTCTCTAGTGACAACGGCGGGGCTGACTATGTTGGTCTGCCAGACCTGAACGCCCCATATCGGGGATGGAAAATGACCTTTTTCGAAGGCGGAACCCATGTACCGTTCTTCATGCGCTGGCCTGATCGCATTGCAGCGGGCAGTAAGTATCAACGCCCGGTATCGCACATCGATATTTTTAGCACTGCGGCCGCAGCGGCGAACGTCGCGGTACCGGCAGATCGAGAGATCGACGGCGTCGATCTCTTACCGTACGTGAATGGAGAAATCAGTGGTGAGCCTCATGAAGCGTTGTTTTGGCGTACCGGTAACTATCGCACGGTTCGCAGCGGCGACTGGAAGCTACAGCTTAGCGATCCTGATGAGACAGCGTTCCTTTACAACTTGGCGGTCGATCCGACGGAGCAACGCAACCTAGCGGCGAATGAACCGGAACAGCTCGCTCGATTGAAGCAGTTGATTGAGAGGGGAATGCGCGACTGGGCAGTACCCATGCGGGGCCCGCTGGTTAACGGTCCTCTATACCCGGACAAGCACCTGAATGAACCATTGGATGAGTCTGATGTGCCTGTGTATTGGTACAACTGAATTTATGCACAGTTTTAGGGAGCAAAAATATGAAAGTCGAAAACAAAGTAGCGCCAAATGAAGAGCAAATAAGCGGCTTTATGGCGGCTGATGCCAACGCGCCAATTCATATGGTGAACCTGCTTAAATTTAAAGATAAGGCTGAATACGAAGACGGTCGGGAGACGAGCCTGACCGGGCGCGAGGCCTACGCAATTTATAGTGCTGAGGTTCAGGGGCATATTGAAAGAGTGGGTGGACAACTCGTGTTCGAGGGCGACGTAAGCCGTTTGATGCTGGGAGAGGTAGAAGACCTCTGGGATAAGATTGCTGTCGTTAGATACCCTAATATGAAAGCGATGGTCGAGATGACCAGTGATCCTGAATACCAAAAAAGCGCGATACATCGAATTGCTGGTCTGGAAGGGCAACTCAACATTGAAACCAAAGCCTAGAAACTCGGGCAATCGAGATATAGTCCGGCAAATACTTTGTCCAGGATCGTCCGCGACAATCGGTGCATAGAACGGTGGAGCATTTATGCGGCCTACATATGCCGTAAATGCAGGCCAGCTTGTTGTGTCGACGCTCAAACCCGCGAGATTTAAATTAACGAAACTGGTGGTAAGTGCGACGTCCGCGAGCGGGAACATGCCATCTGTCATTTATTCGTCGTGGCCGATGCACTAGGTTAGGCAGTCCAGTGCCCTGGAAAGGGTTCTTGCGCGTAAATGATCCACATGCTTGGTATTGGTCTCGAGATAAAGAGCTTTGGGCTTTACAACCCGCTCGAAGAAAATGCCAGCGGTCGCTTCATTGAGCGTTGAGTTATCCTGCTCTATGTGTCGAAGCTGGAATTCTAGAGTTGCGAGGCTTACTTTTTGCGTGACGCCAATAATACTCGTGGTGGATGCCGAGTTAACTTATAGGGCCGTGCGACCGCTCTCGGGGTGGGTTTGGTGATCTGGAGGATTGGGTCGGGTTTGCATACTTTTGGTCTGTTTAAATGACGGTATAAGTAGCTTTAGGTTGAGTAGAAAAATATTAAAAACAGATACTTAGGAGGCTGTTT
>MDSZ01265465.1_pt1 | contig 10197 bp, 12 predicted proteins | sample 811201 | NCBI WGS metagenome assembly MDSZ01 (sample SAMN05326647, study PRJNA326480) | marine metagenome | isolation source: seawater | place: Indian Ocean: North | collected 2010 | reverse complement strand
CAACTACCAATAAAAAAACCACCTATAACGCTAAAGTCATGGTGGTTTACCGATCGCTTTAGCTATTTTACGCCGGCAAGCTGAAATCAAATCGGCGATGTCTTAATATGAACATACTCAAATGAGTATGTCAACCTTATAGTTTTCTGAAAGGATAACGAATATTAGCTATAAGCCCAAATTCTTTTGTTCTGTCTTCTACGCCAAGATACTCTCTTTCTGTCACTGTTGCATTTTTATAGGTGAAGAAAACAAAATCCCAGACTGTAAATATAGAAGAGTAATTAGCATTCCTAGAATTATCAGCAACGGTATGGTGATTAGTATGATATTTTGGTGTAACGATAACCCTACTAATTTTTGAATCTAAGTTTTCTGATAATCTCAAATCAGAGTGATGAAACTGGGCTGATGCGGTCAACACAATTTCATAAAAAATAAAAACAGAAATTGGTAAGCCAATAATAATTATCAATAAGGCTTTGTATACAGCAGAAATTAGTAATTCACCAATATGAAAGCGCAAAGAAGTTGTAACATCCATTTGTGTATCAAGGTGATGCATTCCATGAAATCTCCATAAAAAACTACATGTATGGCTCACTCTATGAAACCAATAGAATGCTAGATCTAATAACAAAAAACCTAATAGTGCTTCAATAAAAAAGTTATATTCTAGTGAATTGAGTAACCCATAATTGTTCTCGTTAGTTATCATCATTATTGGTATAAGTAAGAATATTACGAAAATTCTCATAATAAATGTATTAAAAATCGCTATGGATCCATGAAAAAAAAGTCTCTTTAACTTATTTTTCGTATTTCTCTGAGAAAAAAAGTATTCAAGCGTAAAAAAAACAATAAAAAAAACAATGAAAAAAATAAGTTTCAAATTAGTTAATATCTCTATCATTGTATTATTATACCAAATTAATAAATATTAGTATCACAGATGGAATAGATTTCTAAAATAGCTTATACTTTTGGATATTATTTTAAATAGACTATGACAGATAAAAATCAGAGACACAGATTAAGTTATATTATTGCCACTCTTGGACCATCAACTGATGATGAGAAAGAACTAATAACAATGTTAATGGCTGGTATTGCTAGACAGTGGACTGATGGTGTTGATTTAGCAAGGATTTTGCACAGTGACGGTGAAGAGGTAGCAAAAAAACGTTTGGAAGTTTTTCGTGATCAATCTACAAAAAGAAATTTGGAAACGAGAATTTATTTGGATAGTGATGATAATTCTGTTGATATAAATTCTTACATAAGTTTCATAAATTCAACAAATCCTGATATTGCTGCTTTTAATAAAAAACTTGGTCTAGATAAGCTCAAAGAGATTAAACCTGAGATATCAGATGGGATAAAAATGTGTGTCAGAGTAAATTTAGGTGAGTCAACAGATGACTTGGATGATTACTTTGAGATTTGTGATTATGCAATGATAGAATTAGACTCTAAAGTTATAGTGGACGAGAAAATTGTTAACAGAGCTAAATTAAAAAATTGTGAACCAATTTATTTAGCGCTTATGCCAACATTAATGACAGGACAAGTACAATCTCGTGAAGAGAATTTTGAGATAGGACACACTTTAGAAGAAGGTTTCGATATGATTGCTTTGTATGAAGAGACTGCAAATGGCCCTTATCCTGCTAGGTCAGTAAAATGTATTGATGAAATTGCAGTTGAGTCTGAAAAATTAAGAGTGAATCCCTTCTCTGATCTTATGGATAAGCTTTTCGGATTTTTTAAAAAATAGATTAGCCAGGAGGCCACCCAAACACTCTTCCAGCTAAGATGTGAATGTGTAAATGAAAAACTGTTTGTCCTGCTTCCGCTCCATTATTAACAACTAGCCTAAAATCTTTAATCTTGTTCTCATCTGTAATTTTTTTTGCGACAAACAGCAAATGTCCTAATAACTCTCTATCACTCTCATCTGACTCACTAAGTTTCGGTATTTCCTTCTTTGGGATGACAAGTATATGTGTAGGAGCTTGAGGACTAATGTCATTAAATGCAATTGCGATATCATCTTCATATACTATATCTGCAGGTATCTCTTTATTAATTATTTTAAGAAAAATATTATCCATTATGGCTTATAACCTCCAGATTTCATGTAGTCTGCCTTAATTTTTTCAAGTTCGTCAGATGGCATCGGACCTTTTTTAGTTTTCTTTATCTCATCAGTCTTTAGAGTATTTAGAGAGAGCATCTCAATAATTCTCTCTTGATTACTAATTTGTTTCTTAATAAGGAACATAATAGCCAATAATACTATAATGATAAGTATCAAAATATATAAAAAAATATTACTCATGATCATTTTATGTTTTTGATAGTATCAATTACGTCTTCAACATGGCCTTTAACCTTTACATTTGTCCATATATGCTTAATTTCAAATTTTTTATTGATTAAAAATGTACTTCTATCGACACCCATATATTTACGGCCATATAAACTTTTTTCTTTGATTACATTAAATAGCTTACATATTTTTTCATCTTCATCTGATATAAGAGAGAATCTAAAATCATATTTTTCTATAAATTTCTTATGTGATTTTATTGAATCTCTAGAAATGCCCACAACATCCCACCCAAGACGTCTAATCTTTGTTAAATTTTCATTAAATTCTGTACTTTCAGTAGTACATCCAGGTGTTAAGTCTTTAGGATAAAAATATAAAACGAGGTTTTTGCCTAGATAATCTTTGAGTTTAGATTTTTTTTCGTCAGTTGATATTAGAGAAAAATCTTTTATTTTTACTCCTTCTTTTATTTTCATAATTCAGTCTCCTCTAAATTTCTTGCAGAATCTATAAGCATGATTGGAATACCGTCTTTTATAGGATATGCAAGTCTCGACTCTTTGCATATTAACTCATTTGTTTTTTGGTTATAAACTAACTTCCCTCCAGATTTAGGGCATATTAGTAAATCTAATAAGAAATTATCCATAAGAGAATATTATCTATTATAAATTAGATAAATCAATATATTAAATCCATCTTCTTACCCTAGATTTATATTTATAATACTCATCACCAAATTTTGATAGTAAGTACTCTTCTTCGGGCTTAATTACATAATATTTGAGAATAATATAGGTAAAAATAGTCATTACGCCAATATGTATCATACTAAGCATCATCCCTAATGAAATTTGTAACAATATTAGACCAAGATACATTGGGTTTCTTGTATACTTATATATTCCTGTTTTGATAATAGTTGTTGTAGGAGATGTTGGATTTGGATCTTCGTATAATTTTTTAAATTTCTTAATGGCAGGAAAAATAAATAATATTCCCAAGATAAAAATTACTATTCCTATTTTCCATGATCGATAAAAATCAAAAATTTCCGGTATTTGGTAAAATTGAAAATAATACATATTAAGCGTTGATATGCTAAAGCCAGTATTTATAGAGAATAGCCAAATTATGGGAGGGAATGTTATTACGACTGCACTATCATCTATTTTTTTAGGATAATAAAATATATGTATCAAAAATATCATGATATAAGTAGGAATACTTGCATAGCATGCAAGGGTTAGAGCTTCTTCGACAAAAATCTTCAGATTTCCTAAATACCAATCAAAAAAACTAACATATCCTATTATTGATGATAGTAGTAACATATATACTAGAAATATTCTAAACATAACGAGCTAAATTATAAAAAATTTCAGGAGATAGATTCTCAGCCCTATCATTTGGTTTAATATCAAGTTCTTCTAAAATATCAATGCTGATATGATCTTTTAATGTAGATTTCAGCATTTTTCTTCTTGTTGAAAATGCCGCATTAACAATTTTTTTAAAATTAATTTCGTGTAAATGATTATCAAATACTATATTTTTTGGGATAAGTATAATGTAGGATGATAGAACTTTAGGTTTTGGTATGAACACTTCTGGAGAAATATCAAAAAGCTTTTTTGTCTTATAGTATACTTGAATCATTACACTCAACCTCCCATAGATTTTTGAATTAGGTTTGGCAATAATTCGATCAACTACTTCTTTTTGAAGCATAAAATACATGCTTTCTACATTTTTAGAAATATCAAGTAATTTAAAGAGAATTTCTGTAGAAATATTATAAGGTAAATTTCCTATAATTTTTATCTTCGGTTTTACTAGTTTTGATAAATCTATTTTTAATATGTCATCATTTTTAATTTCTACGTTATTAAAATCTCTAAAAGTGTATTTAAGTTTATTAATTAAATCTAAATCTTTCTCAATCAGTGTAAGTTGTTTTGCTTTTTTAGCAATAATCTCACTTAGTGCTCCATCCCCTGGCCCTATTTCTATGACATTATCCATAGGATCTATAGATATGTATCGAACCAGTTTCTTGATAATATTTTTATCTCTTAGAAAATGTTGCCCTAACTTCTTTTTATACTTAAGCATTGCAGAGTTTTTTTGCAACTTTTATAGCCTCTTCAAAACTTGATGTATCAATCTTACCTGTTCCAACAAGATCAAGTGCTGTACCATGATCAACTGACACTCTTATGATAGGTAGTCCGAGTGTAACATTCACAGTTGTCTTAAAGTTATCATATTTTATAACTGGAAGCCCTTGATCATGGTACATGGTTAAAATTACATCATACTTCTCAATATTTTTTTTCAAAAAAGCCGTATCTGCTGCTACTGGCCCATCTACATAGATATTGATATTCTGCAACTCCTTTATAACAGGTGATATAACTCTACTATCATGGAGACCCAGCAAACCATCTTCTCCTGCATGTGGATTAAGCCCAGTGACCAATATTTTTGGTTTGTCAATCTTAAATTTACATATCATTTCGTCATGGAGAAGAGAAATCGTCTTTTTCAATTTATTCTTAGTTATTTCTTTTGTAACGTCTTGAAGAGGAAGGTGTGTAGTGTGTAGGGCTACTTTCATTTTATTGTTCATTAACAACATAAGCGATTTCTTTTTACATAAATCCGCTAAGTATTCTGTATGACCTGAAATTTTAAAGCCTGCTTTATTGAGTATAGATTTGCTAATGGGTCCAGTAACCATTGCTGAGGTTTCCTTTTTTAAACATAATTTAGCCGCAAGTTTGATAGTATCGATAACATACTTAGAGTTTTTATGATTCATATGCCCAGGATTATTTTTTACTTCAAGCTGAACAGGAAGAAGATTCATGATACCTTTTTCTGAGTATTTTTTTGCTGAAACATTATTCATAATGTTTATATTCACTTTTTTGTTCAGTTTATTAGCACTTTGATCAATAAGAGAGGGATCAGCAATAAAAATCAGATTTTTGTACATCTTTTTCTGAGAGAGAAGTACTCCGAGTTCTGGACCAATGCCCGCGGGTTCACCCAATGTTACAGCAATATTTTTCAAGTTTAATATTCCTTAATGTTAATATAAGCCTGGTCTTTAAGTTTCGCCATCCAATCATCCCTCTCTCGTTTGGCTTTATTGATTCTAATTGCCTTCGCAACATTTTGTCTGATGATTGTTCTAGTATCATCAATCGTCCTTTTATTTTCTATAAAAAGAATATGCCAGCCATATTGCGAAACGAAAGGATCACTTATTTTTCCAACAGGTGTTATTTCCATAACATCTGCAAATTCAGGGACTAAGTTCCTAGATCTTTGCCAATTTAGATCACCACCCCTAATTGCGGATGCACTATCTTCAGAATATTTTTTTGCTACATCTGCAAAATCATCAACATCTTTAATATTATTTCTAATATCAAATAATTGATTCTTTATATCTTTATCGGTTTTCATCGGATTCGTCTTTATAAGAATGTGTCTAACTTTGTATTCATCAACCATAGTGGACGATTTATTAGATACTGAGACAATTTTGAGTATATGGTATCCTTTAGAACTTTTGATCAGATCCGTAATTTCACCACTTTTTTTATTTAACAGAGCATCAACAAAAAGATCTGGTAAATCACTTTTACTAACTATTCCTATATTCCTTACATTAATATTATAATTTTTGAAATTTTCTTTTACATTTAGGAAACTATTTTGCTTTGATTGATCGTATATTTCTTGAATGATATCCTCTTCTATTGATTTTTTTTCATCCTCTATAACAAATTCAATTAGATCATATTCGATTTGACCAAATTCGTCTATCCTCTCTTTTTTTATGAAATTGTCAACTTCTTCCTCTGTCACATTCATCCTTGTATAAAATTGAGAGATAAAGAGAGCCTCAACTATCATTTTGTCCCGTATTTTTGAGACAAACACATCATATTTAATCCCACTTTTTATTATTTTATCTCTAAATTCGTTAATCGTTAGGTTTTCCTTAGAAGCTAATTCTAAAATTTTCTTTTCTAATGCTATATCAGAAATGGCTATTCCAAATCTTTCTGCAGCTTGAATAAGAAGATTTTCATCAATTAGTTTTTCAATAATCTTTTTTATAATTGCTTCTTCATTTAAAGTAGAGTAGTTTTTAGTAATCTCTTCTTTAGATAAGCTATCAATTTCCTCTTGGATTTCAGATTGAAGGATAACTTTATCATTCACTACGGCAATAATTCTATCTTTATAATTTTCTGCTAATACCACGCTTGGGATATGAAACATAACAAAAAATAAAATAATTTTTTTAAGCATATTAATAATCAAATTTATCTTGATAACCAAGAATTCCCTCTCTCAGGAGTTCAGCTGTTGTGTTATTCGATGTCGCAATACCTTTTGGAAGGAATTCAAAATAAACGACATCATCTGACTTAGTTCCATTCCAGTATTCTCTGAGAACAAATTTTATTCCATAACAACAACTTTCATATTCTACCCCTATCATCCTCTCTAATATATCCTCTGATTCGCCTCTACGGTTATTGAATGAATAGTTAACCTTTCCTATAAGCGATGTTCTGCTGTTTATAGGAAACACAGCAGACATGTCAATCTCTTCTTGTGTTCCTCTTGAAAATCTGTAACTAGTATTAAAGATTTTATTTTGTTTGCCGTAAGGGCGTTTATAAGAGAATCTAATTTGATTTTTTTCTCCATAATTATTATGAGGATTATATTCTGTATACCCTGTCATTCTCCAATAATCACCGAATTTAGCATTCACTATCCCCATTAAGTTAGATGTATCTGAATGAACTGTATTACTATTATCAATATGAACTGATCTGTCATCAAAATATAGTATTTGCCCTATCGTACCTCTTAAGTATTCATTACCTGAATCTGTATTTATTAGACTCGAAGATAATGCAAGCGTCACTTGTTTTGCATCATTTAGTCGGTCATGACCATAAAATTTATTTTCTGAAAATAAATTGTACTTAAAGTCTATATCTCCACTATCAAAAATTGGAATATCATTTTGATTTGAGGCAGGAACATATAATAAATAAACCTCTGGCTCTAATGTCTGCAGAAGGTTGTTTTCAGAGATTTTTTCAAAAATTACTCTCCCTCTCATGCTCAATATAGGAGTGGTTGAACTTATCTCTTTTCTAGTACTGGAAGAATTATTAAGAGATAGCCTATAGTCCCTGTGCTTGATTCCTGCTTTTGTTACCACTTCCCAGCCAGGTGATGATATCGGGTATGAAATTGATGGATAAAATACCGATCTAGTACCTGTAACCTTAGTTGGGTATGTATGATCAAAAATTGCAATCTCACTATTAAAACTATAATTTAGAGATTTATTAAGTCTCGGACTGACATAATTAAATTTTATTCTTGGTAAGACACTATATTGCTCAACAAGATCTTTTTTTGCAATTTGATAATCCGTAGCACTTATAGAGCTAGCTATAAATCCGTAATCACCATAGTCGATTCTGTTTAATGAAATATTTCTGGTTATATGTGTCCTGCCAACTCTAGATACGGTATTACCAAAATCATCAAAATAACTCAAATCTGAAATTCCACCGATATTAACAACAGATGACATCTGGGTACCATACCAACTGTCTCCCTTTTGTTTGAGATTATCTATAAATGTTCTGTTATCACGAAAAAAGTAGGCATGACGGTTCTCTCTGAAGACATCATCTTTGCCTAAATTAGCCAATTCTAAAACAGTGCTACTATTATCAGATTTATGGCGAAATTCTCCCTCCATCATTAAACCTCTGCCTGAGAAATTTGTCGGTGTAATTGTCATATCAAAGTTCTTTGCTAAATTAAAATAGTATGGTGCTGAAATAATAGAGCCACTCTCTCCAGAACTACCGATGGATGGCAAAAGAAATCCACTGTGTCTCTCTTGGCTCAATGGAAAGCTAATAAAAGGTGAATACAAAACTGGAATATTTTTATATTTTAAAAAAATGTTGTATGCATGTCCTCTGTCATCATCTCTATAGAGTATTGTTTTTGAAGATGATAGTTCCCAATCTGGATAATTTATACTACAAGTAGTATAGCTACTGGGTGTTAAGTAAACTAGACCATCATCATCTATAAACAAATCTTCTGCTTTACCTTTTCCTGGTTTATCTTGTCCCGGGAAGTAATATGTTGTCTCTGAGAAAGAAACAGTGTCATTCTGACTATTGTAACCACCTTTTTCCGCATAGAGCGTCAAATCCTTAGTTAGATATTTAACATTTCCCTCAGTTTGAAGAACACCTGTATCTGCATTAAATTGAGCTTTATCAGATTTAACTAAATCATTCGCACGTTCTATCTCAACGCTACCCGATGCAAAAAATATTCCATCTTCATTCTGATTTTGCTCATCTGACCTAACCTCTAATGTGTCTTCATCAGCCTGTACAAGTGTCTTCTGATTTTCATAGCTCTCAAATTCATCATCTATACACACAGGGAGATTTTTATTTATTCGCGCTGTCAGGAAATCCTCCCTTTTTGATATTATAATTTCTGATTCAATGATTCTAGATGCATCAACACCGCGCGTTGGTGTAGAGTTTAGCGATTCAGGATTAAGTTCTTTATCGATTTTTGCCAATAACACTCCTTGGCTAGATATTTCTCGCACTCTTTCATTAGCGAATATAATAGTCAGTGTTTTTGGTTGAGAAAATTTTCCATCAACCCGATCAAAGTAGATGTAATCCCATCTATCTTGATGAAAAACATCTTTAATGGATGGTGTACCTAGAAGATATATGATCTGTTCTTTCGTCAGCCCGCTCTTTAACTGCTCAATTTTATCTTTATCAATTAGATGGCCTTGATCAAAAGGAATCTTGTACGGCTTTGGAATCCAACTGGGCCCACTCTCTAAAAAGTCTAGAATTGGCTTATCTGGTAACTTCAATGTCGAGAATAAATCAGCATTCGCTTGACTAGATAAAATAGCCAGTGATAGAAGATAAAACTTAATATTCTTTAGATACATGCAAAACCCGATAGTAGTACTTAATGATAGATATTATCAGAATTATTGATATTTTTAAATTATGTCTCTAGGCAATTAGGACAGCTTCAATTTTGCTTGCCAAAGCTTCAGGATCATTACCTCCGATAAATTTCTTTAAGATCCCCTTCTTTTCATAGAATTCTATTATTGGAGAAGTTTGCTCATGATAAACTTTTAATCTGTTTCTTACAGTTTCCTCTTTATCATCATCTCTTTGATATAGCGTTCCTTCAGCTACTGGGCATTTATCACCGACTTTTTCACCTTTATCGGTATTACCAATATAGTCACATGTATCACAAAGTAATCTGCCTGTACATCTCGCCACCAAATCTTCCTCAGGAACATCTATTAGGATCACATGATCAAGGCTTAGGTGTTTTTTTTCAAACATTCTATCTAAGTTATTAGCTTGGCTAATGTTTCTAGGAAAACCATCTAGAATAAAACCATTCACACATTCTGATGAATCAATTTTTTTAGAGACTAATGAGATCACTAAATCATCACTTACAAATTGCCCTGTCGACATTATATTTTTGATATTTTCACCTTCTTTACTTCCCGATTTAATTTCTTCTCGGAGTAAATCACCTGTAGATATTTGAGGTATATTATATTTTTTTATAATTTTTTTTGATTGAGTTCCTTTGCCACAACCTGGCGCACCTAAAAATAAAATCTTCATCTTTCCTCCTTATTTATAATAGCGGAGCAATCACCAAACTCACAATTGCCATTACATTAATCAAAATATTCATGGAAGGTCCAGAGGTATCTT
>MDSZ01226405.1_pt1 | contig 10197 bp, 6 predicted proteins | sample 811201 | NCBI WGS metagenome assembly MDSZ01 (sample SAMN05326647, study PRJNA326480) | marine metagenome | isolation source: seawater | place: Indian Ocean: North | collected 2010 | reverse complement strand
ATTGGTACCGCAAAGAAAACGCCTCTGAAGAGCTAGAATAAGTATCTGAGATATGGGCTTGCGTTTCAAATCCCCGTGTAAAATAAATCTTTATCTGAACATTCTCTTTAAACGAGATGATGGGTTCCATGAACTGGAAAGTATTTTTCAGCCAATACCTATTTTTGATGAAATTACTTTTCAAAAGGGGGATGCAGGCATCCAGCTTACTTGTAATAACCCTAAACTTTCCGCGGGAACCGATAATCTTGTCTGGAAAGCGGCTGAGGCTTTTTTGAAAAAGTTGGAGGTCAAAGGAGTGAAAATCCAACTTAAAAAAAATTTACCTTTAAGTGCAGGAATAGGGGCTGGGAGCAGTAATGCAGCTTATACCCTTCGAGGTTTAAATGAGTTATATGATTTTCCTTTTGGAGAAAACGAGCTGAAGCAGATGGCTATTGATCTTGGGTGTGATGTCCCTTTTTTTTTACAAGATGGTCCGGCAGTGGTTTTGGGCAGAGGTGAGAAGGTAGAAATCGAAAGACCATTTGAGGCTCTCCAAGGTAGAGGGGTCTTGTTGATCCATCCGGGGTTCGGCGTTAGTACGCCATGGGCATATCGATCGCTTAATATGTCTAATGAGACTAGTGGAGAAGAAAGGCAGATAGAGGCTGCTTTGGACTCGTTACGAAAGGGTGAATTTTCATGCCTATTCAATTCATTCGAAAAGCCCGTTTTTGAAAAACATTTAATTTTGTCAGTCTTGAAGGAATTTTTGCTAAGGCACGGAGCTATCGGAGCCTTAATGTCTGGAAGTGGGTCGACCACTTTTGCAGTTACTGAAGATGTACTGGTGGCTGAAAGCCTCCGTTCTAAATTCCACCAGGAATTTGGACAGGCATGGTGGTCTGAAGCGGTATCTTTATAAAAAATTATAGCTATGAGTCGGAGGCATCGTTAATCTTCGCAAATGGATGAACTTTTAAAATTGCTGCGTGAGGATGCCTCTTTGGGGCCTTCAAAGATTGCCTCTCGCTTAGATGTCACAGAGAAAGAAGTAGAGTCAAAAATAAAGCAATTTGAAGAAGATGGAATAATTCTAGGTTATCGTACGATTATTAATGAAAACAAGTTACAGGTAGATTTGGTGCGGGCGGTAATTGAAGTAAAAATAACCCCAGAACGTGAGGGAGGCTTTGACCGTTTGGCTTCACGGATCGCTAAATTTGATGAGGTTAGCAGCTGCTACCTTATGAGTGGGGGGTATGATTTAATGGTAGTGGTTGAAGGTCGAGATTTGCGATCAGTATCTTCTTTTGTTTCTGAAAAGTTGGCTACCATTCAAGGAGTAATATCAACAGTTACCCATTTTATGCTAAAGCCTTATAAGGAGCAGGGGGTTTTGATGGGGGGTGAATTCACCGATGAAAAATTGGCCGTGACTCCCTAGAGGGTTAATCCATTTCTTTCATTGATTCATCTAATTTGGTGATTAGATCCCCCATTGTCTCTTCAGTTTCATCACCCATGTTTGAAAGGCGAAAAGCTAGGCCTTTGATCTTACCATATCCACCGTCAATAAGAATGCCTTTCTCCTTCATCAAGTTTTGTAGGCGGGGAACATCTACTGTTCTACCCTCTTTTTTTGCGCCATTATTAACACAAGTTAAAGAAATGGATTCATAACCTGCATCTGGGAAGAGAGTGAAACCATGCTTTGAGGCCCATTCTCTTGTCATTTTGTTGGTTTTCTGATGTCTGGCAAACCGATTATCTAATCCTTCGGAAAAGAACTCATCTAATTTTGAAGACATAGCATTTATATGTGGAATACTAGGAGTGCTTGGGGTCATATTTTTTTCAGCATTCTTTTGGAATTCAAGGAAATCAAAATAATATCCCCGTGTTTCAGTTTTTGCTGCTCGTTCCAGAGCTTTTGCAGAAACGGTAAATACCGCAAATCCAGGGGGGAGGGCCCACGCTTTTTGAGTGCCTGCTAATAGGACATCAATTCCAAGTTTGTCAAAATGGAGTGGAACAGCTGTCATTGATGTGACACTGTCTACAATGAACATTACATCAGGGTATTTTTCTTTAAGCTTAGATATATTTTCAAGTGGATTCATTAATCCTGTAGAAGTCTCATTATGGACCAGAGTGATTGCGTCAAAATTCCCTGAGGCCAGTTTTTCATCAATTTTTTCCGGAAGGATAGGGGATCCCCATTCAACTTGAAGACCTTCTGCTTTTATTCCACAACGATTAGCAACGTCTAACCATTTGTCTGAAAAAGCTCCACACATGCAGCATAGTAGTTTCTCGCTGACAAGGTTTCGAATTGCTCCCTCCATAATTCCCCATGCTGAAGATGTACTTAGATATACTAACCTTTCAGTTCCTAGCAGCTCTTGTAACTGGGGTTGAACCTTGCTGTAGAGGTTTTGAAAATTTTTGCTACGATGGCCAATCATTGGGGTAGCCATGGCTTTCCATGTTTTTTCGCTAACTTCCACAGGTCCTGGAATGTGCAGTTTTAAATGTCCCATAAGCTTGTGAAATATTTCACAAGGCGCTGGGTACTGCAAGTTTGAGTTGCCGTTAAGATTATACCCTGTGAGAATTATTGCTTTCCCTACCGAATATATAGGGTGCCTCCATCAACGGGATAGGGGCAACCTGTGATAAAGGAAGCTTCATCGCTGCATAAAAATACAGCCATGGCTGCTACCTCTTCGGGTTTGCCCATGCGGCCAATCGGTTGAGCTAAGGAAAGTTTTTCAAACATTTCATCAAAATTTTCTGGATAATTCTTTTGGATAAAACCATCTACAAATGGGGTATGTATCCTCGCTGGAAGAATGGCGTTACACCGGATCTTATCTTTGAGGAAATCACGGGCGGTAGCATATGTCATAGAGAGTACGGCTCCTTTGCTTGTAGAATAGGCGAATCTGTCGTCGATGGCCATTACGCTAACTGTTGAGGCAATATTTACTATTGATCCTCCATTGGGTCTCATGTGTTTAACGCCAGCTTGAAGGCAGTTATATACTCCTTTGACATTGACACTCAATACTTTGTCAAAGTCCTCTTCCGATGTGTTTAGAACATTGCCAACGTGCGCGATTCCGGCATTGTTAATTAGGCAATCTATAGGGTTATCTTTTGAGATTCTTTCAAAAACTTTTTTTACTTCCGCCTGTTGTGTAACATCACAAGTATGAGTCTCGGCTGAGCCGCCATTCTCCTTTATTTCGCTTGCGGTTTTTTCTGCGGCTTCAATATTGATATCAAGAATACCGACATGAGCGCCTTGTTTAGCGAATGTTTTGCATATCGATTGGCCAATTCCTGACCCACCACCGGTAACAATAGCGTTTTTGCCAGTTAAAGAGAACATAGCGAGAGACTTTGTATAAAGTATTAGTCCTGCGCAAGACCATTGCGGCTGACAGATTTCGGTTAGTTAGTTATGAATACCTATCGTGGACGGAGAAATTAAGAAATTGCGGAGTGAAAATTGGTTTAATGATCCTACTGATGCCGGCATGACGGCTATCTACATGGAGCGTTATCTGAATTATGGATTAACCCGCGAGGAGCTCCAATCAGCAAAACCCATTATTGGAATAGCTCAAATAGGCAGTGATCTAACACCATGTAACCGAGGTCATTTAGAAACAGTGAAGCGCGTGAGAGATGGGGTATATGCATCGGGCGGCATACCAATAGAGTTTCCTGTTCATCCAATACAAGAAAGTTGTCGGCGCCCCACTGCGGCTCTGGATCGCAATTTGGCTTATCTAGGTTTAGTGGAAATTTTACATGGATATCCTTTTGATGGAGTCGTATTAACTACGGGCTGCGATAAAACCACCCCTGCCTGTTTAATGGCTGCAGCAACGGTGAATATTCCATCTATTGTGCTTAGCGGAGGGCCTATGCTTGACGGATGGCATAATGGAGCACTCGCAGGGTCCGGGACAATGTTGTGGGAAGGCAGGAAATCTCATGCGCAAGGTCAATTATCTTACGAAGAATTTATAGAGCAGGTAGCGGCTTCTTCCCCCAGTGCGGGGCATTGCAATACCATGGGGACGGCGCTTTCCATGAATTGTATGGCTGAGGCTTTGGGTATGTCCCTCCCTGGGTGCGCCTCTATACCAGCTCCTTATCGAGAAAGGCTTCAGATGAGTTATCGTACTGGAGTGAGAATAGTGGAGATGATAACTGAAGATTTACGTCCATCCAAAGTACTAACGCGCCAAGCATTTGAAAATGCAGTTGTCGTCAATTCTGCACTAGGGGGTTCTACTAATTGTCCGATTCATCTTACGGCTATTGCTCGTCATGCGGGTGTAGAGCTGTCTCTCCAAGACTGGCAGGATATTGGATATGAAATTCCACTTTTGGTGAACTGTCAGCCAGCGGGTGAGTATTTGGGAGAGGCATTTCACCGTGCTGGAGGTGTGCCAGCAGTATTGAGTGAGTTAGCGAAGAACGGAAAGATTAATACTAATACCCTAACTGTTTCAGGAGGATCAGTTGCGAAGAATATTTCAGAGGTAAGGGTGAAAAATGATAAAGTCATTAAACGATTTGAAAGCCCGCTTCGGGAAAAAGCTGGATTTCTTGTCTTGTCGGGAAACTTGTTTGATGGAGCCCTGATTAAAACATCTGTGATTAGCGAGGATTTCCGGTTCAAATACCTCTCAAATGAAGGTCAAGAAGGCTGTTTTACAGCCCGTTGCATCGTCTTTGAGGGGCCAGAGGATTATCACGCACGTATTGATGACCCCGAACTCTCTATAGACGAATCCTGTATGCTGGTTATACGTGGGTGTGGGCCTATTGGTTATCCTGGCTCAGCCGAAGTGGTTAATATGCAGCCGCCAGCAGAGTTGATAAAAGCGGGGATTGATACACTTCCAACTATGGGGGACGGGCGCCAAAGCGGGACTGCTGCTAGCCCTAGTATCCTTAATATTTCACCTGAATCAGCTATAGGCAGTAATTTCGCGCTACTTGAAACAGGTGATAATGTTACAGTGGACTTGAATAAATGTGAGGTGAATCTTTTGGTGAATCAGGAGGAATTAGAGAAAAGACGGAGTGCGTATGTGCAGCCCAAATTGGAACATCAAACGCCGTGGCAAGAAATATATCGAAGTTGCGTAGGCCAATTGTCGACGGGTGGTTGTCTGGAGTTGGCTGCAAAATATCATAATGTGGGGGATATTATTCCTAGACGCAACCATTAGGTAAAAAATTACCCGGCCAGGTTTTTGATTAACTCTTGATAGGTTTAACTTTTTTACCCAAAGAGTTTGAGCTGTGCTTCGGCTTTTACCAGCTCTCGCGGTTGGTTTAGGTGGTTGTAAACAATAGTATTGGGGTGAATCCCAAATGCGTGATAAACTGTGGCCAGTAACTCGATCGGGTGGATTGGATCTTCTACCGGTGCACTGCCGGTTTTGTCAGATTTACCAAAAACGTTTCCACGTTTAATGCCTGCCCCGCCAATTACTCCAGTGTAACAGTAGGGCCAGTGGTCACGTCCGTCTGCACTATTGTTATTCCCACTAGTCGAAAGCCCCATTTGCGGGCTCCGGCCGAATTCACCAATGCAGAGTACAATAGTCTCATCTAGCATCCCTCTTTCATCCATGTCGGTAAACAGGCCTGAAAGGGCACGGTCTAGCATTGGTGCTGATTGTTCTTTCATCCGCTTGGGTAGCCCTTGGTGAACATCCCAAGAATGATTGTTGCTATTAGCAACCTTGGGCCAAACAACCTCAACTACTTTAGTGCCTGCTTCAACTAAGCGGCGGGCGAGAAGGCAACTGTCGCCAAAGGTGTTTCTCCCATAAAGCTCTCTTGTTTTGGCGTTTTCTTGTTTTAATTCAAAGGCATTTCGAGCGCGCCCACTAACTATCAAGTTTAGGGCCTGATCGTAGTATTGGTTTAAATTATATTTTGCTACAGCCTTGTCGATTTCAGGCATTGCTTCATTGACTGCTTCACGTAAACGAGCGCGGCGTTTCAGTCGATGGCTGAAGACCTCAGGCCGCATCTGGAGATCATCAGTTTTAACACGTGTCATTTTAGCCATATCCATATCATCTCCGGTTGGGTAGAGAGTATATGGGTCATATGCCTTGCCTAAAAACCCTGCAGATCCGCCTTTGCCTACCACATTACTTTCTTGTAATGGTCGAGGAAGCATGACAAACGGGAGCATAGGTTCTTCCTGGGGCTTGAGGCGGATAATGTTTGATCCGAAGTTTGGGAAATCTTTAGGGCTTGGCGGTTCAAGTTGGCCGGATGCACTAACTTTATCAGTCGTGTAACCAGTCATCATTTGATAGATGGCCGCGGTATGGTTGAAAAGCCCGTTGGGCGTGTAGCTTACCGAGCGTATCATAGTGAATTTATCATTCACTTTTGCAAGATTAGGTAACAATTCGGTAAAGTTAACCCCTGGGAGTTTGGTTTTAATTGGTTTAAATATTGATTTGACGTTGCTTGGCGCATCAGGTTTAGGGTCCCACAAGTCCAGATGGCTTGGGCCTCCCTGTAAGTAGAGCAGGATTACACTCTTAGCCTTGCCCCAGCCGGGGCCTCCGCCGATCTTTGTTTCTTTGGCCTGCGCCTGCATTTCAAGCATTCCTCCAAGGGAGAGGCCAAGCATACCGGAACCACCTATGCGCAATAGGTCACGCCTGGTCATGCCCAAGTGGCTGTCACACATATCTTTTCCAAGTTCCCCGGGTACTCTAATCATCATTCGCTCCGTTCTTTTTTATATTAATAAACTTTTGTTCTTTGTCGAGATTTAGTGGTTAAATAGGAATGCTGGGTTATTTATAAGGGCCCACGCTATATCCTGTGCTCCATATAGTCTTTTATTGGTTATTTGCTTTTTACTGAGTTCAACTGCTCTTTTTAATGCAGTTAGTTTAGGGTCTTCAACCAAAGGTGCGTTGGCTCGGGATAGATATTCCTCCAGTTCGGTCAACTTCTTGTCCTTTGGTCGGGGTTTTTTGGCTTCAGCAAATGTTTTAATCCGTTTTTGGAGTTCTCCGTCCTGGTTACGAAAATAGTCATTTAGCTGCTTCTTCTGCTTGTCATTACGTTTCTCTGGGGCGATGGCAAGCAGTGTGCTGATGTTTCCAGGGTGGCCAAAGTTAATGGGTTTTTTATTGTCAGTTGTTGACCATCGGAATTTACCGAGTTGCCAATTATTGCCTGAGAATTCCTGTTTCATGACAAAAGTTAGCAGGATAGGGCCTTCGTGTTTTGGGGCCTGAGCTATTTCAAAGGAGGCGATGTGGGGTTTGCCGAGTTGTGGGGAAACAGCCCATCCATTGTTGGTTGGAGCCAGTTTGCCATCGATTGCTGTGGTTACGTTGTAGTTGCCTTGGCTAAAGTCAGCTTTTGCATTTACCAGTTTAAGCATCTTTTTCTCGTCGGGCTTGTCTTTCGGCGCCCAGAAAAACTCGAGTTCGGTGAGGACGAAATTACCGTCATTGGGCGACCGCCCTGGGCCGTTCCTAGGTAGGCGCTTGTCGGTTAGTGCTTCAAGGCGAATGCCGGTAATATTTTTGAAAGATGTTTCAGTTGTTATGGTGAAGGTGTCTTTTCCATTTTTGCCGCTGGCGAAGATTACTCCATTTTTTTCCTTGGAAAGGGTTGTTCCAATTTTAGATTTCAGTTCAGCTGGGTCCAATATTGTCCAGGAGGTTTTGCCGGTAGGGTTGGTAAGCCACGCGGTATATTTTTCCTTCAAGGTGTTTTCATATTCCTTGAGGCTTTTCTCAGCATTCATGATTTTGGTATTACGCTCATCATCAAGTTTCTTTTCGCGCGGTGCTATTTCCAGTTTATATGCATCAAGCTTCGCTTGTGCTTCTGTTATACCAGCTTGTCTTTGTTTCTCACGTTTAGCTGTGATTGGTTCCAGTTTCTTTTGGTAGGCAACAGTTTCATCAAGTAGTTTTTTATGGTCCAGCTCGATTGAGCGAAGCATGTTGATTGCTTTCGCAATTTCAGTTTCCTTAGCCGGTCGATTTAGGATTCGCAGGTAGAGTTCGTTTATCAGTTTTGCATCATCAGTTTGTTCGGCAACCAGTCTGGCTATTGCATTTTTGGGATCACTGATAGCGGTGTCAACAGTGGGTCCGGTAATCAGGGCCATAATGGGCCCTAGTTGCAGTCCGTTAACCCTTTCACATTCGCAGGCACTTTCGCGAGCAGGCCTGCCCAGTGTTCCTAAAAATCCATCAGGTAGTCGGACTCCCACATCCGGCAGGGCGGCGGCTCTAGTACCTGCGGCTACTCCGGGTATTTTTGTCTCTGCACCGGTGGCGTGGTAAATGGCGTCAAAAAGTACTTCAGCAGGAAGACGGCGGGGTAGGGCATGCGAGTAGTTGGTCGTATCATCTTCATTCCACTTGTTAGTGGAAATGGATAGTTGGTAGGTGCGACTTTTGCATATTGTTTTAACCATATGCCGGACGTTAAACCCGCTTTTAATAAACTCCGCTGTTAACCAATCTAAAAGTTCAGGGTTAGTCGGGGGGTTGCCGGCTCTAATATCGTCGAGTGGCTCAATAATTCCAACTCCGAGCAGGTATCCCCAGAGCCGATTGACATAGCTTTTTGCAAAATACTGATTATCAGAGCTGGTCATCCATGCCGCGAGGTTTTGCCTTCGAGTGTATTTTTCTTTTTTGGGATATTCAGCCTCAAAAGGAAATTGGGGGGCTGCAACTGCTCCCGTGCGCTCATGCTTAATATCTCCATTCGGCTTATCGTAGATTTCTTCATAGAGAGGCTTTTTGCCTTCAACAGCTGTTCCACCAATGGTTCTTTTCCCGCTATTTTTTTCGTCTTTCTTTAGCCCTACCTGAGCAAAAAATGCGGCTGTTTCATAATATTGGTCTTGAGTCCACCTTTCGAAGGGATGGTCGTGGCATTTATTACAATTGAATCGGGTAGCAAGCCACAGGTGAGTGGTGTTTTCCATTATGATATCAGGTGTGCGCAGAATTTTGTAGTAACTTGCAGCCGGGTTGGTTTTATTTGATCCAGAAGCGGTTATAATTTTCCGGGCAAACTCATCGTAAGGAGTATTCATTTTAACCTCATTACGAATCCATTCTCGAAAGGCTTTTGCTCCTTCAGCTCCCAGGAACTTCCGGTTTACCTGAAGTAGGTCAGCCCACTTGTTCGCCCAGTGGTCAACGTAATCGTCATTACCGATAAGTTGGTCGATTAATTCATCGCGCTTGGTTTGTGTGTCTCTTTTGTCAGCCAGAAATTTCTTAACAACTTCCGAATTGGGAGGAAGTCCTGTGAGGTCAAGATGAACTCGGCGGATAAAATCTGTATCACTACAAAGTCCAGAGGGCTCAATTTTCATACGTTTCCACTTATCCGCCGTGAACGCATCAATTTGACTCCATGCTTCGGGCTTTTCCCATTGGAAGTCGGTTCGGTCACCCATTGCGGTGACTGTTGTTGCTGCGTAAGCTCCTTCAAATCTTGCAAGGACAGCCGCTTCACCTCGTCGTTCGACAGTAACTAGTCCGCCTTCATCTGTTTTAGCAACGTCGGTGTTCCCGCTTTCAATAAATGATTCAGCTGTAACGTCACGTTTTGTGCCGTTTGAATAGGTCGCAATTATGCGCATTTGCTGTTTGCCTCCAATGTTCTGAATGACAGGGTTTTGAGGTGATAGCATGATCGAGGTTACACGATCAGATTTGAGGTCAAGTTTTGCCCCATTGGCAATCCACTCGTGGAGTACTTGGTAATATTTTGATCCAGGTTTAGTTACTTGGCCGCCTTCATGAGGCACAGCTCCTGTTGCCTTTAATAACATTAGGCTATCAGCAGGAGATGCAATATTGACTCGTCGACTAGCTAGTTCATCGGTGAAGGCACGAACATCATAAATTGGATCGTATCCACGCAAGGATAGTTTAAACCCGTTTCTCCCATCCTTTGAGCCATGACAAGTTCCTGTGTTACACCCTAATTTGGAGAGAACCGGCATAACGTCCTGCACGTAATCTATCTGTTTCTCTATGGAGATTCCCTTTACAGTGATTGGTGCATCAGCTTTAAGGCCATTAATTTCAGCTACGAGTATGCCTTTTCCATCTTTTATGGGAGTGATTTTGCCGCGAGGGGAAGCGGCTGCTATTGAGCCTT
>MDSZ01095683.1_pt1 | contig 10197 bp, 3 predicted proteins | sample 811201 | NCBI WGS metagenome assembly MDSZ01 (sample SAMN05326647, study PRJNA326480) | marine metagenome | isolation source: seawater | place: Indian Ocean: North | collected 2010 | reverse complement strand
AGTATCATTACTCCTGAGGATGATATATCCCTTAAGGATAATGCACAAGGATATTCTAACTTCTCTGCTCCTGGAGCACATAGATTGAAGATTACTCTTGAGCTTGAGAAGTTTGAAATCGAAAGTCCTTCAAATAAGAATTTTGTACAGTTAGTATATCTACAGCAAGGTAAGATTCAGAGGCAGATTAAACAAACTGCACCTAGTCAAATAGAAGAGATACTAGCTAGAAGAACATATGATGAGTCTGGAGACTACGTAGTTAAGGCATTCACATCAGATGTTAAGGAATATTACAATGCAGATGGTACTGGTTTCTATCAAACTGATGCTGATGGTCTAGTTAATGGTCATACTACTGCTGATGCTGCTAACAAACTAGTATTAAACTTAGGACCAGGTAAGGCATATATTCGTGGTTATGAAGTAGAGAACACAGAACCCAAGTACGTAGAATTAGATAAGGCAAAGGCAACACAGGATCGTGATACAACTCGTTTGTATGCATCAAGTTTATCTCGTATTCCTCTTCGTGGAGTTGCAGGTTCTGCTCCTCTAAGTACTACTTCTGATGGTGAGGCAACTCCCTTCAAGAAAGTAGATCTATATCGTAAATTTATTGACTCTTTCTTAGGTGTTAATGGTATTGGTAATGGTACTAATGGTGTATATTCTGTATCAGACCTAAGAGGAAATATCTATAATAACGATGAAGGATTGATGACTGTCTGGGTATATCCAGGTGCACCTCCTTCTAATGGTGATCCAGTTGATCTTTCTACTATAACTGATATTGTTTATGGAGCATTATCTACTGGTGTTAAGAAGACTCTCTATCATTATAATGGTTCAACATATTCTCCAGTTGATGTTATAGCTGCACGTGCTAACGTCAGTTACAATATGGATACTGATGGTTCACTTGCTTGGAGTGGTGATGTAGGTGTTGGTGGAATGAATGAGAATAGTGGTGGTAATCCTACTCACGTTATTCAAGAGTTTATTCTTAGAGCATCTATTACAACATTAAATAGTATTCACGCTTCTTACCAATCACAAGGACCAATTAAACTAGGTGCTTCTGGTGGTGGTTCGCAGAATGGTATTACACTATATGGTAATAATAGTGGTAGTACATACTATGGAATGATCCTAGACTATACAGTACCAATGACACCTATTATTGGTCGTGCTATAGCTAGAGACTTTAAGTTTAGAAAAGCACCTAATGGATTTGATAAGACTGCTAATGTTATAGCATCTTCAAGTGCACAGGATTGTACTTTTGATTTGTCATATACGAACCCAATCCTATTCACGAAACTTAAATTAACAGGAAATCACGCTTTTGAAACTGGTGGTAACATCATTGGTTCTATCAGTGGTACAACTGCTGTAGTTGAAGGTGGTTTATCTGTTGGACAGAATGACCCTGAGAATGCAACTTTATCTGCTGGTAGTACTCTTATGCTATCAAATGTTGTTGGTGCATTTGTAGAAGGAGAAGAAATATATGATGCAGATAATAGTGAGAAGTCTGCTGTTATTGCAGTCAATGGACGTATTAGTCATTTTGTAGTTCCTTATGGTGGAGAGAACTATGGTCCTGATAATAACCTAGAATTAAAAGTTGGTGACAGACAATATCTAAGTAACTACATTGTTTGTGCTAGAAATATTGGTGCTAATGGTATCAATGGACAATCTGATTACATCCGTAATGTTAGATTGACAGAATTGGGAAGAAGAGAGATACTTGATACATTTGATGTTCCTCCTCAACTAGAAGTTGTAGACACTGGTGGAACACATAGTGCTAGTGATGAGAATGCATATGTTAGAGCTGTTCTCTATACAGATACTATTCAGAATTTTGGTATAGAAGATGTTCGTTCTATTGGTATGCTTCACGGTGTGACCAGTAAGAAGTTTACTGGTGATATTCAGTATAGTGAACCTGATTCTACAGAACTAAAAACTATTACTAATAGTTTAGGTTATTCTGGTAAGGCAGATACTGATTATGCTGAGGCAACAAACTATGCAGCACGTCCTGGTGATGAATTATCAGAAGATGATCTTGTACAAATCACTGTAGATGGTGTTACTTATAAGTATGAAGTTGCTAGAGCTTGTAACCCATCAACTGATAGACCAGGCAGAGTATATTTCAAACAACGTCTTATAGCAGGTTTCCCATCTAATACTATCACTCGTGTTAGAGCAAAGATTGAAAACTCTGGTAAGTCAACACTTATATTACCACTAGCTAACTCTAAGATTTCTTCAGTTGTTGCTTCTGATGATGATAGTGGTATTACATACTACTCTAGAAGACAATTTATTGAGAACGTAACTATTGACGGTTCTAATAATACTGTTAGTATTGCTGCACAGCTAGATTATGGTCAGCAGCAGTTCGTACCATTTAGCCAAGGTGATTATGTCATTGAGGTATACAATGCTGGTACTGATACTGTAAGATATAATAATAGTAATGGTGAATTGGTAAGAGATGGTGATTTGCTATACTTAGATTCGAGTATGGTTGAAGTTACCTCTGGATCATCTTCTAACAATGCTGGTGCATTGGCAGTTACACTTCCTGAAAACTATTTCTGGCAATCTGGTGGACTACAACTCACTGGTATGAGATTGAAGATCAATACTACCATTGAAACTACCAAAGCAAAACCAAAATTAAAGACAGCAGCTAAACAGAAGAGAATTTCTATTACTGCTGACTTAGATAATGATATTATTCCAATAAGAGGTGATGATTATGATAACCCAACTGGTCAAGTTAAATCTTACTCTGACGTTTTTAAGCTACGCTATGTATATGAGGGTACTCCTGGAATTGCACCTACAGTTGATGAAAATGGAAACATACTAGGTAACACTGGTACAGATATTACAGACTTCTTCTTATTTGATGATGGTCAAAGGGATAACTTATATGACACATCAACACTTATTAGAAAGCCTGGAGTCAGAATCCCAACTGGTACTTTGGTAGTTGGTTTTGATTATTTCAAACATTCTGAAGGAGACTTCTTTACAGTTGATTCATATCTACACGAAAATGGTGTAACATATGATGACATTCCACAAGTCACATCTCTAGTACACGGTAAGAAGAGTCTTGCTGATGTTATTGATTTCCGTCCTTTGGTCGGAACTTCAGCTAGTATTCCTGGCTATGTGAACGCTTCTGTAATGGATCCTGGATCAAATGTTTCTGAAATTTATACGCAAGGTGGTGTTAGTGCTGCTCTTCCTGCTGACACTAAAACTAGCATTGGAACACCTTTTACCTTTAGTTGTGCTTATTCTTATTATGTTGATCGCATCGATACTGTCTATCTAAAGAAAGATGGTAGTTTCTCAGTTAAGAAAGGTGCTGGTTCTACAAACCCACAATCTTCAGTAAGTCTAGATGAGGCTATTAAAGTCTTTAAGATTTACATACCTGCATTTACAAACAACCTCAAGAAGGTCAAGATTTTCCCAGTAGAGAATAAGAGATTCACAATGCGTGATATCCATAAACTCGAAAAGAAAGTTGAACGTCTTGAGCGTTATACAATGCTATCTGTTCTAGAGCAAGGTGCTCTAAACACACAAATTAAAGACGGTCAGACTGGAATGGATAGATTCAAGTCTGGATTTGTCGTAGATAATTTTGAAAGTTATACATTATCTCATATTAATTCTGTTGACTATAAAGCAGCACTAGATCTAACACGTGGTACTTTACGTCCAGAATCAAATGAAACTACTGTATCTCTAGTAGAAAGAGATGGTTCATCTACAGCACGTACTCTTTCTAACTATGTTGTTAATCACGGTGTAGTAACTCTTCCATTTACAGAAACTGTTCTCTGTCAGAACATCTTTGCTACAAATACAACTGTTGTTAATCCATTCCTTATATTCAACTATAAGGGAACCGTAGAGATCACTCCAAATGTTGATCCTTGGTTTGATGAGTATGCTTTACCATCTATCAATAACAATGACAACCAGACTCTAGATCCATTAGAAATCTATGAGGATGGAAATAGTGCATTATCTCAAATACACAATGTAACTCAATTAGCAGTTACAGGTAGTAGCACAGAATTTAGTAATGTTAATTCTCTAAGTTCAGATGCACCTGATCTACCAGAATCTGAAGTTGTACTGGCTACAACATCTAGTAGTTCTAACATTGCTGCACAGAATACTGAGGTTCCACTTCAACAGTCTTCAACTACTGTTGGTGAGCAAACAATCAGTACTGCTATTACATTATACGTTGCCGAACAATATATTCAATTCCATCTACGTAGGATGAAACCTAATACTAGGATCTATCCTTTCATTGATGGATTAGATGTTTCCGATTACCTAGTACCAGATCGTAACTATTCAGGAATGCCTGGTTCATCTCTTAGAAACTGGGGTGATACTCTAGTTACTGATGATACTGGTGCAGCTACTGGTATTATCTTGATGCCTTCAGGTAGAAAGCCAACTAAAGGAACACAATATGAAGATGATCTAGATTCAATACAATGGGATTCTAATGCTCAAGGATTGCGTTTCCCATTAGGTGATAAGAAGATTAAATTCACTAGTAGCAATACTAATGCTGCAAGTCCTGAATCACACGCTGTTGTAACCTTTAAAGCTAGTGGTACATATGAACCACTTCCAAATGATATTATTGCTTTGGAAGATATTGATACTGCTGATAAGGTAGATGGTACTCAGTATACTGAGAACATCTTAAATCCAGATGTTAGTGTATCTGACCCTCTAGCACAGACATTCCGTGTTGAGAGTTTTGATGGTGGTGTGATGGTATCATCTATTGATCTTTACTTCTCAGCAAAAGATCCTTCACTACCCGTTACTATTAAATTATCTGATACTATCTCAGGTAGACCAACTAAGAATATTCTTCCTGGTTCTATTTCTGTAATGGAATCTAATACTTATATTAGAGTCATTACTAGTGGTAGTCATACATTACTTAAGGATGAGATTATTGAAGGTGATACTTCTAATGCTCAAGGTCCGTTGATTGGTGTACTTGATTCTCAGAATCAACCAGTACCTATAGTCAATGACACCTATACCTTAGGTACATCACAAGTTTATACTTTGATCCTAGGAGATCACAACAAAGAAGATTTCATAGCTGGTGAACCACTAGTTATCACTTCTCTAACTGTTGCTAACAACTCAAGATCTGGTGATGACATCGTTAAGATGCAAATCGTTCTTGACTCTGGATACATTTCAGAGATCGTTGTTGATGATATGGGTGATGGCTATGCAGGTTCTACAACTGTCACAATTGAGTCTCCTCAATTACCTGGCGGTATTACTGCAACAGCTGTTCCACAAATTACCGATCAAAAGGTATATGAAATACAACCTACTTTAGGTGGTAGTGAGTATACTACTGCACCTAGTGTATTGATTGTATCTGCTGCTGCAACTCAACTTGCAGAAGGTAGGGCAGTGCTTAAGATTACTAAGCCTGCTGTAAGAATGGGTGTAGCTACATCTGATAAAGCACTTATTCCTACTAAGTTCCGTTTCCAATATCCTATCTACCTAGAGAATGATAGAGAGTATGCTGTAATTGTAGAAAGTAACAGCACAATCTATCAAACATTCATCTCTAGATTGGGTGAAACTGAAATTAATTCTAACTCTACTGTTACCACACAACCTTTACTTGGATCTCTATTTAAGTCACAGAACTCTAACCTCTGGACAGAGAACCAGTATGAGGACTTGAAGTTCGATCTTTATATGGCACAGTTTGATACTACTCAGAGTGGTGTCATCAACTTAGTCAATAAGGATCAGGGATATGAACCACTTCAAGCTAATCCTATTGAAACAAATTCTCTTGGTGCTAATATCACTACCAGTAATTTGTTTGCTGCTAACAATAAAGTTATCAAAGTCTTACATAGAAATCACGGTCTAAATGCGGGTTCCTTCGTTGCTCTTAAAGATTCAGCAGCTGTAGGTGGATTCTCTGCTACTGCGTTAAATCGTCAAATCTTCTCAGTCTTATCAGCTGGTATTGATTTCTATACTGTTGGGATGTCCACAACAGCAGGTGGTAGTGTAATTGGTGGTGGCCTTAACGTTAAGGGATTAGGTCAGACCAAGTATGAAAAAGCACTACTTAAAGTAGATTCTCTAGATTTCCCAACTACTATGTTGGATACTACAGTTACATCTACTCTAGTTAAACCACTCGATTCTGCTGTAACTACTGTTGACTATACTCCAGATTCTCCTCTACCTGTTATTCTTAACAAGGAGTACTACTTCCCAACTCAAAGAGTTGTAGCATCTAAACTTAATGAAAAATTATTCAGTAGTAGACTTAACGGTCAAAAATCGTTTATCCTTACCGCAACTCTTAGCACTCACAATGCTAATCTTTCACCCATCATAAGTCTTAAGAATCCTAAGGCTATATTAACAAATAACCGTGTTGAAGCTCCTACTGGTAATGAAAACAGATATGGTAGAAAGATACAAGAAGTAGAATTGCATAAGACAATAGTTCTTCGTTTGATGGATAGTGCTGGTAGTCCTAGCACCTTAGGAACATCTGCTGCATTGGAAGTTACTAATGGTATTGGTCAGACTATTAAAGGATTAACCTCAGGTACTAGAGCAATCTTGTCTTATTGGGATAACTCTAGCAATCCTGGTGAATTGTATGTAAGAGTTACAGAAGGTGATGGATTTGTTCTTGGTGAAGAAATCGAGTTTGGTGGATCCTCTACTTATAATGCTGACCTGAATGGTGACACTGGTACTACAGGTGCTGCCTCAGGTAACCTTAATCTAGTTAGACCAATTAAGATTACTGGTACTCTACCTTTAGCACAATTGAATGTTGTACCAGGAACCAAACTTGCCAATAGTTCTGATCTTAAGACAGGTGCTGTAACACGTTGGAACCAAGAAAACTATAGATTAATCTTCACATCAAATGATTCATCCTTTGATAAGGATGATCTAATTGGTTCGGGTGCTGTATCTGATGGACTATATGAAGGTGGTGTTTCTATTATCAATGAGAGCTTTAAAGTTCCCGTCAGCATTAAGAACATCTACACATCATATGGTTATCTTTATACACCAGATAGATTGAAAAATTCCTCTAACGTAGCTACATATGTTACAAAGGAAATCTCACTCGACAATCCTGGTAACAGCATCAATCTTGTATTGAATGCTGCACTACAAGAGATTGATGATGTCACCGTGATGTTCAAAACTAAGAGGTCATCTCAACAGATATACTTTAAGGATATCAACTGGGAATACTTCAATTTCTCTGGAGTTCCAGACGTTGAGGTCACACCTTCTAGTGGTACTAATTTCTCTCCAACTACTGAGTCTCAATCAGACTTCAAAGAATATAACTATTCTGTAACAGGATTAAAGGAATTTAGTTCATTTGCTATTAAAATAATAATGAAGAGTAGAAACCCTGCTCTACCTCCACGGATTAGAGATCTCCGTGCTATCGCCACTTTCTAATTATGTCTACAAGATCAAATACTATTAACGCTTTACGTGCTTACTATCAAGGTCAAATTGAGAAGCACAAAGCCAACGTTGAAATTTATTTACAGAACCCTGCTGGTATTGGAGAACATTCCGATATCTTGGGTGCTATGGAAGTTGAAATTAATAACATAGCTCAGTGGGATGAAAGACTTCAAGTACTTGAAAGGTATTTTACAGATCGATGAAAATCTCAGGTCATCCAAATCTAAACAAAGATTCTATGACTGGTGCTGTAGTCAATACTGATAAGAATGCTTTTGAAGCATATAAGAGGCAAAGAGCACTTGCTCTTCAATCTTCAACTAATGCTGAAGATCTAGTACATCTGAAGCAAGAAATAAATGAGATGAAAGCACTTTTAAAAGAGGTGCTTTCAAAACTATAAATACTCACATAGGAATCGACTAAAGCAATGGCTCTAACAAGAATCAGAAGAACTGGTTTGAACGATGGGCTGGTTAGTGACTCAAAGCTAGATAGCGGAGTTGGTACCCAGGCGGTCACTACTTCTACTATCAGAAATGGTGCAATTACTACGTTAAAACTAGCTGACAACAGCATCACTACTCAGAAACTAAGTTCTACTGGTGGACTGGAAGCTGTTGGAACTGCTGTTATTCAAGACGGTGCAATCACACCATCTAAGATAGATAGCACAAGTACTTTTAATTTCAATGCAGCATCTGTAGCTACTACACTATCTGTTACAGGTAAGGTTGGTAGAGATGATGCTAGTGGTACAGACGTTTCTGGATCTGACTTAATCATTGCTGGTGGAGCATCTACTGGTTCTGCTTCAGGTGGATATTTACGTATTAAGACATCACCTGCTGGAGGAGTTACTGGTAATGGACTTAACACACTAACTGATGCACTAGTTGTTACAGGAGAAGGTAAAGTCGGTATCGGAGTTGGAACACCAACACAAGATTTAGAAGTTGCAAATAATGTAATAATCAATGGTGAGTTGACTGTACTAGGTGGTACTTCAACAATCACCACAACTAACACTGTAATTGGTGATAAATTAATTGAACTTGGTAATGGTATTGTAGGAGCACCAACTGGTGACTCTGGTTTAGTTATTGAGCGTGGTTCTGAAGATAATGCTTTTATTGGATTTGACGAGTCAGAAGATAAGTTTGCACTAGGTACTGGTAGTTTTACTGGTAGTACTGTTGGTGATGTTACCTATACATTAGGTACACTACAGTCTAATATTGATGCAGTTGAAGTTGATGTATCGGGTGCTAACTCATATGTCAAGTTTGACGGTGCAGTCGTAACAATGGAACCAACAGGTTCTAACGTTGCGTTATTTAAGTTAGACCCTACTAACAACAAGATCGGTATTGGACAAGATCCAAACAACGCTCTTGCTCAGATAATGCAAGTCAATGGTACTGTAGGTGCTACAGCATTCATTGGAGATGGTAATGGATTAACTAACCTGTCTGGTTTCACTGGTGCTGGCGACGGTACAGAAGCTATTCCAGGTATTAGTTTCTATCAGGATCAGGATAATGGTTTCTACCGTCCAGGCGCTGACACAATGGGAATGTGCTTAGGTGGAAATGAAAAAATTCGTTATGATGATACTGCTGGTGGATCCTTAATTACAGTTAAGGATATACACGGATCTGATGCTGGTACAGCTACTACTGCTTCTATCACAGCAGCAGTTATTGATTCATTTGTTTCTGCTACTTACAGTAGTGGTAAGTATGTTGTCCAATGTACATCTGGTGCATATACTCAGGTAAAAGAAGTTCTCATCCTTCACGATGGAACTGACATATACGTTGAGGAATATGCAACTGTAACTTCAGGTGGTATAGCACAGGGTGGTCTAGGTACCATCACTGCTCAGTACAATGGAGCGAATATTGAAATTATCTTCACTCCAGTATACGCTACGAATACTATCAAGTATTTCAGAGACCTCATTACTGCCTAGTATAAATAAAACCGAGAACCTAAAAGTCTAATGCCAGTAAGAACTGTAGACAAAAATTTTACCTTTGAACAACAACGTGTCGAGATTAACGAGATCGGTGTTGACAATGGTGATTTTTCTGGCAAAATTATTGCCCAGTCTGTAGCTAACAATTTAGTTGCTCAGACTATAACTGATTGTCTTATTGAGTTAGACACAGAATTAGGTCCGATTGCTTCTATCACTAGCGAAATTCCCGCAAATGATAAAGACAATGCCGTCGAAGCGATCAATTATATCACTGATACTATTATTAAAGCACTGTCAAATTTGACTACTGCTGATAAGACTAGTATCGTTAATGCAATCAATGAATTAGATCAAGATGTAGGTAACCTTGCAGGTCTATCAGCAAACATTGCTGACCACACCAGTTTGGTAGCTGCTCTTAACGAAACGAAGGATATCATTATTGGTGTTCTTTCTAACTTAAGTACAGTATCTAAATCTAGTATAGTTGCTGCTATCAATGAGATTAAAGATATCACTATCGGTAATCTTACTAACTTAACTACTCAAAACAAAGCAAACCTCGTTAATGCGATCAATGAATTGCAGGCTGAGGTGAATACCCTTGCTGCACAGGTCGGTGTATCTGT
>MDSZ01139776.1_pt1 | contig 10199 bp, 2 predicted proteins | sample 811201 | NCBI WGS metagenome assembly MDSZ01 (sample SAMN05326647, study PRJNA326480) | marine metagenome | isolation source: seawater | place: Indian Ocean: North | collected 2010 | reverse complement strand
CTATGTTATTTGATTACTTAAAAACTCAATTTAAGTTCTTAATGGTTATTTCCCACATCGATGCGATGAAGGATTTAATGGATACATTGGTTGAGATTAGGAAAGAGAATGGATATAGTAATGTGAAGTATTTAGCATAATTTCTTTTTCACTTCGTTATAAATTTTTCACTTCACTTTTAATACATTCTTTGGTGGTGGTGTGTAAACACCATCACTATTCTTTTTCAATGTTAGGATATAGGAATTTAATAAACTTGACATAGACCTATCTTCTTCTTCTGCATATTCTTTAAACCATCCCATCAATTCTTCATTTAATGTAAATGTGTAAGGTTTTTTCTTTTTCATATTCATCTCCTACATATATTATAAATATGTTTTAAAATAAGTTCTATCTAATATTTTAAAAATTTGATATTTATATATGAGTAAAAATATACTATTAGGAGAACTCATTTGCCAAGAAAACCTAAACAACAATTAAAGAATCTACACAAAATTGATGTATTAGTTAATGATAGAAATTCAGTTTCTAAATATTTTAAAATCAAAAAATATATTAATAAACAACCACTTGTACAAGATGTTTTAACAGATGTTTTTGAATTACCTCTTGGTAGATCTGTTGTATTAATTGAGGGTAGTTCTTTATTAAGACCTAAATCTGATGTTCAAGTGGAAATAGTTAGACATGGTCAAGGTATCCAACCTGATTCTGATGTTAATCCTATGGGATATATATCTTATGATGAAACAGATGATATAAAAATTATAACAGAACCAATGTTTGACTTTTTAGATGGTAATAGTCGTGGTTTTTCTATTACTGTACATGAAGAAGATTTAAGAGGTGTGATTGATCAGATACATCCTGATTCAGGTGTTGATATGGGAATCGACTTACACAACCAACCTTTAACAACAAATGAACTATATTGTACTTTAACTGTTGTTGGTGAATTAGATCCGACTAAAACTTTTATCGATGGTGATGGTAATCCATTTAGAATACCAAAAGAATGGCAGGGTGTGTATAATGTAAAGTGGTCTTGTCATTGTAAAATAAATCCAGATTTAATTAATGATGAACCTATAATTTTTAAAAAGGACCCAAAACTACTAGTTACAGAACACATATCACCATATTATGAAAAAACTTGGGTATCATCTTCAGATTCTTTATTTTATGAAAGTAGAGGTAATTTAACTTTTACCGAAGGAAATGTAATTGATCCTGAAACATTTAATGAAATTAATATAGGAAATTTTAGAGGTAATTTTACTTTAAATCCAACAGTTGCAAATATAGATGATGAGTGGGTATTGTTATCTGGTTCTATGTCACAGAGTATTGTAAATTCTGTTACTCAAAGTGCTGATCCACAACATTTTAGACAACATTTAACAGTTCCATTAATTACTAATAGTCCATCACATAGTATAATGAATCCATTTTATGACCAATTTAGTGGTAGTATTGGTAACACAGCATATACAGATCCATATGATTTTATACGATTAGAAGAACTACCTAATTGTCAATTTGGTGGTACCATATCAAACTCCAATGTTGGTTCAGTATTTTTAAGAACAACATATGATGCTGATGGAAATATGGAAAGTGGTTCGGAATTTGTTGAACGTGTTGGTCCTGGTGATATCATAGCAGTAGAAAACCCAGCTTTATATGGCGCTGGTAATTTTGAATTTATAGAAATAGCTGGTCCGAGAAATAGTATTATACCAATGTATCATTTAAAAGATACATATACTTCTAATGTTCTTATACAAATTGGTGGTGATATAAATAATCAACAAGGTGGTCATGCTTCTTCAAGGGGATGTTTTTATAATAGATTGCCAATGGCTATGGAAGCTAAACATTGGCAGGGTACTGGTATTGATGGTGATGTATTGGCTGGTATAGGAATGAAACTTTATAAACTTCATATGAATCCATTTTCTTTTGTTAGAGATGGAAAAATGGAATTTGATTCATCAGACCCAGCAGCTAGTGGTAATGTTATATCTGTAACAGGTTCAACCTTTTTAAAACACACCGCATATGGAACAGATTCATATACTCATGGTGGTTATAGAGGTGGGTGGTCTAATCCTAATTTAGCTAGACAGAATATTTTAGTATCAAGTGTGCCTAGGGCGGGTCAAACAAAATATACAGGTACAGATTATAATGTTAAAGGTGGTGAAGTAGTAAACTTTACTATATGGTGTCATAGTGATGGTTATGGAGCTCATATAGGTAAAGAAATTGGATTAAGAAAAGTTCAGACACGTGTCTTTTTTAATGGTGAAGATGGTATCTATGGTGGGAATGGTAGTTCTGGTTATGGGATTTCTGCTAAAACTTGGTATGTGGGTGAGGAGTGGACAAAATTAGAACACGAAGTTCGTATTCCTTTTGACCATAACGGGCAGCCACATAGTGATGAAACTAATCCAGTTATTAATATAGCTGTAAGAGTTGATAATGATGGTATGGAGAATATAGATGAAGGTATTTATCCAATGTCACATAGTATATTTGATGAAGAAGAATTTACAACTGAAACTGGTTCTGATTATGCAAGACTTCCTGGTGTAGCTTGGTTAGCTACGGGTAGTAATGTTAATGTAACCGATATTGATAGTGGATATACCACTCAAGTTAGTTATGGTTTTCAACCTATGTATTATTCTGTAGACCCAGATGGACCTGATGTTCTTGGCGCACCATTTAATTCTGGTAGTAGATGTTATATCTCAAAAGAGGGAGTGATGTCAGGAACTGGTTCTTTAGTAATAGATAGACCAAAACTCGGAGCTACTGGAACTGGTGCTCAATTAACTGAAAGTGATATAAGATATCAAGAATGTGGTTTTATATTTACTGGTAGTTTATTAGATGTAGAAAAGAAGTATTATAGAATAAGTTTTTGGGCTAAAGCAAGTCATGATGGTATGTATTTAAATGCTAATAAACTTATATTAGGTTCGGGTTCTTTTACAGATACTATGACTGGTGCTTCTAATTTTGATCTTAGAGGAAACGCTGAAGCTGATATGAATACAGCATTTCACGATAGGTCAATAGAAACAAATCATCATGATTCTTATAAGGGGTTTTTATTACCATCAGTTCAACTTAAAGATGAATGGACTCTACATCAGATTGATGTAAATTTCTTATCAAGTGATTATGGTTCTAAAAACTTTAATCTTCAACGACTTTTAAAACTTGGGTTTTATAATCATCATGGTTCGGTAAATGCATATGAATATGATTTATGGAACACTTTTATGGAACACGATGTTCACGCATGGGTTAAACTTGATAAAGTAAAAATTGAAGAATATAGGCCATCAAAAGTTTATTGGGATAAACCATCATTAACTGTTAATTTTAAAAATCAAATAAATTATATTACAGATGAGGCAAATGGTCAAGTTAGACCCGATATAGGAAATAATACAAATGGTCTTTGGAATAATAATTATGACCAAAGAGCTAATATTCCTGGTGATGGACCTAGTACAAATTTACAATATACAATACAATGGTATAAAGAACCAAATTATCAAGAACAATTAAATTTTATATCATATGCTAAAGTTGATGTTATTGATATGGAAACTTGGTCTGGTGATATTGAAAAAATAAATTTAAAATATAGAAGAGGTGGAACTAATAACGTATCTAATTGGGATATGCAAATTGAAGAAACATTAGAATCCAAAGAAGTTTTCTATGATATATCTTCTTCTTTATTAAGTGTTAACATAGGAGATTTTCATTCACAAGAACATATAGATCAATATTGGTATTCACCAGATTCAGCTAGTATGAAATATGATAATAATTGGGGTCAAGTTCCGCAGCCGGGTACTGGATTTAAACCAGTTGTTAGTAGTGTAGCTCTTGGTCATAGTGGATCTACAACTGATGATATATATTTTAATGGAAGTTCATATCATTCATCAGAATTTATGGTTACTCCTGGAACTACATATACATTAAATTTACAAGTACAAGCAGTTATATCTGCCGCAGATAGAATACAAAATGAAGCAGCTAATGAATCTTATTATACAGATGACAATGATAACAATTGTGGTAGACCACAGATATTTGTTTTTATTGCTGGAGATCCATTTGATACTCTTCAAGGTATTGGTGGTGATAATTCATATGAAAATAATGAGTTGTATCCACCTATTTTTGATGATTCATCTGGTCTTCTTTTACCAAGTAGTTCCCAAGTATCTGCTTGGTGGCAGGGTGAAAATGGGTATTCATTGGATGAGTATTCAGAAGCTAATCCAATTATACTATCGGGTTTTATTGATTCAATAATAAGTGAAGGTCAAGCAGCTATATTTAGTAATGGTCAATGGTTGGGAAGTTTAAATAATTTATATAATACTCAAATTGTTCCTCATTACTTTAATACAAATGATATGTATGAAAAGGTTAGATTATTGGAGGGTTCTTGGACTAATGATCCTGAAGGAAATGAAAGCGCTCTTACTCAATATAATGGTCTTGGATTTCCAATAGCTAATTTAAAAACACCTTTATCTTGGGATGGAGATCAGGAATGGAGTACTTACAAATATAATTCAAATTTCTCACCAATATCATTTACAATCCCACAAGACGCAGCCACTTGGGGTGGTAGTAATAGTTGTAAATTAGTTTTTAAAATAGTAGGTAATGGTACTTGGAAACTAAACAATGTTAGTGTTTCACAACATAAAGAAACAGCATTTTCACCACCAAACTATACTTTTTATGCTTCAATGCCAAGAGAACTTCAAGATGAAGTATTAGATTTTGAAACAGAATTTTATCCAAAAAATAGTGCTGTGAAGTCGGAAGTAGTAGCTAGAAACTTTGATGTTAATTTTGAGGGTGGTAATATTGTTTTATTAGGTGGTAATAATGTATTATCAGGTTCACTAATAGTTGGTTCAGGTATTGATGCCGGAGGTGGTGGTGGTTTTGAAATGTCTGGAATGGGTTCAGCATTTTTACGAACATTAGGATATAAGACTTATAATAGTGCATCAAGAGGAGAATCTCCTGCTGGTTTTATGATGTGGAGTGGTTCTATATTTGGTTCAACAACAGATGAATATTCTGGTTCAAATAAAGGTGGTGTGGGGTTTGAGTTTCATGGTGGAAGTGGTTCTGCTGGTGAATCTACACCTGGAGCTAGAGATGGTAGAACAAATGCATTAAGATTTAGAACAGATACTGGAAAACTTGAAGTTACAGGAACAATAGCAGCTGATGATGGTAAAATAGGTGGATGGGAAATTGTAAGTGATATGTTGAGTGGTAGTAATATCACAATGGATGCTAACTCATCAGCAATTTATAAAACAGATGATTCACAAAATTATTTTATAGATTTTACACCTGGAACAGCATCTGGAGTACCTGATAGTAATCGTGAAGGTCATTATGTTAAATTTGGTCCTAACTTTTCTGTTAAGAATGATGGAACACTTGTAGCTAGTGGTGCAAAAATTGAAGGAGTATTAACTTCGTCTGAAGGGTTTATAGGTGGGTGGAAAATATTAACAGATAAGTTACATTCTTATAATTTAGCTTCTTCAACAAATGGAAATATGATGTTATCTGGAAGTGGTGTTATATCTTCCTCACATTTTTATGTTTCGGAAACTGGAGATATGTCAGCTTCAAATGCTTGGTTTACTGGAACTGTAACAGCTTCTGTTGTAGAATCTGAAGAAGGTAATATTTCTAATTGGGTATTAGAACCTGGATTATTGAGAGATTCAGCTGATACAATAAGACTTCAATCATCTGGTTCATCATATCAAATATCATCATCTAAATTCCAAGTAAGTACACAAGGTCAGATGACCGCAAGTGCTGGTAAAGTGGGTGGTTGGATAATATCAGATGGTAACTTAACTTCAGATAATATAAAAATTGAATCAACTAATCAAAGAATTACAGTTAAAAGTGATACATTTGGTCATTCTGGTATTCAGTTAAGATATTCTGGTGGTAAAGGTCAATTCCATGTAGGTGATGGTTCAAATAGTGGATTGAGATTTGATGGAGATAATTTACAAATAACATCTTCAAATGTAACTATAAGTGGTTCTGATGTAAACATATTATCACCAAAGTTCTTCTTGGGTGATACAACAACACAATTTGTGAGTGGTGCTGATAGTAGATTGGAAGTTAGTTCATCTGGATTTCATTTACTACCTACTGGTGTATTTACTGCGAGTGATGGTTATATTGCTGGTTGGACTGTTGATTCAACTAAAATATCAAAAGCTGGAATACTAGAATTAAATCCAACAGCTGATTATATAATATCAGCTTCTAATTTCCAAGTAGATGCTGAAGGTAGGATGACCGCAAGTGCTGGTAAAATAGCAAATTGGGATATAGATACATATTATTTAACTGGAAGTAATATTACATTAGATGGAGAAAGTTCTGCTATTTTTAAATCAAATGACCCAGATAATTATTTTATAGATTTTACACCTGGTGTTGGAACGGATGAAGGTCTTTCTACAAGTAGAGCTACAAATTATGTTAAATTTGGTCCAAACTTTAGAGTAGATAATACTGGAACATTACATGCATTTGGTGCAGAATTTCAAGGAAGTGTTACCGCTAGTGGTGGTCAAATTGGTGGGTTTACAATTGGTTCTCATTCATTACATTCAGACAATATATTTTTAAGTGGAAGTCCAACATTCGGTGGGGTTGATGATAATGAATATATGTTTATATCAACATCTAAATTTAATGTTAAATCTAATGGTGATGTATCGGGTTCAAATGTTTTATTCACTGGTGGTCAAATTGGTGGTTGGCATATGGATTCAACAAAATTATCTGGTAGTAATTTACTATTACATTCAGAAGGTAGATTGGAAACAGCAGACTTTGCGAGTGGTGTTAAAGGTTGGAGAATATCAGCAGCTAATAATGGAGAAGCTGAATTTGAAAACGCTACAATTAGAGGAACATTATCTACCACTACATTTGAAAAAGAATCTGTTAATGCAGTTGGTGGTCAGTTATATGTAGCTAATTCAACTATAATTACTGGTTCTGCTATAGAAGAAACAGACGCAACAATGAGTGTAGCTAATGTAACAGGATTTTCTGTTGGTGAAATATTATCTGTTAAAAAAATAACTGATACAGGGTTTTCAACTGAATATCTTTATATTGAAAGTGCATCCAGAGATACATCAGTAAAAGCTAATGAATTACAAGGAAAAATATTTGTAAAAAGGGGATATTCAGGATCTGCTGCTGATGGTCAAGAAAGTGGTTCTCTTGGTGATACTCCTGGATTACCACAAACATATACACAAGGTCAAGTTATAGTTTCTACTGGTAAAGTAGATAGTGGGTATATTAGATTAAATGCAAATCCAAATGATACCACAACGCCTTATATGGATATTGTAGAAAGAACTGGAAGTAATATTTATGATGTTCAGTTAAAGGTTAGACTTGGAGATTTAAGTGGATTAAGTCAAACACAATTATTGGGAACAAACCCAGCTAATGCAGGATTTGGATTATTTTCAGAAAATGTATATTTAACTGGGGGGATAAAAGCTACTTATGGTGATATAGGTGGTTGGGGTATTGGTTCTGGTGTAATATCATCAAGTAACAATACTGTTAGTTTAAATGGAGCTGGTCCTTATTATATAAGTTCATCTGGTTTCCAAGTAGATGGTGATGGTGCAGTAACAGCAAGTTTAGGATTAATAGCTGGTTGGAGTTTTAATGGAACATCTTTATCAAAAGGAACTGTTAGTTTAAACTCAAATGAAAAATCTTATTTAGTTCAAAATGCATCACAAACAAAAAATATTATTAGAGTTGGTGACCAAGTAATGTCTGAAACTACTGGTTCGATACAAGCTTTATATAATGGTGGATTTGAGTTAAGTACAGATGCTGGTCCTGGTATAGTTCCAGCTTATTGGAATATTAGATTGATTACAGGATCTAATGATTTCACAATAAATAGTGTTAATAAGGATTTATTTATGGAAACTATCGATGGTAATACTGGAACTTATGCTGGAACAAGAGCATTTAGAATAAAATTGGAAACAGGGTTTTAGGAGTTAATTTATGGCAATAAGAACACAAGAATATTTTTTAAGTTCATCTTTCTCTGGAAGTTATTATGTAGATGATATAGCTGATGTATCATTTAGAGTAAAGAGAGATGGTCATCCTGTTGATGGATTATCATTTTCACATTATGTAGATTTATATGGATTTACAAATTCTGGTTCATTTAATACGGGAAGTGGATTTAATTCAACAGATAATGGTAAAACATTATTGATGCATAATAATTTTAAATTACCAAAAGGTCAATGGGCTAAAAAATCTTATCCTATTGGTTTAACTTCTGATTACCAAGTGTTGACTATTGTTGTTAGTGGTTCTGTAACTCAAGATACATCAACAGTTCAAGAAACAGCATCAGGTTCATTTTCAGATTTAACAATTGATTATGATGCGTTTAGTATAACTGTAGAACAACCAAAAGTTGAATTAGTTCCAAAAGGATTTTTAGCATATTCTACACCAAATAGATTTGTAAAAATGGGAACAGATGGTGAATTAGAAATTAAAGGTGGTGAAATTGAAGCACAAAAAATAACAGTTCAAGAATTGGAAGTGTTTGGTGATGTATCAGTTTGGGGTGATACAAAAGCTGGTGGTGTTGAACCTTATACAGATACACCTGTAGATATTGTGGGTGGAACTGGTGGATTAGATGATCCCGATGATGGTAATTCTGCTCAATTTGCTAGAGGAGATCATAGACATAAATTAAGTTTTGGTGTTTTAAATTCTGTTCTTGATAATGGGTTAATAACTTCATTATCTGGTAGTAGTGCTACTTTAGGAAAAGCTACATTTAATAATAATATAATGAGAATTGAATCATCTGATGCTACGGCTAATAATACAGCGTTAGAAATAACTGGAACATTAGATGTAACTGGTGATTTGATTGCACGAAACTTTATTACAATAAATGAAACAACAATCAATACAACACTTTCTGATGGTTCAACTGTATTTGGTAATACTGGTGATGATGTTCATCATCACACAGGTTCTATTAAACAGAGTGGTTCTGATGCTAGTTATTTTGATGGTAATTTATATATAGGAAATAGTGGTTCAGCTACAAAAGCTTTAGAAGTTGAAGGTGATGTAAGATTAGTAAATGGTAATATATATTTATCCAACACAGCTGGTGAACCATCTGGCGCTATATTCTTTAATGATAAAGGTTATAATACTTATATTTCAGCTTCTGATAATCAAGGTGTAGATTTACACATAAGAGCTGATGATGATTTAATATTAAAACCTGATGATGATATTAGTATTTATAATTCAAGTGGTCGTTATGCAAGATTTGATGGTGGTTTAGAAACACTTGTAATGTATGGTGGTGTAAGTGCTAGTAATGGTATACACCAACATAGTACTACATATAATTTAGAGATGAGTGCATCAGAGGCACTTGGTCCTCAACTTAAATTTGGAAATAATGCTGCTGGAAATTCTGGTTACTATATGGATATAGGAACATCAACAGCACCATTAAATTATATTAATACAAAAAATACAGATTTTCATTTATATGGTTCAACTACAACAACTGGATTTTATTTTGATGAAAGTGCTGGTAGGATTGGTATAAAAGATTCTAGTCCTTCGTATACATTAGATGTTAATGGTGATGCACAGATAAAAGGAATATGGGAATTTACTGATAGTGGAGTATTTAATTTTGGTAGTAGTTATGATTATGGAACTCTAACTTGGGATACTGGATATGCATCATTATATGCTAGAGCTGATAAAAGATTAAGGTTAGGTTCTCATAATAGTCAAGGAGATATGGTAGTTTCTCATAGTAGAGTTGGTATTGGAACAGAAACACCATATTCAAATTTAGATGTTCAGTTTTCAAGAGCTTCAACTAATTTAGTAAGTAGTTTTGGTGGAGTTCATAAACAAGGTGTATTAATTAATAATACTAATTCCGCAGATGGAAGATTTGCTAATCTTGATTTCAGAGTTGGTAATGCAGATGCTAGAATAGCTTTAGAGTATGATGATGCAAATGATGGTGG
>MDSZ01070097.1_pt1 | contig 10199 bp, 14 predicted proteins | sample 811201 | NCBI WGS metagenome assembly MDSZ01 (sample SAMN05326647, study PRJNA326480) | marine metagenome | isolation source: seawater | place: Indian Ocean: North | collected 2010 | reverse complement strand
CCCGGTGGTGCCCAATAATTTCCTGCCATTATAATTCTCCTAAATTTTCATTATTAATTAGTGTAGATAGTATTTAAAATCCAAATTATTAATCGCTAGAACACGAACCAATTTGAACCATTGGAATATAAACTGATTGATGGCATTGAACCAGTCAAAATAAACTCACCAGAACCATCGATGGTATAGCCGGCAGATGCGGTTAAAAGAATGTGGCTACCTCCACGATTAGTTAACTCATCTTTAACAACTAAGATTGCGCCAGCACCATAAGTCGATGCTGCTGGGATATGAATCTCAACGCTACCGGTTCTCGTAACACCAAGTATGTAACTTGGCACGCTGGCAGTTATCTTTGTGTTGGTAACCTCAGTGTAAAGAACTTTGAGACCTCTGACTTGAGTTGTCTCTGTTGAGTTGTCAACGTCTAGCAAAAGTGTGCCAGCCTCGTTTACAACTTCAAGGCTACCGGTTCTTGCGTGAGAATCATCATTTGTGTTACCAAAAGAAGTTGATCCAGTTGAATCCATCTCAACGACGTTTTCAATATGATAATGACTAGCGCTTATCGCACCTTTCACAATCAATGTACCGGTTAAGGCAACGGTACCACCTTCATACGTCTCACCACTGGGACCGGTGGCAGACGCAGTAAAATACATTAAATCATGAGAGCCGGAAGTAAAACCTGCTCCAGTTAAAAATTGTATCGAACCGGTAGGACCGGTTGCTGAACCTTGTGGCTCACAATCTACATATGCCCAACCAAACCTCGACATCTATATATCCTCCGAAATACTCAAAATAAATAGTCACCTGTTTTTTCTATTGCGTCTTTCAAGTGCTCTTATTTTTTTAAGTTCATCTCTTGCGCGTCTTCTTTCAGCCTTAGCTATATCTCGTCGTTTCTTTTCTGAGGGTTTGAGGTAGTGTTTTCTTTCTTTGATTTCTTCTATGATTTTCTGCTTTTTTGTTTTTTTTAAGAAGCGTCTTATCATTCTTTCATGATTGCCGCGGCACTCTTTTGATGTAACCACGATGTTTGCTTTTTTTCTTCTTGGCATATTATTTCATCAAATCCCACATTTTAGTGGCGCCACCAATAAGATTGCTTATATCAACACCAGAGTCATCTGGTTCGCCTAAATCAACGCTACCCGCTTTAGCTTCAGGAGCAGCCGATATAGGCGTCGTTCCCTCAAATAAGTCAACACCATTATAGGCATCTTTACCTATGGCGTCTAATAGTTTTTTGCGATCAACGCTGTAATCTTTTCGCTTTTGGGCAACCTGTTTTTGTGGTCGCTGTGTTTTTTGCTCGCTCATAACAACAGGAGTTTGCAAGCCGGTAGCCACCTCTGATACAATGTTGGACAACATACCTTCCTCTAGTAGAACTTCTTGTATGCATTCTTTAACAATTGGTTTGATTAAATTTTTAATGTCACTCTTCTTCATTTAAAACCTCGTTCAGCAAACGATTAATTCTATCAGCTTTAGTAAAAACTTTGTTTTGATAATCCTTAGCTTCTTTCATCATGAACGCTCCGGGCGTTGAAGGCTCAGATACCATGTCAAAGCAAATAAGTTGAAAATCATCCTCGACAATTGTTTGTCCTCGACTTTCAGATACAGAACCCATGCCGCGCGATGAAATGCCAACATTGACATTTGCTTTAACTAATTCTTGTAAAACTTTACCAGATGGAGTATCAAGCACCCTAATTTTACCTTTGACATCTTTGCCTTCCATCCAAATTTCCGTAACCATGTGGGAAGCATTCTTAAGATTAATTACTGAATCATCTGGATGGTCTAACTCACCAAGGGCGCGGCGCTCCTTGACAAGCTTCTTATAGTTTTCTACCTCTCGCATCAAAACACGATGTGGATATACTCGACCATTACCATTTTGTGTGTCTGATTTTTGCATGATACCAGATAAGATCATGCCACCATTTGCCACGAATCTTTTTTCCTCTTCGGTCAGTAAATCTTGGCACACTCCGCCTTCACATAATTCATAGTATTCTCTTAATAATTTTTTTGACATTATTGATCAACCTCTTCCTGCTCTGCTACTCTTTGAAGTAAAGCTCTGCTTTGTTCTTCTTCTTCCTCCGGAGATAATCCTGCGCCGGCAAGCTTTGGAAGTAAACCTTTAAGTCTAGTATTGGATGATTTAACAGCACTTAATGCCTGTTGGACTGGCTTTAGCGCATCCGATTTAATGTCCAATCCAAGCTTGTCCAAGTCCTTAACCATACCGGATACCATAGCATCGATTTTTTTGCTGTAGTCTGCTAAAACAACGGCGCCTTTTTTTCTAGCCGCAACTGTTTGTAATTCGGCTCCTGCTTTCTTGGCGCCCATAGCAGATAAAGCCTTGCCGCCAAGACCTTGTAAGCCTCCTTTAGCTCTAGCTTTAAGTCTTGTTAGTATGTTTTCATCTATCTCGCCATTTTCTAACATAGCCTCTAGCTCTTCGTCAATAATAGTTTTTAATTCTGTTTCAGTAATTTTCACAGCTAAGATCCTTTACAGCAGCGTCGTACTGGCTGTAGCATCCATTTAACTGTCCAAGTGTTTAAGTTCATGTTTTATTCCCTCGTCTCCGAATACCATGTTTAGTATGTAAGATGTTCCTGATGATAAGCAGCCCAATAAAAGAAAATTGGAAACAGAAACGTCAAAATTAAATAGTCCAGTGAATGGAGAAAGTAGCATTAAAAACCACCCCACGTGAAATCCCATACACATTGGACAATGAAAGACCTTTCCGTAGCCACCAGCAAAGTCCTTAGACGGTCTTAATTTTTTTATCATTGGCATATCGCTGTATACCAAAATTTGTGTCATACCGTAAGCGCACAATATAAATGTAAGTAGTTCCATTTATCCTCTATTCAAAAGTGTACAAGTAGTTTAGAGAGTATGGATCTTTAATGTATCTAGGAGATATCGATCCCTGCTCGACTGACTGGGGCACTTCGCCAAGCTCTGTAGAATGTTCTTTGTCTGGGTGAACAAGATGATCTTCTTGCCCAGAAACAAGTGCATCCACATTTTCAAAGTACGGTCTCTCTTCTTCAATAAACTGTGAAATGTTAATTAGAGCAAGCTTAGGTCCGGAAACGTCTGGCTTGGTTGACTCTTGTATCGTGCCCTCTAGAGCCCCATAAAAAGAACCGCCTTGAACTGACTCAGCTGCCAAAATTCCTCTTTTAATTAAGTGGGACATTAATCTATTTTGTGCTCCGTAAACTAAATCAGACATCGTTTCTTTTGGGAATACTACTACCTTATTGTTCTTTGGAGATAAAACAATATCAACATCACCATGATCAAAAATCATTATGTCACCATTTAGCGCTTGACGTGCATTAAGTTCAAGTCTTACTTTCTTTTCGTTAGCCTTTTTGCCAACTTTAATTACAATCGCCATTTAAATCTGTTTCCTTAACTAATGATTGAACTCTCAAAACACTTAACAATATATTATCATTTATTTCGGTTTTCTTAAAAGACTCAAGCTTGAGCAATACTTGATTAGTTTTTTCAAGCATATCTTTGTCACTTACAATGTCTTCATGTAATTTGGCTTTTAATAATTCTTTTTTAAGTCTCGAAATTTCTTCATTTAAGTAAGATTTAAATTCTAGTGAATTATCAACGAATGACTGAATGTATAAATTGAGTAATGTTTTTTGCTCTTCTAAAAGCTCATCATTATACTTTTTATTGAATTTATCAATGAATGTCTTGATCACCAAGCTGTCAACTTGAACACTATCTTGCTCTTTGGATTCATTAATCATACTGGACATCACCAAGTTTTCTAGAATTACAGACTCTTTTGGGGTTGTTGAGTCAGAAAACATTTGATAAATATTAGCAAGCGATCTATAATTTGGAACAAAATTGTTAAATACGGATGACTCAACTTCTTTATTTATGTCATGTATGAGGTTAGTTTGCGCAACAAACAAACCTTCTGGATCTATAAGTCTTTTTTGGGCGCGGGCTTCTTTAATAATCCTTACACTATCAACTTGACTTAAATTTTGATTTTCGTACAAAGACCTATAGCACTCTAAATCTTTTTTTAGAATTGAGTTTTCTTTAAAATGTTTTTTTATTATGGTGACAATCTTATTGCATCTTTGTTCATCTTTTTGTAAGATTGCAGATGTGCCCTCTCTTATCAAAGCCTCATAAACAAAAGCTGTATTTCTTTTTTTATTGTGCTTAATTTTCATCATTTTGCTCCGTAATCAAATTTTTACTTTTTTCTAACTCATTCAATAAATTATGTAAGGAATCATTAACCTCAAATAGTTTTTGTTCTTCCTTTGAGTCTTTCAAATTATAAATAGACTCATTTTGCTCGTAAATACCTTTTGATAATGGTGCCATTGATGATATTGAGCTTATCTCCGACCCCGGAAACTTCGCTCTATTGGATGAACCGCGCTTTTCAGAATTATAGTGAGACTTATAATTTCTTTTTCTTGGTCCGCTATCTTTACGTGAATCGTTTCTAACAGGGTGGTAAACTTTTCCTTTAGCTCCCGGTGTCAATCTTGGGGCATCACGTGAGCCCGGAGGCACTGCGAGCAAGGCAGAGTCATCTCCAGCGCCAGCATCAACTTCGCCGGCTGGAATCTCTTCGCCACCAAGGGCATCTCCGCCAAGTTCGTCACCACCAAGCTCGTCACCACCAAGATCGCCACCAAGGTCACCCCCCAAGTCGCCACCTAAATCGCCACCGCCTAAGCCGCCGGCTTCACCTGCTGCCGCGGCTTCAGCCACGCCTTGTAGTGCCGCATCGTGTTTGCGATCGTAATACATTTCGCGCTGATTACGTAGAAACTCTTCGTGAGAGATGCCAAAGATTGTCTCTGCAACCCATCTTCTTGAAAAGAAGCCCTCGGTAGCTGATGCTGCGATATCGAACTTTGCTTTCCAGTGTTCGATTTCTTGTAGCTCAGCAATTTTAGATGGGTTGTTAAGTGACAAACTGAAGCCGATTAAATCATCGCCGCGGAAACCAAGAGTATAAAGATGGATAATTCCTATCTTTTCAAGTTCTGATGTTATAACTCTTTGTAATCTTTGTATTGTTCGGGCAAAACGAATATCTTTTTGTGCGAGAGTCGTCTTATCTTCTGACCCGCCCTCGCCCATAGAGAGGTAAGCTTGCGGTATTTTTAAGGCAGAGAACAATTTATCACGGAGGTACTTTACATCTTCAATGGCGGTTGTGTTTTGACCGCCGGCTAAATTTTGAATATCAGTTGCTGAGCCGGGGCGGACAGGAATAAAATAATCCTCTTCTATGCTCATGGGATTATAACGCAAATCTATTCTACCAGTATCGGCATCAACAACTGAGTGCCTTTTCAACTGTGTAACAATCTTTTCCATGTACTGCTCTACTTCATTGGGTGGAACACCACCAACATCAATCTTGAACAGTCGCCTTTCTGAAGATCTTATAATTCTATAAGCCAACATTGCATCTTCAACAAGAGTAAGCTGTCTAAAAATACGACGAGCAGGATCTAATATCGAGGTTCCATACGGAGCATGTTTGTCGTTACCTAATACTCTGAAGTGTGCTACTTGCCAATTTTCCAATGTCATGCCTGCTGAGTTCCATTGATATTGCACATAATTAGGATTAGTTGAATCTTGCCCCTCCAATCTCTCAAGCTCAGTAATCGGCAGGGAAATAACTGACTGTATTCCAAATTTTTCATCAATATCAAGATACAGAAAAAAGTCGCCGTATTTACACATCGTTCTAGCCCAGCCAAACAAATTGTAGTCAACATTTAATATTTTTGCATACAGATTTTCTAAAACTGCTTTGATTTCTTCATTGGAACACTTAACGTTTAACATTGTCGTTAAGTCAGAATAAGTCGTCATTTCATCAGCATAGATGTCTAGTGCTGAAGCAACCTCTGGCATATACTCCATTTGATCAAAGTCAACGTAACGATCGACGCGACGTTGATTTTGCATCGCGTTTACTGCCAAGCGATCTAAAGGGCTGTATAGTGATTTTTTGAACTGCTGTCCGGATGCAGATTTAAATCTCGATGAAAATTTATCAAGATGTTGTCTACGAATTTTTCTTCCTGACTGAGACCTATAGTTAATTATAGGTCCAGAAAAAAGCCGTGTCAAAGCTTTAAATAATTGTGATTGCTCGTTTCTTGGGTTTCTTTGTGCCATTTATTTTCTCACTTTATGATCCATTTATATTGTTGATACATTTTTTCTGCTTCACTCATTTTATCAAATATATCGTTTTTTTTGTAGCCATGTTGACCTTTAATTTGTGTGTTCATAGTTTTTTTAGATGTATAAATCGCACCGACAAAAGCGTTCTTATAATTTAATTCTCTGGAGCTATCTTGCAGGGCTGTATCTCTAACCCAACACGCAATAGCTAAAGCCATGATTAAATCATCATGATACCCTTTCATCGCTTGCGGTTTGCCATTCCTCCAAATAAAGGTTTTCATTTCGTTGATTGTTCGAGACGAATACACGGTAATTAGTTTATTTCTAATAAACTCCTCTAATTTAGCAATGATGAGCGGTCGAGTTTTCATTGATGTGGTGAATCCCGGCACAGCAGAATTTTTATATTCGGCTTGGTGTTGCTCAATATATTCGTGTGTTGATTTAATTGAGTAGTAAAGATTAGGGTAACCATATTCTATTAATTTATCTAAAACTGAATATCCAATGTTATTATTTTCAACCACTAACATCGCATCACCAAACTCTCTGCCTATTTGATTTAACATACCCGCATACATATCTAAAGTGGGCTTACCTTGATACTCAGCCACGACCTCTAAAGACTCTAGCTTTACAATGTGGAAAGTAGAATAATCAGCGCCGTCGCCTCTGGCTACGTCAGCTACCATAAGATAATTACACGAAGGATCAAATTCTTGCCAAATCCAAAAGTTTCTATCAAAACCAGTTCTATGTTTAGGTTCTACAACATTAGAGAGCAACCACTCCATACACTCTGGATCGATTACAGTTTCGCCAGATGTATTGAAGTTACACTCAAGCTCTTGTGCAATCTGTCGCTTAGACATATTTTTGGTTTCTTTTTTATACCAAGCCTCGTCTCGATCTGGGTGTACATCCCAAGGCAAAGTTGTTAAATTAAAATTATTAGCGCCGCTCTCTGCATCGACACAGTTTTTATGAAACCAGTTACCAACTCCATTTGGAGTGGACAAGGCAATGCACCGCCCACCAGTTGACAGCGTGGGATATAGACCAGTCCATAATTCCTCCAAGCCTTCGATATGTGCTGCCTCATCAAGCACAAGCAAAGACAAGGCTTCCGAACGACCAGCATCGCCAGACGTGGAAGCTGCCTTGATAGATGAACCATTTGACAACTCGAAGGATGTGCGATTGTCGACAGATATAGTAGCAATTCGAATCCACTGTGGTAGATTCTTCATAATACTTTTAACTTTTTTTACTAGGTTGCCGGCAGTGGCAAATTTAGTTGCCATGACAAGAATAGACTTATCTTTGTGAAACAACATCAGCCAAGAAATATATCCTGCTGTAATCGTAGAGATTCCAAGCTGTCTAGCTTTAAGAATTATATTAAACCTATGATCGTTAAAATCTTGAAGCAGCACATCTTGAAAATCATATGTGTTAAACAAAATTAACCCATGCATTGGGTGAGAGATTCTTGCATAAGTTTTAAGAAAATATGCGGGGTCTTTCCCGCATTTTAATATTTCCTTAACTTTTTGTTTTTTGTCTAATTGAAAACTCATACATCTTCTTCAGTATCTTCTTCTAAGTTCTCATCATCATCTTCATCCCTATTGTAAGGGATACCAGCCATCTCTAAAATTCTAGCATACGCTTTATTGATTAAGTCTTCTCTAAAGCCAACCTGTGGTCTGCCTTCGGCGCCGGGAGAGTAAAGTGATTGCATTTCAGGTTCTTTTTCCATCTCGACTCCCGGGAGTTTTTCAAATACAATTTGAAATATTTCAGCTACGTCCTCTGGATTCATATCAGAAACCAATTCATAGATTCCGTCAACTGCAGATTTTACAGGGTTTGCCTCAGAGCTAGCCTCGGGTCCGGGAAGCGGGGTTGTTTCAGCAGCTTTGTTTGGTTTTTTCATCGGCTTGGTATCACCGCCGCGGGAGTCTGGATTATCAAGTGCTCGGCGTCTTTCATATTCCTCATCTCCAAGAATTTGTCTTAAGAGATCTTCAGCTGCTTGGCTTTCGTCCAGACCCTCTTCCTTGATATATTCTTCAATAATAATTTTTCGGAGTTGATTTTGTGAAATTTTCATTTTACGATTCCTTTTTTCTGGTATCGTTTGGTGGGCGCTTTCCGCCATCACCGGTCCAACCGCCTTGGTCAATAAATTTCTTAAAAGAATCCTCTGGTTTTCTATCTTCGTCTGCGGCAACAGCCATGTGCTCATCAAGACCACCAATACGGTATTTCATAACACCCGTGACCCAAGAGCGGACTCTGGTAGAGTTTTCAACTCTTAAATCTAATTCACCTTGTTTAGTTAGCGTGATTGATTCTCCGCGGATCTTTCTGTACTCTTTTTTAAGGAAAGTTACAATTTCAGAGATTTGCTCTTCAATGCTGGTTTCGAAACCGCTAGCATAAACCTCTTTTAATTGAACCTCTGACATATATGAAAGGCATAACAAATTACCCATGAATCGCACATTAAATCCATCCATAACTCTTTTGTCTAAAATTGGGTCGCCTTCTTCCCTTTGTAAGCCAACCAAAAGCGGTTCGCCGTTTTCATCTAACGCCCCATCATAAGCGTTCGCTGCTGCTTGGGATAAACCCTGCACAATTTCATAAACTGTTGCCATTATTCTTCATGTCCTTTTGATAAGTTATATTCTAAGTAGTGTTTAACGGAAGCTATATAGTCTGCCGCTTTTGTAATTTTGGACTGCACCCAGCCCTCTAATTCGTCACCATCGTGTATCATGTGATCTAATTGAAGTGAGTACTTGTGTAGTCTACGCAAATCAGACTTAGCCATGGACGCCTCGTGGTCATCAGCGCAAGGTGATTGCATGTGCATTTGAGCACCACAAACCTCTTCCAACTCTTCTAAAATCATTTCTTTAAGTTTATCTTTTCTTATTTTCATTTGGGCGCCATCCTGTTAGCCATCTTTCTTCTCTACCTTCAACATATTGTATGTAGCAATTACCACAACATTTGAATTTTAGAAGACAGACATCATCCATGGATTTCTTTGGAAAAGCTCCGCAGACTGGACATGTCTGTAATGACTCTTTATTAAGTAGTTTTTTTGTCACCTTAATACCATTTACATCAATTTTATCTTGCCAATGTTTATTCTTGTTAGATTTGTTGTAAAGCTCGGTCATTTGTTGAAGATATTCTTTTTCTTTTTCTTCATCCCAACCTGACATTGGATTCTGAATTGTCTCTTCACCATATTTTTCTTTTATTGCCTTTTCAACAGATGCAATGTAATTCAAATCTTTTTTAGTCATTAAAAGCCTTATATGCTCCATATGATGCTGCAGTGCCAACTAGAATCCCACCAGCAAAATATAACCACTTGTGGCGGGGCGACGTTTTCTTTAACGAATCAGCCAAAATATTTATTTCTTTATCTTTCTGCATTATAAACAAATCGTACTCTTTTGTTAACGAATCATGTTCAATTTTTAAATCTTTTATTTTATATTCGTATTCTTCCTTTTGAATCTTTAGTTGATAATCTGTTTTTATGTCACAAGAGTATTTGTAGATATCAAAATCTGTCATGATCTGTGACATAGCATATTCATCAAACAAAACTCCAGCAAAAGGTGCTGGCTTGTTATATTCAAGAACAGTGAACTTCGCTGGCTCTGTTGCGCCGGCAGTCATGGTTAACATCAATAATAAACTAAGGAACATACTCAATACCAAACTTTTGTTCTATATCTTTAATTAGTTGCTCTCGGTCACTATTGAATTTGTTTCTGTATTTACCTACCTTATCTTCTCTCAACTCGTTGATCATTTCAAGAGCATTTTCGTAGTCCTCTTCAATAGCAGCAATTGATTCTAAGTGTGACTCCATAAGTCTCTGCTTTTCGCGAATCTCTTGTTTGTGTATTTCT
>MDSZ01048704.1_pt1 | contig 10199 bp, 21 predicted proteins | sample 811201 | NCBI WGS metagenome assembly MDSZ01 (sample SAMN05326647, study PRJNA326480) | marine metagenome | isolation source: seawater | place: Indian Ocean: North | collected 2010 | reverse complement strand
CCTGTTCCTCTTCCTGAGTTCATGTGTAATGGATTGAACTCCTTCCAGATTAAATAACCTAAAGAATCTGCCATGTGGTCAAGATTCATAGTCTTATCTGGAGTGCCGTCTTCTGCATACGCTTGAAGTTCTAAAGATTCGATTGTTTTCTTGCAGCGTGGGTGAATATGTAATCTTATTTCGTTTTTCCCATTGAGCAACATTGCCTGAACTGCTGCAACTCTATCCCTGACGTAAGGATTGCTTGCACCTGACAAATTGACAATTTTTCTTTGCTGCAATATTTGGATGTCGGTTTTAGCAGCATTTGTTGATCTGTTTCCACCTGAAGCATCTGGATAGGCGTAAATCGTACTGTGTGGAAATTTTTCTCGCAATTGGTCAGCCATTGAGTCTGTGTCATGTGCTCCACCTATTTCATCGAAAATGTATAGATGTCCTTTGCTGATTACTCCTATTGCTGCGTTGCAATTAGCAACGTTAAAGTCACAACCAACTCGAATAATTTCTTCAGAGTGGTCAGGCATGTCTTCAGTTACATGTTTTGCTCTATCAAAACGGTCATATACTGCACCCGTCTGAAGATTACAAAACTCGCCCTCGGTGTAGGCTTTAACTAAAGAAGCAGGATAGTTTTCAAGTAATGCTTGTAGAAAGTCAGGCGGCAAATAAGGGTTGTCAGCCGTTCGAGCTTTGTAGAGTGCTCGATCTTCCTTGTGACCTTCTCGGACAAATAAATTATAGAACGTTCCAAAACCTTCGGGAGTAGAAAAAAGACCTAATTGTCTTCGATTCCCAGCACGTAACCTACCTAAAAATTTCTCAATAGCCTTTTGAGCAATATCAGTTTTTGTAGTATCTAACTCGTCTGACGCTATAAAACTTAAGTTAACTCCAATAATTCTCTGCCATGATTCCATTGAACGGCAAAGAATAGTAACTTCCCCACTGGGTAGATTTAATTTGTATTCGGGCAAGGGAGAGGCTCTATATTCATAATTAATCTCATTTGTTTCCCAAAAATCCTCAAGGGAACGCTGCAAAACATCACGAACCAAAGGCCCAGTAGGAGCGAAAACAGCCCCAACCGTACCGGGGTTATCAAGAGAACATAAAGTAGTCCACGCTGCGAGCGTTCTTGTTTTTCCTGCTCCATAACCAGCACAAAAGCCAACAATTCTATGTTCTAAGTCTTCACAAATTTTTTGCTGATAATTTAATAAACCGTCAAAGACACGCTGCCGAATCACGTCTGTTTGTTGTACTTGTTGTTCTGGCGAAACCTCAAAAGCAGTAAAACCTTGAGGATGCAAAACGTGGCCTGTGGGTAATTCTTCGAGAATATTCAAGAGCAAAGAGAGGCTAATTTTGCTGCCGTATTGATTGCACCAAGAGCAATGTGATATTGACCAGCCCTTCTAGCCTCCATCTGTAAGGTGCTGCATTGGCTCAAAAGATCTGCCACCATCTGAGGGCGTTCTATATCCCAATCGGCCTTCAGTTGCTCCCTAGCCATCCCTAAGTACTTATCTACGGCTCTTTCACCTACCCCCCAGTTTTCTGAGGCAAAACGAACGCAATCCGACCTTCTCCCGCCATTGGCAATGATCCGAGCAAATTTCTGAGCTCGTACTACGGTTTCAGCCTGAGTGCCTTTTACTCCCATATTTATATTATTAACACAATTATTGGAGCGTCCGGGTAGGTGCTGCCCCTCCGATCTTGTCAGGGGTGCTGACTTGATCCTGCTTCAGACGCTCTTTAATATTAATACCTTTATACATAGAAGCACCAACTTCTTTAATTTTTGAAAACGGAAGTATTGGAACAGTCAGTCTTTCTTTTGCGGTTGGGTGGAGAAAATAAACATACCTCAACTGAAAACCGGGCAGGGGTGTTGCTTGTTTTGTTTCGAGTAAATAACCCGAATAATATCTGCCATTGATTCGAGGATAAGTCCCTGAATCCAAAGTTTTTTTTGCTATGACCTTCCCCTTCCATAACAGCATCTGTTTATTAACTTTGATCGAAGTAAGGTAAAAACCCGAAGCTCTATATATAGTGCCGTCACCGCATTGAGCCCCGTCAGCAAAAGAGATGATCCATTGAATGTGAGGATAATTCTTTTTAATTAGTTTTAAAGCAATGCTAATTGCTCTTGATTCGCTATTTCTTGGGAGCAATTCATCGAAGGCCATTCGATTCAATTCCAGAAATCCATTCCAAGGAGTGTCTGCAACAAGTTTCTGGGTTTTTCGTTTGTCAATGCTTGAACCGAATTGCATGGCTCCAAGCAATCGTTTATTGCCACGCAAAAAAACTCCAAAATGCAACTGGCTGCTTGCCATGACGGCTTTGCTGTAATGAAGCCTTTTAACCAAAGCATTGGCATCTTTGCCAGAGATTGGTTTTACAACTATTTGTTTAGCTAACCCCATGAGTGCCACTCCAACCTATGAATAGTTCTGCGATACGAGCCAAAGCGTTCCCGTTGGAGTTTTGGTTTAAGGAGTTGGTAAATTCTCCGAAGTCCTTCGATTTTGCAATTGCCTCGTTGACAAGAGCAACTTGCTCGTCATGCAAAACAAAACTCATTTGTTGAAAGGGTTCTTTTTCCCCATCATCCAAATCTGGGAGATCAGCCTCCTCAACACCTTCCCCCAGCAAAGCATCAAGGTCTTCTTCTTCAAACCAAGGCGAGAGGTCATTTTCTTCGGAAAGCTTGAGAAGCATTTCCCTATCCCACTCGGATAAGTCGGAAGTTCTGTTATCGGCAAGGGCAAGCCCAACCTTGTCCTCCTCCGTTAATCCGATTCTTTTTACAGCAATAATTTCTTTTCCATCCGTTTCAATGACTCGAAGATTTTTGATTCCTGCTGCTTTTGCACCTTCAATGGTTCCATTTCCGGCAAGGATGCGATTGTCTTCATCTATGACTATTGACCGAGCAGCCCCAAATTTTTCTAATGATTCCTTGATTAAGGTGGCAGAACGGTCGGTTCTTTTGCGAGCGTTTTTATGATCGCCTTTGAGATCTTTTATAGAGGTCAAAAATAAAGGAAGCTTAAATGCCCCAAGTTTAATAGGCCGTTAGTGTAAAGCAAGGAGCGACCCCGCCAATGCAGGAATATTTTTGTGAGTGCGAGCATTGCACGAGAATCAGGGAACAACAAGAAAAACATGGGGAATGGTTAAGGGAGGGCTTGACCCAATGCAATAATCTTATTAAGATTAGCGAGTCAACCACACAGGACTTAATTCATGGGACAACTTGCTGACAGCCTCCGTTCAATCGTTCAAACAAAGAAAGAAGGAGACGAGGTTTTTCAACAGAACATCAAAGAAGTTGAAAAATCAGCCGAAGCATTAATTGAACAAGAAAGAGTTGTTTACCCAAACGAATGGCTCTAAACCACCGCCTCCTTCGGGAGGCTTTTTATTTTTCCTACATTCACCCCCTTATATAAAAAATTATGTCTGACGAGATTAGATGGATCAAAGGGAGCCTCTATAGAGAAACATCTTTTGGAAATTGGGAGCCAATGGAAACAGACGCAAAAAATGACGCTGGCATTGCATACCGAGCAATTCAAAGAATTATTTCGAGCGTTACGGATGAAGAATTGAAAGAAGCAGGATTGAGCGAGGAGGACATGGAAAGCTTAAAAGCGGCAATGGATAGTCTTCTGGAATTGCGAAATCAAACCAAGGTAAAACTGGAACAGGAATTGAAACCAATTGAATGGAAGCAAGCAGCAAATGCAGACGGAGCCTTGTTTGATGAATATTACGAATACGACAAAACCAAATAATCTTATTGACATTATCCAATAATGTTATTAAGATTAAGAAGCCATCAACCACAGGCCAATGAAACTTTTAACAAAAGCACTTGAGAAAAAGCTTCCCGCCATTCATTCAGCGACTAACAAAGCGTATGTGAAATGGTTCACCCCTTGGAGCTTCTGGACTTGGTTCGTTATGGAATACGACCCAGAAACAGGCGATTGTTTCGGATACGTTGAAGGCCATGAGAAAGAAATGGGTTACTTCAACATCAAGGAGATCGAGTCAATCAAAGGCCCATTCGGTCTAAAAGTTGAAAGAGACCTTTCATTCGAGACAACCGATTTTGAGGAATTAACAAAATGAGATTCCTTTTATTTGCCGCCTTCGGGGCGGTTCTTTTTTGGGGTGTTAATTCATCCCTTTCCGATATGACCAAGCATGATTGCGAGGTCAACAAAATCCAACTTGCTTGTGAATCCCTAAGATGAAATTAACTCAAACTGAACTGCAAAGGCTCCTAGAACTTGTTTTGGATGCCAATATGCACAATCAATCCTTAGACCTGCACGAAACACTTTTAAGCAAGTTAAGCATTGAGTTTGCAAAAAAAACAATAGAAAAAGATCCTATTGTTGAAAAACTTCTACGCCCAACTGAAATAGTTGGTAACTTCAATTCCCCAATAGTTAGAGGCAGTATCCGTTTCGACACTTCAACTGCTGAAACAGCTAAAAAGTTGAAAGTAACAGAATCAGATTTGCGAGTTTTACGAAATACGGGTGAGTTAAAAGAAAGGGAGCATTACACAACAGGCAGAAGTCCAAGACCAACAGCTATTTGGTACGACCTTGATCGCACTTGTATTCAATTGCATGAAGTAACTTGGGCAGAATTTTCTAAACCGGGCTTTGATGTTCAGGCAAATACAGATAGAAAAATTGCAAGAGCATTTGAAAGAGCAAGGAGGGCAGCCAAAAAATGACTGCTGCACATAAAAACTGGACAGACCCAATCTGGAAAACACATCTGGATCACCTCGCTAATTTGCGGAAAGAGTTGGGTTACAAAACTCAATGGTCTTGCAACATTTTTGATCCATTAACAGGCAGCTCGGTTATCAAACCAATGCTTGACCTTGATATTTTAAAAAATCCCATTACGAAGCCACCTTATACGCTTATTAATTGCGTTGGTCATTGGGCAAACGAAGAAGATCAAGATTTGATTTACAGCGAAATCAGAACCACAATTCCAGACGGGACAATGGGCTCGGTTTGGAAAGCAGCAGAGGAGTTGTATTTAAAAGCCGAGGAAAAATACGAAGATTGGCCCTCTTTTTTTGAGATAATTGAACAAACGGGTAAGAACGGTGAGTTCTACCTTTATTACGGCTCCTAAAAATTAATGGATTTAAGCAAAATCCCCGACTCAATGCCTATTGAGTTTTTGAATCCCAAACTGCTCAAAAAATTAACGACCGAGGACTGGTCAGGATTGGCATTTAAAAGAGGGTGGAGCAATGACAAGCTAGGGAAGGAGATTATAAAAGCAGGGAAGCTGATCTACGAGAAGCAATGGGACTAATCTTATTGAGATTATTACAAACTGTTTCAATAGCGTCTAATCTTATTGAGATTATCAACTAATGTTATTAAGATTAAAGAGTCAACCACAAGCGGATTTTTCCATGACATCAACCACCGTCAAGATTCCTTCAAACGCTGGAACAAGAGCAGTTCTTTACACAAAGAACCAAAATCTTGAGGCAACAAACGAAGGCTTGAGCCGTAGGGTTAAAAATTTAGAACAGGAAGTCACCGTTCTATTTGCCATTGCCGGATTAGCGACCGCATGGGCCTTAATTTTTTAACCAACCTGCCTCCTTAAGGGGGCTTTTTTTTTGCCATTTTACTTACACAAAACACAATGCCAGCAACTGCCAGATACAAAGAAGGGGATTCTGTAAACAAGAGAAGAACCACAAAAGGAATGTTTTTAGAAATCGGCCCTGCTGTTGGGCAGGTCATATCAATGAGGGAGAAGTCCAATAAAAAAGGAACTCCCTGTATTTATTGCACAGTTAAATGGAAAGACGGAAGAACCTCGGAACACGCTCAACACATGCTTATTCCTGCACCTTAAAAACCTATGGAACCAACAAACAAGGCAGCAATGCAGAAATGGGTTTGCTCTTTACCAAGTAAAGAACTTGGACATTTGCTCCACTTTGCTCATCAAGAAAGAGCAAGAAGGAAAAAAGCAGCAAAAAAATTAGAAAAAAGCAGACTTGCCAGAAAAACCTACGAAGCCAACAAACTCAAGGACAAAACGGAAAACATCTTAATTGACGATAATATTGGAAAAATCCTTAATCTCAATTAGAATAATGTCGGGGCTTGCTGATTTGAAGAATCCCGTGGTTGAGGTTCTTCACGCTCTTAACGATACAGCCGTCAGACCAAGCCCCTAATATGACCGATCAAAACAAATAATAATCTTATTGACATTATCCAAACGCTCCCATAAGCTTCAGGAGTAATCAACCACGCTTACAAATGACCATTAGCAACACAACAATTCTGAAGCCACTCGAATTTGTTGAAGGTCAAATCTGCATGATGCAATGGGGAGCAACCATGAGTCTTGTTGATTTTTTCAAAGTCACAAGACGAACAAAGAAGACCGTATGGTTCCAAAAAATCCCTAGCGTCATTCATACACATGACGGATATGGACAAGCAGGAACAAAACTCCCAGACCTTGAATCAACCAAAAGAGGCCCAGAGTTCAGGAAAAAAATTAATGTTGACGAGTACGATGGAAGCGAAACCGCTTACGAAATGTACAGAGGAACAATCGAACCTTGGACAGGTCAACCCATTAATTTTGATACATACGACTAAGGAGCCGAAAGGCTCTTTTTTTTGCTTTGTAATAGTTGTCTAATCTTATTGACATTATGCCCTAATGTTATTAAGATTAAATCAGTTCAAACATCAACCACAATGTCTTGCCCAGTTGAATCCGATTTAAACCGCCACCTCGAACAACTTGACATCCAAGCACAAGAGGAAAAATATGCGGAAGAAAATCCAAGTTACTACTGGTTCATCACAACTAACAAATGGGATGAACACGCTTATTCCGAGGATGAAAAAGACGAACTTATTGCAGACGCAAAAAAAGAAGGTCTTGTCTGGAGTTGCACCAAGCACACAGTAGGATTGAATTACTAAACAAAACACCGAAACCTGAAGGGCAATAGCTTTTCAGGTTTTTTCTTATATTATTGAGATTAACGAGGTTTTCATTAATGCCAAACAAATCAAGAGGGAGCGAACTTTGGAGCGAAATTGTTCAGGTCAGCGTCACTCCAGAAGTCAATGACAAAATTAACGAAATGGCTATTAAATCTGGCACAAGCCGGAGCAATGTTGTGAGGCTTTTGTTAGATCGGGCTTTATCTGATTAATTACCTTTTCTAAACGAGCCACTTGAAGAGCCAACCGATCACCCCGATCAATTGCTTCTGCTGCAATTTGAAAAGGGTCTACTCCATAACATTGGAGATCTTCTTTTATTTCTTCGATCCTAGTGGTCATTGGCAAAGGCCTCCGAGCTTCAGGTCAAGTCAATTATACACATTGACACAAGTACCTAACAAATTATTCTCAATAAGATACTTGACCTAAACACCACATGTGGCATATTGATAGCGTAAACCACCCAGAAACACCACACATTTGGTACAAAATGCCCACAAACTGCACACGAATAGCACCCGAATTGATTAAGGCCTGTGAAGACAAAAAGCCATCATGGCTGTCAACCACAAGCTTTATCAACGAAATGGTTTCTAAGGGTCTTGCATCACTTGACGCATGTGATACCCTTAAAATACCGAACGGAAGAGAGAGAGAAACAAAAAAAGAGGGCGGTATTTTATCTAGTACTAATAGAGTACCTAATAGTATAAATAAGGAAAAAGAAAATTTTAAAAAAACGAGATTTAAATTTAGTGCTGACTTGATCCCGTTTGAATTGGAATCTATGTCTAGTTTGATCGTTGATTTTTGGCATACGAAAAAAGGGAAAAAGACGGAAGCAGCCTTTGACCTTTTAATGGGTGAGAAAGGTTTAATCGGAATCAAGAAGAAATATGGTGAGGAAGCAGTCAAGGATCAAATCACCTTGGCAATTGCGAATGAGTGGCAAAGCATCACCCTGAAAAATTACGAAACCTTCGCAAAAGCAAAAACTTCTTCATGGAATCCTGAACCAACAACGGGACACCCCGCACAACGGGTATTTACGGCGGCTGGGGGGTTTAATTAATGGAGCCCCTATACAACAAGGCCTCAACCATTAAATTGTTGAAACGGGGTCTTAAATCGCCTAACCCATCAAACCCTGAAAGACCTCTATGGACATTGGCAGATTTAGATCAACCAAGTCCGGGTGCTCAAAGATGTATTGATGATGCAAACTCAAACCTTGCGATCTTCCCAAGAGGTTACGAAGGTGTCAGGTTTCTGAATTTAGCGAGAGAAGAAACCCCACCCTCCGAATCAATAGAACTTGTCGACCCTAAAGATTTTCCTGCATAAAAATGAGCTACTACAACACCACAGAAGAAACAGGTTCAGAACTTGCTGAATCTCATGCAAAAGCTAAAACACAAGAACAGGCAATTTTAAATTGCTTTAAAAGATCATCAGCCCCATTAAGCCCCTCAAAAATTTTGATTGAACTCGAAGATCTTGGTTGGAGTTATCCGATCACTTCAATAAGAAGAGCAATTAGTGATTTAACAACAGAAGGGAAATTAGTTAAAACTGATTCTTTTGTCCAAGGGATTTATGGAAAGAGAGAGCACCTTTGGAGTCTTCCTGAGTGAAATATCAAGAATTAAGCAACAACCCGAGTTTGCACCGTGACCCACCTTGGAGTCATTTAAAACTTGATCCTCTTCCCATGTATCGAGATGAGGAAAGGCATCAGTATTGCTGGGAACCTACAGGCGAATGGTTGGCATTTTCAACAACACAAATTGCAAGCCAAAAAAGTCCAGAAGCTTTAGCCAATATCGAAAAGTATCGGCATATCTGGCAACCCAGAGGAGAGAAGGTTCATTGGTGCTTACAGCAAAGGATGTTAGGAGAAAAGAATCCAGACGCAGGTGACTATCAAGAGTGGGTGACACCACTTCTTGAAGATCCTTTTTGGCAAAACTTTGAGCCTTGGGCAGTCGAGTATATGTTGGCAGATTTGGAAAAATCTATAGGCGGTCAATTAGACCTTTTGGGATATGACCACGACAAAGGAAAATTAGTTTTATTAGATTTAAAAACCCAATCAAAGAAAAACGCAAGGCCATATTCAACAGATGCTCAACTTGGAAGTTACGTTGACGCTTTAGCAAATCAACATGGCATTGTTGTTGATAGTTGCAGAACCATTTGGTCAAGACCGGGAAAGTGTGTTTTTGGAGAAGAACAAGACCCTTTAACTTGTCGTTTGAAATGGAAAGAAGCTTGGGAAAATTTCGAAGATAAAATTGAGGTTTTTTAATGGATAAAATCTTTATTCCTGTTCGAGGTGTTCCAGCACCACAAGGTAGCAAGAGACATATTGGGCATGGGATTATGATTGAGAACAGCAAAAAAGTTAAACCTTGGCGGCAAGATGTCCGAGCTGCTGCCATAGATCATTACAAAGGAGGCATTATTGGAAGAGCAGTTGAAGTTGAAATTATATTTTTATTTGCACGACCAAAGAGCCATTATGGAACAGGAAAAAATGCAAACAAATTAAAACAAAAAGCACCTGAGTTTGTAACAAGTTCAGCAACGGGAGATATTGATAAATTATGTCGATCAACGTTAGACGGATTATCAGCGAAGGCGGGAGGAACTGTTATAAAAGATGATAGTTTGGTGGTATCATTAAAAGCCGTTAAAAAATACGCAAAGGAAGGAGAACTACTGGGAGCCAAGATTTCTGTAACTCCTTTTATTTTATCTTATTGACAATATGTCTTTAGCTTATTAAGATTAAATAGTACATTTCAACCACACATGGCACAGGAGAACAAGACTCTATATGAGTCACTTTTAAATTTTCAGAAACAACTCCCTGATATTAAAAAAACAAAAACAGCAGGGCAAGGTAAATGGTCTTATGACTACACACCTTTAGAGCATTTTATATCAGTAATTCAACCAATATTGCATCAGAACGGTTTGATTTTAGTGCAACCTTTGGCAGTTAACGATCATGGACAAACAATGATTGTGACACGTTTAATTCACGTCAAATCAGGAGAAGAATTAAAAAGTGAATTGCCTATTTATTTACCTGAAGATATGGGTAACAAACCTATGTTTGCTTGGGGTGGGAGTCTGACTTAT
>MDSZ01134107.1_pt1 | contig 10200 bp, 8 predicted proteins | sample 811201 | NCBI WGS metagenome assembly MDSZ01 (sample SAMN05326647, study PRJNA326480) | marine metagenome | isolation source: seawater | place: Indian Ocean: North | collected 2010 | reverse complement strand
TATGGGCATGGATAAGCATGATATGGGTTGCCCTAACTGATTTATACATAATGTTAGTTGCCAATGGAACAATACATGATTGGAGTACTTGGGGATAATGTTTAATATTAAAGAAATTCAGACAATAGAGCATGATGTTGTGGTTGTTGGTGCTGGTGGAGCAGGAATTAGGGCAGCAATTGAATGCGCACAAAGAGGAATGAATACAGGTATGATTTCTAAATCATTACTTGGCAAAGCACACACAGTAATGGCTGAGGGTGGAATGGCTGCAGCCCTAGGAAATGTAGACTCTAGAGATAATTGGAAAATTCATTTTAGGGACACAATGCGTGGCGGGAAATTTTTAAATCAATGGAGAATGGCCGAATTACATGCAAAAGAAGCCCCAGAAAGAGTAAGAGAATTAGAAGATATGGGTGCAGTTTTTGATAGAACAAAAGATGGTTTAATTAATCAACGAAATTTTGGAGGACATCGATATCCTCGTTTAGCACATGTGGGAGATAGAACTGGCCTTGAAATGATTAGAACATTGCAAGATTTTTGTATACATCAAGGAATTTCAACTCATATGGAATGTATTGCTCTTGATATACTAACTAATAATGGAAAAGTGAATGGGCTAGTTGCATACTGGAGAGAAACCGGACGCTTTATTCTTTTTAAAACAAAAGCAATTATTTTTGCAACCGGTGGAGCAGGAAGGGCTTGGTCTGTTACTTCTAATTCTTGGGAATATACAGGAGATGGGCTGGGGATGGCATATCGTTCAGGGGCTGAGCTTATGGATCTAGAGTTTACTCAATTTCATCCTACCGGAATGATATGGCCCCCATCTGTTAAAGGTATTTTAGTAACAGAAGGAGTACGTGGAGAAGGGGGCGTATTATTAAACAATAAAAATGAACGATTCATGTTTAATTACATTCCAGAAAAATTTGCTTCTGAAACTGCCGATACAATAGAAGAAGGAGAAAGATGGCTAAATGGAGATAAAGAGGCAAGAAGACCCCCCGAACTATTAACACGCGATGTGGTGGCAAAAGCAATTATGAGCGAAGTAAAGGCGGGCCGTGGTTCAAAAAATGGAGGAGCATATTTAGATATAGCTTCAAGGCAACCTGCAGAATATATTAAGAAAAAGCTGCCATCAATGTACCATCAATTTAAAGAGCTAGCTGAGGTTGACATCACATCAGAACCAATGGAGGTGGGCCCCACATTACACTATTTTATGGGTGGAATTAAGGTTGATCATGATACACAAAGTACAAACGTTCCAGGGCTATATGCTTGTGGTGAATGTGCTGCAGGATTGCACGGAGCAAATAGATTGGGGGGCAACTCTCTATCTGATTTATTAGTTTTTGGAAAACTTGCTGGAGAAAATGCATCTAAATATTGTTCATCAACGGAATTAGCCCCTATTAATGAAAATGATGTCGAAAAAACTATTCGAAAAGCAACAGATATTCTTAATAAAGAAGAAGGAAAAAACCCATTTTTAATTCACGAAGATTTACAAAAAATAATGAATAATCATGTTGGTATTGTTAGAGAAAAAAATGAATTAAAAGAAGGGATTATTAAAATTGAAGAATTAAAAAAAGACATTGCAGAGGTTAAGGCAAATGCAGCCTCTCAATATAATCCAGGCTGGAATTCAGCCATTGATTTATCTAATATTATTATATCAGCAGAAGCCGTTGCAAAATCAGCACTGATTCGTGAAGAAAGCAGAGGAGGGCATACTCGTTTAGATTTTCCTGAAGAAACAGAAACAGGGACATCTTATAATGTGGTGATTAAAAAAGGGGCTGATGGAAACATGGAAACAAGAAAAGAAGGACGAATATCTCCCCCAAACTATTTATCAAAAATAGCATTTTCATCACTAGAAGAATTAGAGGATAAAGATGAGTAAAAGAAAATTTCAAGTATGGAAAGGAACTGCAGAAAGCGGAAAGCTTAAAGACTATTCTATTGATGTTGAAAAAGGAATGGTTGTTCTGGATGTTGTACATGAAATTCAAAAGCTTCATGACAGCGACTTAGCTGCAAGATGGAATTGTAAAGCAGGTAAATGTGGCTCATGTAGTGTAGAAATCAATGGGAAACCTAAATTGGGCTGTATGACTCGACTTAATGAATATGATGAAAATGAAACAATTACTATTCGTCCCCTAAAAACCTTTCCTATTATTAAAGATTTAGTAACAGATGTTTCTTGGAACTACGAACAAAATAAAAAAATTGCCCCATTTAAACCAAAAAAAAGAGATGCTGATGGAAATCATCGCTTTATGCAGCGTGATGCTGATAGAATTCAGGAGTTTAGAAAATGTATTGAATGTTATTTATGCCAAAATGTTTGTCATGTTTTAAGAGATCATGAACAAAAAAATAAGTTTGTAGGCCCTCGCTTTATGTTAAGACTAGCATCATTAGAAATGCACCCTCTTGACTCAGAAGATAGAATTGAAGAGATTAAGGAAGAATTTGGGTCAGGAATGTGTAACATTACAAGGTGCTGTACAGATGTTTGCCCTGAGCACATTCAAATTACCGATAATGCTATAATACCATTAAAAGAACGCGTGGTTGATAGATACTATGACCCCTTTTTAAAATTGTATAATAAAATTTTTAAAAAGAAGAAGTAATTATTTTACATCTAATAATTCAACATCAAAAATTAATATAGCATTTGGAGGGATAACACCGCCGGCCCCTCGCTTCCCATAACCAAGCTCAGGAGGAATTATTAGCTTTGCTTTCGTTCCAGCATTTAATAGCATAATCCCCTCATCCCAACCCAAAATTACCCGACCAGTTCCAATAGGAAATTCAATAGGTTGATTACGATCATATGAAGAATCAAATTTTTGTCCATTTGTTAGGAAGCCTGCATAATGTACGGAGACTACCTGACCTGTTTTTGGCTTTGGACCATCCCCTTTCTTGATAATTTTATACATTAATCCACTTTCAGTTGTTGTGGCATCTTTAGTTAAATTTTCCATCTCTTTTTTTAGCTTTTCATTTTTTTCTTCCTGTCGCTTTAAAGCTTTTTTCTTTTCTTCAGCAAAAACTAAAGGAGCATTAAAAGACTCTGCAACCTTACCCTTTCTAATAATTTTAACAGTTTTTATAATGTCGTTTTGTTCAATAGCATCAACAACATCTTGCCCAGAAACAACATGTCCAAAAACAGTATGTTTACCATCTAGCCAAGGAGTCTCTTTATGAGTAATAAAAAATTGGCTACCATTCGTAGCAGGCCCAGAATTTGCCATTGATAAAATTCCAGGCCCAGAGTGGGTTAGTTCAGGATGAATTTCATCTTCAAACTTATATCCAGGCCCCCCTCTACCTGTTCCATCTGGGTCTCCACCTTGAATCATAAAATCAGCTATTACTCTATGGAATTTTATACCATTATAAAAAGGCTCTCCTAAAGGCTTTGCTGAATTTTCAATTTTTCCTTCCGCAAGCCCAACAAAATTAGCTACAGTCATTGGTGCCTTTTCAAACTCTAATTCTAATATGATTTTACCCTTACTTGTTTCTAGCTCTGCTTGCATAGAATCTCCTTTTGTAATTGTAATAATTATTGATATCAATATAAAAATATGCTTCATTTTAACTCCCTGTAATAATTTGGACTAACGCAACAACGTCTAAAACATTTAAATCATTATCATTATTAATGTCTCCAACCTCAATAAGCTCACTAGAATAAGTTTCATAATTAACAACAAAACTAACCAGCGCCACAATATCTAAAACATTTAAATATTCATCTACATTTAAATCTCCAGTCATTATACTTTCCCAAAAATAAACTCTTTTTAATAATGTTGCATCTATAACAAAGGGATTTGGTTTGTTTTGTTGATAAGATGCAATAGCCCAAGTTCTGCTTAGCTCTCGTGCATCAGGGGGGTCTAATAAATTCCAATTTAAAAGAGTTTCTTTCTGTATTTCCCAGAAACTATTTTCAGCAACATCAGAATACATAGTATAAAAATATGCCATAGCTCGTGCAGTATTACCCTTTTGTTCTTCTCGCGGCTCAAACCTTTCATCGTTTTGATTGGGGGGGTTATATTTCTCGGCATATTCATTAATAAATTCTGTTGGGACGCTTTGGATATAATAATCATTACGATACCATTTATCAGTGGAGGCATCATCGCATTCTGCAAAAGGATCGTTTCCTCGTGAAGAATTTACATTTGATTTTGTAGGAAAAAGATGGTGCATATCGCTTTTCATTGGCTCTGAGCCAGAGCCCAGACTTTGTGGCCAAGAATGTTCGCAGTTAATGCCCTGTTCATATGCATTGGTGCTAGGGTCTTGTGTTAAATCTAGTGTAATCGTATATCCAGAATAAACCCCAGATAATTGATTTTCCTCTTTGATATCAATTTCTGAATACATAACATCTCTTGCATTATTGTATCCAAGCGTAGAAGAGGTTTTATAATTATTAATTATTAGCTGCTTTAAAGGGTCTCCAAAAAACTCAGGAAACAACATTTCCCCAAAAACATTTGATAATAAAAATAATAATATTGTTCTAAATGTCATCACGCAATAATTTACTAAATTATTTATTATATTACGGTACACTAATTATCCCTAAAATGAAAATTAAACGGTCACATATCATTAAAAAATTTCCATGGATTGTTAAAAAAAATCAACAATATATTATTTCTGCAAGCTATGATGGTTTGATTTGTGCAGCCTTTTTAAAACATTTTCTTAATTGGGAGCTTGTAGGATATTATAATTTCGAAAATTTATGGATTAGTAAAAAAGCTAAAAATAATAAAAATAATATTATATGGATTGATTTGAATATCTTGCCTATAAAAGGCAGAGCAATTGGGGGGCATATTGTTGCTTATAATAATCAGATTCCAAAAGGATTTGATACATCTTGTAACCCCAACACTTTAATTCGACTTTCAGAAAAAGATTTTCAATATAAGTATCCCTTTTCAACCATTGTGTTTTTAATGTGGTTACATAACAAGTATGTTGTGGAAAAAGCAAAATTTACTTTATTTCATTCAGACGATGTGTGGCTTAAATATCAGAAATATAACTCTAATTGCAAATTATGGCAAAAAGCATTAACAGATTATGATTGGGACCTATTATTTGAAGGTATTGAAAAAAAATCATTTGAAAAAAAAGTTAGCCAGAAATATTATCCCTTTTTTGAATCAAATCATTTTTTTAATCAAACTGGAAAAATAAAAAGCAAATATTATAACATAACAAGCAAGCAGCTTTGGTTTAACCCTGATTGGGATGAAGATATTATTTTAAATTTATGTGATTATTTTGCACAAACCTTAGACTGGGAGCCCCCAAAGCTACCCTCTATTGACAATCGTATTGATGGCATAAAAAACAAAATAGCATTAAGTAAAGTAAAATCACAAGGAATTAGCCACTTTATCAATTCAAATAATGTTTTTTCATATGCAATTACCTCAACAAAAACATTAAGCTATACAGTTTTTAATAATAGAAAAAATAAACCCCTTTAATATGATGCAAGCCCACTTTAAACAAATCAATAGCCCTAAAGCCATTATTGATTATAGTAACCAGCCTAAAAAACTAATTCATCAATTTAAAGAAATAATTTATATGGACTCTAACCACAACATTTTTTTAAATAATCAACAAATAAAGGGCGATGCTTTAGATGTTTGGCAGGAGTGTCTTGATAGGTGGAAAGAGGACACCCCTAATAATGAAATTGCCGCAATTGGTTTTTTTGCCTATAATTTTAAATCAGTATTATACCCAGACTATCCTTTTAAAAAAAACAAGGACCACAAAACCCCCCTTTTTTGGTTTGCTAAACCTGAAGCTGTAACTATAAAAGAGAATTATAAACCTTATTACAGCACGCAAACGCTTAGATTAAAAAAAGATTTTATGAATCAAAAAATGTTTACAGAAGTCATTAATAAAATTAAGGACTATCTGTATAATGGAGATGTCTATCAGATTAATTATACTCAAGAACTTGAATTTTATTTAAACGGCAACCCTATCGATTTATATTTTCAAATTCAAGAAACAGCTCATGCAAAATATGGGTTTTATATTAATACTGGACAACAAAAGTTTTTAAGCTTTAGCCCAGAAAAATTTTTTAAAACAAAGGATAATACTATTAAAACATATCCTATAAAAGGCACTATTAAAAAAACCCACAAAAAAGAAACGGACAGGATACAAAGATTAAAATTATCAAATAGTGAAAAAGATAAAGCTGAACACCTTATGATTGTTGATCTTTTAAGAAATGATATTGGCAAGGTTTGTAATTTTGGAAGTGTAAAAGTTAACGATTTATTTGCAGTTAAAACCTTTCCAACAATTCATCATATGGAATCAGAAATTCAAGGTGAATTACAGCAACAAATTCAAGAAAAAGATATTATTAAAGCAGTTTTTCCTGGAGGCTCTATTACTGGGGCACCAAAATATCGTAGCATGCAGATTATTGATGAACTTGAGGATTATAATAGAGGAATTTATACAGGCTGTATTGGAAGTATTAAAAAAAATGGAGATATGGATTTTAATATATGTATTAGAACCATGACGATAAAGGACAATATTGCAACCTATCCTATTGGCGGTGGAATTGTATGGGACTCCCTACCTTTATTAGAATACAATGAAGCAAAAGAAAAAGCAAACATTATAGTAAGTTATTAATATGACAGAGCAATATATTTATTATATCAATGGTCAATTTGTCTCATCTAAAGATGCGGTAGTTTCTTTTGATGACGGGGGTTTTCAGCGAGGGAATGCACTCTTTGAAACAATACGGTTTCATAAACAACACCTTTTTTCTATTAATAATCATATTGAAAGGCTTAGAAAAGGGATTAACTATCTTGGTTTTAAAGTTGATAAAACAGATAGTGAATTAATAAGTTTGCTATTTAAAACTATTCAAAAAAATTCTCTTGAATCAGGGGTTATCAAATTAATGATAACTAATAATTTTGATATGAACAACCCCTTTGATTCTAAATTAAATATTTATATATCCATTAGGCCAATTAAAAAAATAACACATGAATTGGTTAAAATTATTTTTCTTAATGAGTGGGACTTTCCAATTATGAGATTTAAAAATTCAATTAAAATCAATAGCTATGCAGGAAATATTAAAGCATTAATGCTTGCCAAAAAAAGCGGAGCTTTTGATGCTGTTTTTTTAAATAGGGATAAAATGATTACTGAAGCAACAATGCGTAACATCTTTTTTATTAAAAATAATATAATTTTAACACCGCCCCTATCATTAGGAATTTTACCGGGAACAACCAGGGCATTAATTTTAAATTTATGTCAAGAACTTGGCTATGATTATAGTGAAAAATTGATTAAATTTGATGATATAAATAATATGGATGAAGCCTTTTTAACATCCAGCAGCTATGGTGTTATTCCCTGTTATTGGGACCACTGGGTTAATAAAAATATTAAAGTTAAGGAATTAAAAAAAGCGCTCGATAACAGACTGTCAAAAAAATAAACACATGGACTCCCTTAAAACAAAACGAATTTTTAATTATAAAACAGATGAAAGCTCTAATCGACTGGTATCTGATTTTGTTGGTAATACGCCGTTCATCAAATTGTCTGATAAGATATATGCTAAGCTTGAATCTGTAAATCCAGGAGGGTCTATAAAAGATCGGCCGGTTAAATGGATTATTGATAATGCAGAAAAAAATAATTTATTACAACCTCAAGATACGATTATAGAGGCAACAAGTGGCAATACTGGCATTGCACTGGCTATGATTGGTGCAGAAAGGGGATATAATATTAAAATTGTAATGCCATGTGATATGTCAGAAGAAAGGAAGGTTCTTTTAAAAATGTTTGGAGCAGAATTAATTGAAGTGAATGAGGGAGATTTTGATGAGGCGATTAAATTAAAAGATGAAATTGCTGAACAAAAAGGATATTTTTCACTTAATCAATTTAATAATCCGCTTAACATTGAGTGTCATTATAAAACTACGTTTAAAGAATTATTAAACCACTCTTTAACAATTGGAAAATATATATCAGCATTTATATCTGGCACGGGAACAGGCGGTACAATTATGGGGGTACAAAAAGGCTTTTCTGAATTTGATACTCGTGTTAAAATGATTGCAGTTGAACCAGCAGAATCGCCAGTTATGAGCGGAGGTGAAAAGGGCCTGCATGGAATACAAGGCATTGGTGATGGATCAAAATTTTTAGTAGACCTAGATAAGATTGATGAGGTACTCACTATTTCAACAGAAGATGCTAAATCCCGGTGTAAACAGCTTGCATTAGATGATGGCCTGCTTGTAGGCATTTCATCGGGGGCTAACATTCTTGCTGCAGAGCGCTGGGTAGAAAAGAACAATCCAAGTGGAATTGTTTTTACTATTTTATGTGATCGAGGTGAACGTTATTGTAGTATGCTATATTAAATTTTGAATGAGCATTCAAAATAAAATATTAGATTTAATCAAGCAAATCGAAGAACACAATTTCAACTATTATATTCAGGATAATCCAATTATTTCAGATTATGAATATGATACCTTAATGAGAGAATTACAGTCTCTTGAAAAGGAAAATCCAGAACTCATTTTAGATTCATCTCCAACCCAAAGAGTTGGAAATAAACCCAGCGATAAATTCGAGCCCTTAACCCATACTATCCCAATGCTTTCACTTGCTAATGCTATGTCTAAAGATGAAATTGTACATTTTGATGATCAGATAAAAAGACTCTTAAAAGCAGAGCAAGAAATTGAATATGTCGCAGAACCAAAATTAGATGGCGTTGCAATTGAAGTAGTGTATAAAAATGGAGAATTTATACATGGGTCAACTCGTGGAGATGGAATAACCGGTGAAGACATTTCTTCAAATATTAAAACCATTAAAGCGATTCCGCTACGACTTATGACACACACAAAGGTTCCTAAATTATTAGAAGTTCGTGGAGAAGTTTTTATTAAGAAAAAAGATTTTTTCAAATTAAATAAAACAAGGCTAGATAATGCAGAAGCTATTTTTGCAAATCCACGTAATTGTGCATCAGGCAGCTTAAGACAATTAGACCCTCGGATTACAGCATCGCGCCCACTTTTTGTTAATTTTTATGGTTTTGGAGAAATGGATGCAAAAGAGATTCATTCTCAATTTGAATTTATTAAGATGTTACCCCAACTAGGATTGCCAGCTAATCCTTTAATTGAAAAAGGAAAGGGAGTAGATTTTTTAATATCTTATTATCAAAAAATGGAAGACATAAGAAGAGAGTTAGACTATGAAATTGATGGCGTTGTTTTTAAAGTTAATTCGCTTAGTCTTCAGAATGATTTAGGAACAAGAAGTCGTTCTCCTAGATGGGCAATTGCTGGAAAATTAAAGGCAGAACAGGGAACTACAACTATTCTTAATATAGAAACAAGCATTGGTAGAACGGGAGCAATTACACCAGTTGCAAAGCTAGATCCCGTTAATATAGGTGGCGTTACTATTTCAAATGCAACACTACATAATCAAGATGAAATTGATCGAAAAGATGTCCGCATTGGAGATACTGTTTTGGTACAAAGAGCAGGAGATGTTATTCCAGAAGTTGTAAAAGTAATTCATGAAAAAAGACCTGAGGACACATCTTCTTATAAGCTTCCAAAATACTGTCCATCCTGTAATTCAAACCTTCAAAAGAATAATGATGAAGCAGTATTAAGGTGTTTGAATATTTATGAGTGTCCTAATCAGCAAATTGAAAGAATAAAACATTTTGTATCTAAAAATTGTATGGATATAGATGGCTTTGGAGAAAAACTAGTAATGCAGCTAATTGAGAAAAAATTAGTTCTTAAGATTAGTGATATTTTTAAACTACAATTTGATGATTTAGCCAACATGGATCGTATGGGAGAAAAGTCTGCAATTAATATTTTAGATGCAATCAGTGATGCCAAGCAAACTAATATGTGGCGCTTTATTCATGGCCTAGGTATTAAAAATATTGGAGAAAATGCCTCTAAAATATTGGAGAAACACTTTGATACCATGGACAATCTTTTTACAGCTACATTAGACGATTTAATGCATATTAATGAGTTTGGAGATATC
>MDSZ01079652.1_pt1 | contig 10200 bp, 11 predicted proteins | sample 811201 | NCBI WGS metagenome assembly MDSZ01 (sample SAMN05326647, study PRJNA326480) | marine metagenome | isolation source: seawater | place: Indian Ocean: North | collected 2010 | reverse complement strand
CATCATCATTTCTGGTTGATGTTTTAAATGCATTTCCTTAGTTGCGATATTAAATTCGTGAACTAACTCACCTTTGTTCTCTACTATAAATTTAATTGTTTCATTCTTTTTAACTTTAAAGTTATCAGGTTTATAATAATTGTCGTACATTAAAACTTTAATAACTCTGTCTACATTTTCTTCATTTCCTTTAGTGCCGATTGCTTTCATTGACCCAGCAAAAAGAAGGTTAGGAATAAATATAAAAATAAGTAACAGTTTTTTCATAACTTAAATTCAAGTGGTTTGCCCATTTGTTTAGAAATTATCTTACCATTATCCATTACAATTGTGCCATTAACAATTGTCGCAATAGGAAATCCTTTAACTTTATAGTTATTAAAAGGTGTCCAACCACACTTGCTTGCAATCATTTCATCTTTAATGACTTGCTCTTTGCTCATATCAACTATAGTTAGGTCAGCATCAAAACCTTCTTTTATGTGCCCTTTATTTTTAATTCCAAATATCTTGCAAGGATTTTCACACATTAATTTTATTAATTGCTCTAGTGTAAGTTTATTATTGTTAACATGATCTAACATCACAGGAAATATAGTTTGTACACCTGGCATTCCTGAGGGAGAGTTAGGATATTCTTTTTGTTTATTTTCTTTAGTATGCGGTGCGTGGTCTGAACCTAGCACGTCTACAACATTATTTTTTATTGCAATCCACAATCTATCGTAGTGATCTTTTGTTCTTATGGGTGGGTTCATTTGAGCGTATGATCCTAATTTATTATAACAATCTGGAGCGTAAAAAGTTAAATGTTGAGGTGTTGTTTCAAAAGTTATATTTTTTTTATGCATCGCTAAAAAATCTACCTCCTCCTTTGTCGTTACATGCAGCACATGAATCTTTTTATTATATCTCTCAGCAATTTTAACTACTCTACGAGTTGAAGACATTGCAGTCTCACTATTTCTCCATTCAGGATGTGAACGGACATCGCCCTTTTTGATAAATTTTTTTCTAATATTAAGTATTTCTTCATCTTCTGAATGAATTGAAACTATTCTATCAGCATTAGAAATTACTTTTTCAATATCTGCCTCTTTGTCCACAAGCAAATTCCCTGTGGAAGAGCCTGCAAATAGTTTAATTCCACAGCACCCTTTTAAATTTTTAAGTTTAGATAATTGATCAGTATTTTCTGGAGTAGCTCCAAAATAAAAAGCATAATTACTATGCATTCTATTTTTCGCTAATTGAAGTTTTTTTTCAAACTCAACTAAATTAGATGTAGGAGGATTTGTGTTTGGCATCTCAAATAAAGCTGTAACTCCCCCTAAAACTGCAGCTCTACTCCCGCTTTCTAAATCTTCTGCATCTGTTGATCCAGGTTCACGGAAGTGAACTTGAGTATCAATTATACCTGGGAGAATAACTTTGTCTGTAGCATCGAAGACTTTGGAACTATTAAGTTCAATTTTACCAATTTTTTTTATTTTGTTTCCAAACAAACCCAAATCAGTTTTGACCAATTTGCTGTCAATATAACAAGATCCATTTTTAATGATGAGACTATAATTATCAGACATATTTTATAAATTTACTATATTATATACTCTATAAACATGAAAAAAGACCAGATTATTATTTTTGAAAACAGGGGATTAATTTCTATTAAGGGTGAAGATGCCAAAGAATTTCTACAAAACATTATAACTAACGATATAAATAAAGTTTCTGAGTCAAATTCAGTCTTTTCTGCATTATTGAGCCCTCAAGGTAAATATTTATACGAATTTTTTGTTATCAAGAAAAATGACGAGTTTTTTCTTGATTGTGATGGAAATTCTGTAAAAGATTTAATAAATCATTTATTAAAATATAAGATTCGATCTAAAGTAGAGATTAATAATATATCTTCAAAATATGTCATTGGAATTATAAGTTTTGAAAATTTTAAAATAATTCAAAACGAGTTAGGAATAAATAAATTTACTCTAAATTATAGAGAAAGTCCGATCTTTGTAGATCCAAGAAATGAAGATTTAGGAGCAAGGATTATATCTCCATTAGAAAAACTTTATTTAACGATAAAGAAGTTAAATTTGAAAATTGTGAACAACAAAACTTATATTGAAAAGGCTTATCTTAAAGGCATTCCAATAGAAGGATTGAGCAATTTAAAAAATCAATTATTTGGACTTGAATTAAATTTTGAGGAATTAAATGCAATTGATTTTACAAAAGGGTGTTACATAGGACAAGAAAATACTGCGAGGATGAAGTTGAAGAGTAAAATTAGACGAAAGTTAATGCCTATTGAGTCTCAGAGTGAAGTAAAAATTGGTGAAGAAATTAAATTTGAAAATATTGTTATTGGAAAAATTCTAATTGATAAACCATATCCTTTTGCGCTAATAAAATTATTTGACCCAGAATTTTCTGCATTTAAAAATGAAAAATTGAATATTAATAATAATATTATCAAAATTAACTATGAGTACAATTAACGAAAATTTTAATTGGTTTTGTAAAAATACTTGGAAGGTCAGTGCTAAAAATACTCTCTGGTGCTTATTAGGTTGCTCTATTGGAGATTTTGGTACAATTTTATTTTTTCAACTAACATCGATCCCTTTCCCAGTCATAGGAATAATGTTATTAGCAATTTTTAATGGAATAATTACGAGTGTTGTGTTGGAAACAATTATTTTATTAAAACAAAATTTTAAAGCGCTAGAGGCTTTCAAAACTGCTTTGGGAATGAGTTTCATATCAATGATCAGTATGGAAATTGCAATGAATTCTGTTGATTATATTTTGGTTGGAGATGCAAGACTTACCTGGTGGGTAATTCCATTTATGCTTTTAGCAGGATTTATTACTCCATGGCCTTATAATTATTGGAGATTAAAAAAATATAATATAGCTTGTCATTAATATTCTATGCCCTCCAAATCTAATTTTGATATATAATTAATTACTTTAAAAAATTAAATGACAAATAAATTTCACTTTTTAAAAAGCAATATATTTATTAATTTAATATCTTTCTTTTTCATTATTGTAGTTTTTTTAAACTATATTCATAATAACATTGATCCTTATAAAAAAATCAATATCGATGGAGATAATGAAACTTTTGTTTTACTAAAATCCTCTGAGATAAAAAAAGAATTATCTCAAAAATTAATATCGAATGACGCTTATAACAAAATTTTAAATAGAGAGTGTGAAATTACAGGTGATTTCCATGACCGTCATAAAGTACGATGGGTAAAGGCTATATTTTTAAAAAGTGTTTTTAGTTTTTCCTCAGGTTTAAATGAACAATTGCCATATTATGTGAACATAATACTACATAGTTTAATAATATTTTTAACTCTTCTAATCTTAAATAAAACTTTTTCTTTAGATAGAAAATATAATTTAATTTTTTTGCTATATTTTACATTTATTTTTCAGCAACATTTAAGCGAATATAGTTATTCCATTTTTGAAACATTTTTTTTAACTTTGGCTTTATACGCAAGTAAAAATAAGAAACATTTACTTTTTTTTCTGTCTTGCTTGCTCGCCACTTTAAATAGAGAAAGCGGATTTTTAATAATTTTTTCTTGGCTTATATTTAACAATAATGAATACAAAAAATTAATAATCTTTTTAATAGTTAATACTATAATTTTTGTTGCCTTAAATTTTGATATTATAAAATGTTTATTAGAACCAAGATTTTTTGTTCCTTTAGAGGATCAAAAAGGTCAAGTGAATTTTTCAGAATTATTAAGCAACAATTTTATTTCAACTTCTAAACTTATATTTGTAAATTTTTTACTTCCATTTGGTATAGGAATTTTTTATTTAATTCAAACAACAGCAAAAAATAAAATTTTAATTACTTTATTTTTTATCTATTTATTAATGTTTATTTTTGCAACCCCTGCGCACCATATATCAGTTAGGTTAATAATTTTGCCGCTTATATTTGCCTCTATATATTTTTATTATAGTGAGAGAAAATTTAATCAAAATTAATTATATAGTTTTTCCCAATTTTTAAAATGTTTTTTTGCCGTCATAACTGTATTAGGAAAAAAATTTAATTTTTTCATTTTTTCAAAGTAAGGTTTTATATCTCTTGGTCTACCCCAGCGTTCAGGGCAAACTAAACAGCTTTTAAATTTTTTAAGCGTAGTAACAATATTTTTTTTCAAAGGAAGAGTTTTAAAAGTATCAATCCATACCCAGCCAACATTGTTAACAAATTTTTTTACAGTTTCAATCGATTCATATTCTGAATACCTAACACTTGTACATTTATTTATTTCTTTCTTATTCTGAAAAATAAACGGTAATTCTACATCTAGCAAAAAAAAATTTTTTATTCTAAATTTTTTTGAAATCCTAATTACCTCTTTTTCAATTCCTGCCTCTTTGATGTTTAAAATTAATGTTCCATGATTATAATTTGATAGATAATTTTCAAGTTTTTCACCTCTTTTATTGTAATCATGGCTTAAAATTATTTGAGAACCTCTAGACCGTAAGTCTATCTCTGCTCCATATTTAATTGGAAGTTTTCTAAGTTCTTTAATTTTGTTTAATCTATGGGCTATGAGTTCCATTTTTGATTTTTTACCAACTTAATCATAAATTTTAATGTTCTCATAGTTAATTTTAATTTTAAACCAATCGATCCGCCTCCTTTTGCTTCTCCAGCATACCTTTTGTTCCAAACAACAGGATATTCATAAATTTTATAATTATTTTTTTTTGCGATTAATAAAAAATAAAGGTCAAATGAAAAGTCTTTTGGAGAGTTTTCAAGTTTTTGAAAAAAATCTTTTTTAAATATTTTAGGTTGAGCATTTATATCATTCAATCTGATCCTAAAAAGACAGAATGTTATAATAGTCATTCCTAATGTAAAAAAATAATCTACTAAATTTCGATTAGTTCTTTTGCCTTTTATTACACAAATTTCTGATGAAAGTTTTTGCTTAGATTTAATAAAAACTTTCAAAACATCTAAAGGTTCGGTTTGTAAATCTGCATGACACCATGCTACATAATCTCCGCTGCAGGCTTTAATTCCTTCAAGAATTCCATTCCCGTACCCAATATTATTTTTAATCTCAATCAGTTTAATTTTTTTCTCTAAATAAAGATCACTATTTTTTATATGTTTATTTGAACTATCTGTTGAGCCATTATCAACTATCAAGATTTCAAGTTTAATGCTTGAAAAATCTTTCAACGAAATCTTAATATTTTTGAATAATTTTTCTAAATTTTTTTCTTCATTAAAACATGGAATAATTAAACTTAACATAATTTATTTATATTTTAATTTCATTAAGAGAGCCCCAGCTTTTATATTTTTTAACAACTATTTCTCCAAGCTCATAACCAATTTTTTTTGAAATTGATGCTGCATGATCTAGATAATACTCGTTTTTAATTTTAAGTTTATGTTTTGTAATATAATCAATACTTTTTTTTAAAATTTCTTTATTTTTAAAAATAAAAGAACCAACTACAACTCTATTTTTTTTCTTATTTTTAGAAAAGTTATTTTTTAATGATATCTCTACCCTATTATTATTGTTTTTTCTAACCCAACTAAATTGAGTTGAATTTTTAAAATTATATTCTTTTCCTTGAGCAGTTAGGACAATAATATCGTATTTTTTTAATTTTTTTTTAATTTCTACAAAATTAATCTTGAAGTATAAATCACATGAGTGAACTATAATGGTCTGATTTTTAGTTAAATATTTTATTACTTTACCCACTGTTGAAGCTTGTCCATTTGTATATTTATTTAAAATTACAATTTTTTTATTTTTGAAAAATTTTAAAGATTTTTTAAATATTTTATTATTATTGACAATTTTTTGAACAATAAAAAACCATTTAAATTTTTTTGAAAAAGCCATTGCAGAAGCAGCAAACATTGGAAGATTGTTAATTTTTATTAATGGTTTTGGAGTATCAATTCCATACTTTTTAAATCTCACTCCCCTGCCGGCCATTGGCATTATAATTACGAATTTATTTAGTTTATTTTTTTTATACATAAAAGTTTATGTTTATTTTTTTTAATTTGGAAAAAATAAATTTTTTGTGTCTTAAAAATAGTATTATTCTTTCTATAAGTTTTAAACAATCTTAAAAAAGATGATTTTTTTATTTTTTTTGATAATGAAGCAATTGTATAGTGTGGTTGCCAATTAGAATTAACAAAAGGATAACCGTATATTTTATAATTTTTTTTCATTTTTGGATCTTTAAAATTTTTTTTAATTTTTAAAATATATTTTTTTAAATTTCTAAGTATTGATAATTGTAATTCCTTTAAAAATTTATTTTTTTCTATTTTAAATATTATTGTATTGCCTTTTGTAATTGGATCGTCGTAAAAAATATCATAATTTTTAATCTTATAAATTCTCTTAAATTTTCTGACTAATATCTTATCATGCTTGATTTCTCTTATTGATTTTTTTGAAATATTTAAAACACACAAAGTACAATGTGGAAGGTGAGAAAGATATTTTTGGTCTCCAAAATTCTTTTTTATCAATTTTTTGTATTTTAAAATTTTTAATTTTAAATTTTTATCAGGAAGAATAAAAACACCCAGCTTAATCATGTAATTGTTTGTAAAGTTTTCTTATTTCTCTTCTTTCTATATTGCAGTAAAAATTATTCCTTTTTTTTAAAATTTTAAACGATTGTAAATGATCTATCTTAAGTTTGTATATTTTTTTCATATCAAAGTTTAAAATCATACCCAGCAAAACCCTTATAAAAAAACTATGTGAAATTATTAGTATTTTTTTTTTATTATTAATATTGCTTAAATAATTTAGAAATTTATTTACTCTTCTTTTTACATCCTGAGTATTTTCTCCTTTAGGATATTTAACATCAACTCCTTTATTCCACGATTTTATCATGTTTGGAAAATTGAATTTCAATTGTTTGTAATTCATTCCTTCTGCTAGTCCGTAATCCATTTCATTTATCAGTTTATTTGCAATGGTTTTTTTTGATCTAAAATATCTTGATGTTGATTTAGACCTTTTTAATATACTTGTAATGATTAAGTCGAAATTTTCCGAATTTTTTTTATACAATTTGTTTTTAATGATATCTGGATCTGAACCGGATCCTAAAAATAAGTTGTTAGCATTTTTTTTCGTTTTAGCATGTCTTATAAAATTTAATTCTGTGTATTCGTTTCTGAGATTTTCTAAAAATTTATTATATTTATTTATAAATTTTTTGGCTAAAAATAAAATTTCAGGTTTATAAAATAATATTTTTCTCTCTTTGTTTTGCTTAAGAATTTTGAAATTTTTGAGTAATTTTTTATCATTCTTCGTTATTTTCAAGAAAAGTTTATCAAATTTTTTATCTTTAATTTTAGTGTTATTGTTTTGCAAAAATTTATTTAAATTAATTACTAAAAAATTTATAATATGAAAAACGAATTCCCCTCTATTTCTTTTATCAATTTTTACAAATTTTTTTTTAATTGAAACTTTTTTATTTTTAAAAGAAAATTGTCTAACTGATATTCTATTTTTCATAATATCTTCTAAATACTCATTAGAACTCCTTCTAGAATTTACGAAATCTCTTAATTGCAGATTTTTAACCGGGTAAATTTTTTTTAAGGAAGTCCCTTTTACTAATTTTGATCTCTCCCAATCAAAACATGTGAAAGGACTAGAAGTAACATGTTCTATGTGTGAATTTATATCATAAATCATCAAATGAACTGGCAAAAATTCTTCTGAGGAAATTTTTAACGGACCAAAAGAATAATTTACAACTATTTTTTTTTTAAAATTATAATTATTAATCTTATTTACATCTTTAATTAGTTTTTTGATTAAATTTTTTGTCAATTTTTTGCAAATAACAACTACATCTATATCGCCTATTTTATTAAGATTTTTTTTTTCTGTATAAGAACCTACAATACTAGCCGAGATAACCTCTTTATTTTTAAATATATTTTGTAAGATTTTATTACCTAAATTCATTATTATTTTTCATATCTTGCAACGGTTTGTAGCTTCATTATTTTTTTAACAGGATGTTCGCTGTTAAGAACATCTGATCCTGAAACAACTTTTTCGCTTGTAAATTTATTTATTAAATTACTTTTAACTCCTCCATCAACACAAATATTGAGTTTGTTTCTTTTTTTAAGCAAGTTTATTCTTTCAATTAAGTTATAAGACTCAGTATTAAATTTTTGTCCAGATACACCAGGTTTTTCAATACTTAAAATTAAAATTGCTTGAAAATTTCCAATTATTTTTTCGAGATTTTCATATTTGTGTATAGAATGAAGAACTAAACCAGGTATCTTGTTTTTATCTAGAATTTTTTTAACTACCTTGTCTAAATTTTTAATCTCATAGTGAACATAAATTATATCTGAATTAATAATTATGTTTTCGTCAATTAAGTCTAGGGGGTTATTTGACATTATATGAGTTTCAATTTTATGATTTGGCCAATATGCTTTTACTACTTCAAGCTTAGAAAGATTTGTATCTAATGCATTTTTGTTCATAGATTTATCTACTATATCAACATGAATAAAATCAGGATAAGGTCCAATTCTATTAAATATTTTTGGAATATCCTCATATCCATTTGCGTAAATCGCAACACCTACCTTCCTGCTGTCTTTAAAAGAGAGTTTAGTATGAAAAAAATAAGCAACTAAAAAAAAACTACCAGAAATTATTAAACGTGATTCTTCAAAGCTGTATTTGCTCATTTCCAATTTGTTGCTAATAAAATATTGGAATAAATAAGAAAAAGTAGAAATTAAAAAAAAATAGAATAAAGATCTTTTCAAGTAAATTTTTGGAACATTAAAATTTAATTTAATATTAAAATAAAAAGCAAAGATAATTCCAAATATTACTGAAATGTGAAGAAAAAATATATTATTTGAAATATAATTATTTATAAATTTTCTTACAGATAGTTCAAAAATTAAAGATAAAAATCCAATTATAACATAAATTATTAGGTGTTTTTTTTTGTATAGAAAAAAATTTATTTTCTTAACAAAGTCTTCATTAAACATAATTATTTTTGGCCGTAATATTTTTTTTTGCCAAATTTTCTCTCAAAATGTTTTTTAGATATGTAATCTGGTAATTTTTTATTGAATTTAATTCTTTGTGAATAATACGCAAGCTCTGCAATAAATTCTAACATTTCTGAAAACTGAACAGCTTTATCATAATTATCACCCCAGCAAAAAGTTCCATGACCAGGCACAAGAACCCCAGGACAAGTTTTAACTGTTAATTTTCTTTTTTTTAAACATTCGATTATTACATTGCCAGTATTCTTTTCGTAAAATTTAAGCTCTTTTTTGGTAACATACCTCGCAACAGGAACTTCTGAGGTCCAATAATCTGAGTGAGTAGTGCCGTATATTGGTATTGATTTACCAGATTGAGCCCAAGATGTAGCGAATTTAGAATGTGTATGAGAAATACTCTTTAAATCTTTAAAATGTTTATAGAGAATTTGATGAGTTGGTGTATCAGTTGAGGGATTATATTTGCCTTTTACTTTTTTTCCATCACTAATTCTTATTACCGGTGTATCTTTTATCTTAATTTTAGATGGAATAACTCCGCTTGGTTTAATTGTAAAAAAATTTTTGTCTATTCTAATACTTACATTTGAAAAAGTTTGAATGCTAAGATTTTTCTTAACTAAATTGATATTTTGTTTTTTGCATTCATTGAAAAATTTATTAAAAACACTCATTAATTGAATTTATTCTTTGAAATAACCATTTTCAATAAAATAATCAATAAAGATTTGTTTAGGTGGACTAATTCGCTTAAAGAAAAAAGTCTTGCGTTACAAAACACTTAAAAGTCTTGATAACGAGGCTAAAATTCCATAACCACTCAATTCAATAAAAGCGATCACTAAAATTATAAACAAAATTCTTTTATGTTTTCTTAAATATTCAATCATATTATAATGGTGCGGTCGGAGAGACTCGAACTCTCACGGGAAACCCACACGCCCCTCAAGCGTGCCTGTCTACCAATTTCAGCACGACCGCATATATAAACCGCATATATATAATGCGACAATAAATGAATGACAATTTTAGTTCAAGTTGATAGATTAGAATAAGTATGT
>MDSZ01008551.1_pt1 | contig 10200 bp, 8 predicted proteins | sample 811201 | NCBI WGS metagenome assembly MDSZ01 (sample SAMN05326647, study PRJNA326480) | marine metagenome | isolation source: seawater | place: Indian Ocean: North | collected 2010 | reverse complement strand
TTTCTTCCAAATATTTAGAATAACCTTTGAGATCATTTGCAATTTGCATACATAACTCTCTCGTAGGGCATAAAATAAGTGTCTGAACACTAGAATCATTAATTTTAGTTGTACTTAATACAGGTAAGCCAAATGCCGCTGTCTTCCCTGTTCCCGTTTGAGCAGAAGCTATCAAATCTTGATCCGAAGAAATTAAATGCGGAATGACTTTGTCTTGTATAGGAGTTGGATGATTAAACCCCATCTCTCTTACAGCTTTAATAATTTCGCTTTTTAAATGAAATTGAAAAAAAGAATTTTTATTTTTTGTTTTTGTATTGCTCATATGTGGGGTTTACAATAGATAGTATCAGAAATGGACTCGGGAGTATACACTAGATAAATAAGATTACTTACCTAAATAATCCACAATTTATATCTGACTAATTATATTAGCCTCAAATCACCTACTTCTATATTGTAAATAAAACGCTATTTATAAAAAAATTTTAATGAAAGATTTTATATCTGTTGCTGATATAGTAAAATTAATCAAACCCTATACATTATTTTTTAAGAAGCAAATAAGTCCCAAGTTACAATGCCATCATAAAGGGTCCTCCATTTAAAAAAGCATCTATCATTTTTAGTCTCCTAATTTTTTAATTTTTTAAGATTTTGACTAATTATTTCAAATATGGCTTATCTATTATTATCATTACTTTCCTTCTTAATTGGAATATACTCAAGCAAATCTCCAGGCTGACAATCAAGAACTAAAATATGGGTTTGTATGATTTTAATATAATAAAAGGTAAATTAGGATCCTCTTTTTCGAGGCTTTTTCCTATTTGCAAGTGCAAAAAATAATCCTCTTAATTCGCTTAACCCTCTTAGCCTCCCCACAAACGAATATCCTGGGTTAACATTATCTAAATTAGCTTCTGCTCCAATTAAATGACCATGATCGGGCCTGAATGGAATATAATCATCAAAGCCATCATGAGCCCTGCAATTTTCTTCATGGACTAAATGTTTTGCGATGCTATACATATCGTTATCACCGGCTAAATGGTCAGACTCATAAAATGATCCATTAGGTTCTTTTATGATATTTCGTAGATGAGCAAAATAAATATGAGATTTGAATTTTTTAACTAATTTTTCCGTATCATTCTGAAATCCCGCTCCATATGAACCTACACACATGGTTAGCCCATTATATTTACTTGGATATGCATTTAGTAATTTTTCAATATCATCAGAACTAGACACCACTCTAGGTAACCCAAAAAGAGGAAATGGTGGGTCATCTGGATGAATACACATTTTAACTTTAGAGGCCTCTGCAACTGGAATTATTTCTTTTAAAAATTTAAATAAATTTTGTCTATAACCTTCTATTCCAATTTTAGAAAAATTTTTTATTTCATTCAATATTTGGTATTTAGAATAGGATCCCTCCCCACCTGGTAAACCAGCTATAATATTTTTTTGAAGATCATTAACTTCTTTTTCTGTAAAATTATGAAATCTTGTTTTAGCCTTTCTGCAAATATCTGTAGTGTAGTCTTCCATAGCATTTTTTCTTTTTAAAATAAAAATATCAAAAGCAGCGAAGTCAACCATATCAAAACGTAAAGCAAGTGATTTATTGGGAAGTGCGTATCTTAAATTTGTCCTAGTCCAATCTAAAACTGCCATAAAGTTATAGCACACCCTATCAATACCTGCTTTACCAACATTTTGCAAACTCTTTTTATAATTATTTATATATTCCTTATAGTTTCCAGACATAGTCTTTATATCATTATGTAAAGGAATGCTTTCAATAACAGTCCACTGTAAACCATAGGACTCCACCATTTTCTTTCTTTCTAGAATATGATCTAAGGTCCAAATAGAACCTGTTTTTATATGATCTAGCGCAGTCACAACTCCGCTAGCACCTGATTGGGAAATATTCTCTAAACTAACATTATCATGTGGTCCGAACCATCGAAGCGTTTCTTTCAATTAAATTTCCTTATTCATTAATTTTATACTCCTCCAAATGCATCAAATCCTCCATCCACAGGTATAAGAACACCAGTAACAAAATCAGAATGATCCGATAATAACCATACAACGGTACTTATAAGTTGCTTAGGTTCTCCAAATTTACCCATTGGAGTGTTTTCAATAATAGACTTTCCTCTTTTAGTTAAATTGCCAGTATCTTTATCAATCAATAAATAACGGTTCTGTCTACCAATAAAAAATCCCGGTGAAATAGCATTAACTCTTATATTAATCGAGTATTCTTTTGCCATGTATACTGAAAGCCACCTGGTAAAACTATTTATTGCGGCTTTTGAAGACGAATATGCTGGTATTTTTGTTAGAGGACGAATAGCAGCCATTGAACTAATATTAATAATATTACCTTTTTTATTTTTAGTGAATTCTTCACCAAATATTTGGCAGGGTAGTACAGTTCCCATCAAATTTAATTTTGTTACCCATTCAAAAGATTCTTTTGATATTTTGAAAAAACTATTTTCAAGCGATGTTGTAGCCTTAGGGTGATTCCCGCCAGCACAATTAATTAAACCATCGATATAACCAAATTCTTTTTTTATCCTATTTTTAGAGATCTTCAACCCATCTTTACTAGTAACATCGCATTTATACAAGGCAAACTCTGATTTTGAATCTTTTATTCTTTGTATAATGGAATCATCTGGTTGATTTTGATTATAAAGCAATGCTACTCTACATCCTCTTTCAGCAAGAGATGCCGATATCTCTCCTCCAATGGATCCACTTGCGCCAGTAATAACTACAACTTTATTTTTTAATTCAAATAATTTATCTATCAATGTTTAACATCCTCTCTGTAAAGTTATCTACCTAAAAATAAAGGTTCAATATGTCGATGGAAAATATTTCCAGTAACGTTTTTTGAAATTACTTCTTCATTAGCTACCAGTGCATCTAGGTACTTTCCCTCAAGTTTTGAAGCAATTTTATACCCAACATGGAGCAACTGCCTAAAATTTAAATTGTATCGTGGATTGCTTTGATCATGCCTAAGTGTTTGTGAATATATTTTCCCGTCCCATTCATTTACCTCTTCTGGGGAGGGTAATTTTCCTTTATCAATATCAATAACTGTTAAATAAGGTGCACATAATTCATCATAATAATTATAGGATTCAGAGTATATGTATTTCGCTATATTTAATCCATCTCCTTCAGCTTCAGCTAATCCTATAAGCTCCTCTAACCAACTTGTCCCCGCTGTTTTCAGATGAAGGCCTGTTCCAAATTTTGTTAATACTTGATTCATCACAGGGTAAATGGAAAATTTATCGCTACCTGAGTGTATACTTAATTTTAAATCGGAAGTTAACCCAAATTCGCTTTTTGCTAGTTCAATAACCGCAACATCTTGTTCAAATTCTTTTTTAAATAATGATATATCACCAATGTACTCCACACCTTTATTGAAACTACCACTAAATTTTGGCGCAATTGTATTTACTGGGATATTTAAATCAGAAATCGCAGCTAGGATGAAAAATAATTCATCTGGAGTTTGGGGCTTATCTGTCTCATCCATAGAAATTTCTACAACAAAACTTCTATTGCCTAATTTTGACCTAATATGATCATAAATTCTTTTTGCTTCATGTACAGCATGCAAATATTTCTTTGCTACAGATTTAATTAGTTCTGGTACAACTTGAATTGAAGTAAGCCCAGGCAGTTTTAAATCTCCAATGAATTTCTTATTTTTTTCATAAAATTTCTTTTGGTTTTCCTCATCAATCGAATGCCCTATATAATCAGCGACGTCTATCGTGAAAAAATCGCATGTATGAATGAAAAAATCTACATTCTTAAGGTTTATGTGATCCGCATCTAAAAAATATGGATCAACCCAATTTAGATCAGATACTGCTTTATCAACTGCTAATCTTGTAGCAGCTGACTCACTTCCAATTATCTCATGCTCCCTGAATGATTTATTCCATACCGGGGTTATGTTACAACCTGACTCTTTAGCTCTAAGAATTGCCTGTAGTTGTGCCTTTGCCTGGTGCGCAAATCTATCACCAACCCCAAAGGAAAATTTATTAAGTTTACTTTTCATGATATTTTTCCTATTCTAAAATTTTTTCTATCCTTGTTTTAAATACTAATAACCTAGATATGAAGGCAAAAATAGACTAAGTTGAGGGAAATAAGTAATTAAAAATAAAACTGAAAGCATTGCCAAATACAATGGAAATAGAGGCTTTATTAATTGATCGATAGAAGTTTTTCCTATGCCGCATCCTAAAAATAAAACGCTGCCAACTGGAGGTGTACATAAACCAATGCAGAGGTTTAATATCATTACAATACCAAAATGAAGGGGATCAATCCCTAATCCAGTGACAACAGGCAGTAATATGGGCGTAAAAATAAGTACTGCCGGAGTCATATCCATGAAGGTACCCACTACTAAGAGCAAGATATTAATCACTAAGAGAAGTAAATATATATTGTCAGTTAAATTAATTAAATATGTACTGATATCTTGAGGAATATTAAGATAGGATAGATACCAAGACATTGCCTTAGAGGTGCCAATCAATAGCATAACGATAGAAGTTGTCTCAACTGTTTTAATTAATATAGTTGGAATATCAGAAAGGCGTATTTCTCGATATATAAATGATAGGAGAAGAGAGTATAAAACGGCCACTGCGCTTGCTTCAGTAGCTGTAAAAAATCCTTTGATTATCCCTCCAATAACAATATAAATAAGCATCAAACTTGGTATCGCATCAAGGGATTTATTCATAGTTTCTTTCATACCATATCTATTGCCACTAGGATATCGGTAAATTTTTGCCATGATCCCCGCAACTATTATTAAACTAAATCCAATTAACAAACCCGGTATATATCCTGCAATAAATAAAGCTGAAATAGATACCCCACCACTGGCTAAAGAATAAATAATTAAAATGTTACTTGGGGGAATTAATAACCCTGTTGTCGAAGCTGTAACCGTAAGAGCGGTATTAAAATTTTTATCAAATCCTTCTTTGTTCATTGATGGTATCATTACTCCGCCCACTGCTGATGTTGCCGCAGCTGCAGATCCTGATATAGCCCCAAAAAACATACATGCGATAATATTAACGTAGGCTAAACCACCAGGTAAAGAGGCCACAATCACTTTAGCAAAGTTTATTAATCTTTTAGCGATACCACCTTGAGCCATTATGTAACCAGATAGAATGAAAAATGGAATTGCTAATAGTGCAAAACTATTTATACCAGTTGCTATTTGCTGAGCGATAGTTGTTAATGCCGGTGTTATCGGGATTGTAATTATCATACTCAGCGCAGTTGATAATCCTATAGCAAGTGCTATGGGTACATTAGCAACTAATAAAAAGATAAAGGTTATTAATAATATTATGATTGAGAATTCCATATTTAATCTAAAATATTCCCGATTGATTTTTTAATAAAGTCAATTGAAAAAATTATCATAATGATTCCAGAAACTGGTACAACACAATAGACATATGCCATTTTAATTCCCAATGCTGGTGATATTTGGTTTAAAGAATAAGTAAAATATACCAGACGAAAACCTCCTGAGACCAAAACAGACAATGCAAATAGAATAATTACAGAGCTTATAAAAACTTCTGATAGAGTTTTTTTACGGCCCCTAAAATTTTTTGTTACAATATCAATGCCGATATGAGACTTTTTTAATAAAGCGTAGGTAGAACCAAGCATTCCAATCCAAATCAATAAAAAGCCTGCAATTTCTTCTGAATAAATACTAGGGTCGTTTAAAATGAATCTTGTGAAGATTTGCCAAGTGACTACTATCACCATAAATCCCATCAAAAAGGTTAAAAAATAAATTAAAATTCTTGTAAAACTTTCAATCATTTATTCAAATTGCCCTTTCTTTGATTATTTTGATAAGCCTGTAGAAAGATTCATCTCTATAATTTCCATACATACTTTGAACGGATTCTTGAAACAAATTTTTATCAGGATATAGGACTTTGACTCCTGCATTTTGAATATTTTTTAAAGCTGTTTGCGTGGCAATCTTCCATAAATCTCTCTGGTACTCTGCTGATTCATCTATAGACGATTGAAGCCAATCTTTCTCAATGGTAGTAAGGCTATTCCAGATAAATGTACTCATAATTAATACATCCGGAATTGAGGTGTGTTCATCTAAACTAAAAAATTTGCAAACTTCATAGTGCTTGGATAAATAAAAACTTGGCGGATTATTCTCTGCACCATCAACAACACCTTGCTGCAAAGACGTATATAACTCGCCCCATGGAATTGGAGTTGCTGCCCCTCCTAAACTTTTTACCATATTAATTGAGGTTTGACTTTTTTGAACTCTTATCTTCAAACCTTTTAAGTCAGATGGGTTATCAATCGGTTTATCTTTGGTATAAAAGCTTCTCGAACCAGCATCATAATAACACATTCCCTTTAAAAAAAATGTTTCACCTGATCGTAATAAACTTTTACCAATTTCTCCATTTAAAATCCTCCAGCGATGTTCATCATTTTCGAACAAGTACGGCATACCAAAAATTTTCATATCTGGTATAAAACCTTCTAAGGGAGCTGTTGAGACTTTTGTCATTGCAAGACTACCTATTTGAATTAATTCAATTAATTCTCTTTCGTTACCAAGTTGTCCTCCTGGATAAATATCTACTCTCATCTTTCCGTCTGATTTTTCATCGACTCGATCTGCCATATATACCATAGCTTTGTGAACAGGATGGGAAACATCCAAGCTGTGTGCCAACTTTATCGTGGTTGGGGGTTTTTTTTGAGAGCAAGAGTTTGCCAGGAACAAAACTATTAGAAGTAGATTTTTTTTAAACATTATTATTTAAGCTTGTATGCTTTTTTTACGAGGTTATACGCTAAGTCCTCACCAAGCTGGATTGCTTCATCCATATCAATTATATGTCTAACAACTTGCTCAGCTAAAAAATTAGAATCAATCCTTCTGCATAAATCATGTCTTGCTGGAATTGACAAGAAGGCTCTAGTATCATCATTAAATCCAGCAGTATTATATATTCCTGCAGTTTCCGTAACCCTTTTGCGAAAACGTTTCATTCCCTCTATACTGTCATGAAACCACCAAGGGGGCCCAAGTTTCATGGATGGGTAATGGCCTGCGAGTGGAGCCAGTTCTCTTGCATATACAGACTCATCTAGTGTAAAGATTATTAATGAAAAATCAATATTATTACCAAATTCATTCAACAAAGAATGCAGATTGTTTGTAAAGTCTGTCTTGACAGGTATATCAGCGCCTTTATCTGGTCCAAATCTATTAAATATAAATTGATTATGATTTCTTCTAGACCCAGCATGAATTTGCATTACTAACCCATCTTCTGTACTCATACGTGCCATTTCCATTAACATATGGCCTATAAAGATTTCTTGATCATCTTGATTTAGATTAGATTTTAAAGCCCTTTGAAAAATTTCATCTGCAAGGCTATCTGAAACTCTACCAGTGTAAGGAGATACCACCCCTTGGTCAGTAGAGGTTGCTCCCATTTTTTTAAAAAATTCCCTTCTGTTTTCAATAGCGTGTAAAAAGCTTTTATATGAGTCGATATTAATACCAGAAGAAATTGATAATTTTTCTATTTCCTGTTTCCATTCTCCTGAATCAATATTCATAACTGAATCAGGCCTAAACGCTGTTATGACATGCCCATCCCATCCAGAATTTCTTATTGCTGTATGATGAATTAGTTTATCGTCAGCGCTTTCAGTAGTGCAAAGAGTCTCTATATTGAATTGATCGAACATAGACCTTGGCTTAAATCTATCTTGCATAAGAAGTTCTTGAATATAATCATAAAGTTTCATCGAATTATTTTCGTTCGGATGATCATCTATACCGAATATTTCTTTAAAAACATAACTAAGCCACATCTTTGTTGGAGTGCCTGAAAAAAGGAAATAGTTTTCACAAAATATTTGCCATATTTTCCGAGGATTTGCTTCAATTTTACTTCCATCTTTTGTTGGAATGCCTAAGCTTTCTAATTTTATTCCCTGGGAATAAAACATTCTAAAAATATAATGATCAGGCATAATAAGTAATTCAGAAGGATTAGGGAAATTTTTATCCTCTGCTAATATTTTTGGATCTACGTGTCCATGTGGACTAATAATCGGTAATTTTTTTACATTTAAATAAAGTTCTCTGGCAATAGATCTTGTATCCTTATCTGGTTCAAAAAATCGGTTTTGGTTTAAATTTATCTTCGCCATTTTTTACCTTTTTTTACATGTATCTCTTATTACGATATTCGTAGGAATTTTTATATGTTCCACTTTCGTTTTACTATTTTTGATATGTTCGATTAATTTAGATGTGGCTATTTTTCCAATTTTTTCAATAGGTTGCTTAATGTAGGACAAAGAAGGTTTTATAAAGTGATTGTAAGTACTCCCACCGAAAGACATAATATTTAAATCATTTGGAATATCTATGTCCAATTCTTCACACGCACGCATAACACCTACAGCAACAGGATAGGTTACACAAAAAATTACTTCAGGAAGCGCACTAGCAGATTTCGCTAATTTGATCGTTCCATTGTAACCATCTACTTCTTCAAAACCACCTTCAATTATTACTATTTTTTTCCCTTTTAAAAATTTTTTAGCAGCTTTTTTAAAACCGTTTATCCTATCTTTTCCAATATTAGTTGAACTTATCCCTCCTATAAAAGCTATACTTGTATATCCAGCTTCTACTATATGTGAGACTGCATTGTAAGCACCCCTAGAATCATCAGAAACAACATGACTAAAGTCCTTATCATTTTTAACCCTATCAAAAAAAACTAATGGCACGTTTCGATCTTTAACAACTTTAAAAATTTTCGAATCTTTTGTTTCTCCAGTAATTGATACCAATAATCCATCTACACACATTGCTAATAGTGTTTGTATGTGTTTTATCTCATGTTCCTGACTTTCTTGAGAAACTGCAAGGATAACCTCGTAACCAAAATCGTAAGCACTTTGGTATATTTGATTGATAATATCAGGAAAAAAATCTCCAGTTACTTTTGGTACAACTAAACCAATTGTATATGATTTTTTTGAAGAGAGATTTCTAGCCATGAAATTAGGTATATATCCAAGCTTTAACGCAGTATCTCTAACCTGATTTTTTTTTGATTCACTAATATCTGGATGATTCCGCAAAGCTTTTGATACCGTAACTTTCGATACACTCAAAATTTTTGCTATATCAGCTAGAGTAATATTTTTTTTTGAATTCAATTGATCGCTTTTTTAATTCTGTTACTTTATCGGTAACTTAAATTATTGAAACTAGTCCTATCTTTCAACAAACAATAAAGCGTAAAGTTAATTTCCTTTTAAATATATCTTTGCTAATTCAGCATCTTTTTTCCAATCATATTCACCAATGGGGTAATTGCCTGTATAATTTTCAATCTTTTTAATTATCTGGATTGCTTCTGCTTTACTGTCATCAATCATCTCTAATAATTCCTGGCTTTTAGGTTGAATACGAGAACCGTAATAAATTGCTGATACAGCTAATCTAAGTCTTGCAGCTAATAGGGTTCTATCAAACATTTTTTTTAAAATTTGATAATCTATAATATTCATTTTTGATCGAGCATCAATTATTAATTTTAATAATTCTTCGGATTTCATTACGGACCATTTTTTTTCGTTTAGAATATCTGATAAATAAAGTTCATTCATTTGTTCTAATGTGTCTAGCCATCCATTTTCTATAACGTCAGGAATCTCAAGTTGGTTTAAAATTTTATAGGAAGTAGAATCATTGGGTGAAGATCTCTTTTTATAATAACCTGCTCCTGATTTATGATGCTTTGGCGATAGGTGATTAACAACATCCTGCCAATAGTGATATTCTTTATTTACACCATTCTTAATATAAACCACTGGATTGTCAAGCCACCGTCCTGAAACGTGACGGGTATAAATGGAGCGATAATGGTAATTTAATTTTGAATGCCTTTCAGTATTTAATCCTAGTGTATAAAATGATGACAAAATAATATCTCCTGCAATATTATATACCTGAAATAGATCAGGTACCAAGCTATTTCCATATTTGTCAGAAATAAATTTTTTTATGAC
>MDSZ01180932.1_pt1 | contig 10202 bp, 15 predicted proteins | sample 811201 | NCBI WGS metagenome assembly MDSZ01 (sample SAMN05326647, study PRJNA326480) | marine metagenome | isolation source: seawater | place: Indian Ocean: North | collected 2010 | reverse complement strand
GTTCCTTCTATTTGTGCTAAATCTTTAGGAGTATCAATAAGGTGTGATGACATTACCGAAAGGTTAGTAGACCTATATCCACCTTCTACTTCTGTATAAATAAATTCTCTAATTGATTGTCCGTTCTTTTGAACAAACAATGTACCTCCATCAAAGAGAGAAGGTCTAGTTCTATTACATCCGTATAGGCTTTGTCGTCTAAAGACTATGTTTGTAGGAAGTATAGCAGCTGTATCAGATGAAGTAGGTACAAACCATTCACCACCATCTGTAAATATTTGTAAGTTTCTTCCTGAATATAGATGTCTTACTTCGTTTACTTTATCACCAGCAATAGCTACATTAATTGAATCTGTAGGACTTCCTGTTCCTACATCAAAATTAAAATACTCTCCTACTTTAGAAGCTAAAATTGCTGCTGGTTTTTGTTTTACTCCACCAAACCACAATCTATTATCATGAAAAGTAACTGCTTGTGGATAGCCTCTAACAGCAGATATTAATTGTTCATCCCAATCTGTATCAGCACTTGTACCAGCTAATGTTTCTAATATTGTAACTGCTACTTCTGTGGCACTTGTATATCCAGTTATTTTACATTGTTTACCACCAATACGAATGTATGTGCCATTATGAGCAGACTCAAATGCGTTTGCACTTGCAGTTACAGTTACTCCTGTACCTGATGTTGCAGCTGGTGTTAAAGTTATAGAAGAATCAGCATATTTATAAAATGGCTGGTTGCTTTTATTTACACCTCCTACTGTTACTGAATCATCTTCTTCAAACTCAAATGCAGATACACTAAATGAAGTAGCACTTGTTCTTTTTAATTGTCTTATAGGATTATCTCTATGTGTAATAAATACGGTGTCACCAAATTGTGCAAAGTTTAACTGAAATAATTGAGCTGTAGTCCAGTTACAATTAGCAGTAATATTGCTCTGGATTACAGCTCCAGCACTTGAATAAACATCTAACCGATTGTTAGAAAGCGCAAATATTGCTACCTCATCTTCAGAAAAAATGAAAGGAATTATTCTACATTCTGCTGGAAGTGTTGCTTTATATTCAGTTCCGGGTCTCCTCATTACCCCACCAGTATTCATAATTAACCAGTTTCGACATTGTTTAGCTCCTTCAAAATAAGCCTTAGTATCTGTTCTTGATGATAATATAGGATCAAGTTCTCCAGCAGAATAATGTGTAAGAACAGTACGAAGTGTTCTAGCCATTTTAGACTGCCGATCTAGTTGATTGTCTTAAGTTAATATATCTATTAGTATCTAATTTCTTCGTAGTTTGTTGCTGTGAATCTATATTCTTTGCAATCAAATACTGTCTTTCAGCTTTATCTGAAAACTCTCTAATCATTCCTGAATCTCTTGCTATTGCTCCAGCATATATAGATGCTAAATGATATTCAAGGGCAAGACGAAAGTAAGGAGGAAATTCACTTTCGTCTTGCCTGTAGATATAATCCATAATTAAGGTCGAACCACTACCATAATCATTTACATATATCTTATCTTCGTATCTGTTAAAGTTTATATTATAATCATTAACTGTAACAGCTATTATATTTAAAACCTGTGGATTAGCTGGTATTTGATATGCGTAAGAATATCTACCAGCTGGAGTATCTGCTAATAAAGATAGTTGTTTTTGTCCTGTTGCAAATCTCCATCTATGTCTAGTTAAGCTAGACTCTACAATTTCTTCATAAATATTATTGGTAACTTCTGCTTCTGTGCTGTCGTCTGTAAAAGAAGATATTGGTTTTGCACCAATCATAATTAAAGCTCTAGTTGCTATATCTACTTTTGTAACTGCCATAATTTATATTTAGCTAGAGGGGGAATAATCCCCCTCATAGTTGTTTTTCCTATGCAAGAGCTACTGTAGTAACAGTAGTTGCTCCTGTTTCAGAAGTAACTGTAATCACATCCATTTCATGTGTTCCACCTACACCGATTGAACAAAGGATAACATCACCTTTGCTTAATTCTTTGTAAGCTGAATTGAAATAGCCTGACGCTACAACAGCAGCTTTTGCGTCACCATCAGTATAAAACCATAGTGCGTTTCCAGCTCCCATTCCAGCGATTTTTTTAATCGGATTTGCTGATGCGTATGCCATTATCTACCTCCTACTCTGCACATTTCTGTACTCTTATACCATTAGTATCGATAAGAATCGAACCCATAGATAAGTACGAAGTTAATAAGTGAGATACTTTCTCAGGGATATAGTTAGCTTCTGTTCTAACTTCTGATCCAACACCTAGACCCATAGATGATTTGTGCCATGCTACAGTGTGTCTGTCAGTTGAACCTGAAGAATCAAGACCAGAATGAACAAAAGTAAGGAATCCAACGAATTTCTTAGCAGTATAGTTCATACCACCAAAAGGTAATTCGCCAGAACCAATGTACTCAAGTCTAGTCCATTGATCGTCAGCTAATAAGTCTGCCCATTGATTAGGGCCGATTGCCCAGTATCTTTGACCATCATCAGGAACATCATTAGTTCCGAAAAGCGCTTGCATTTCTTTGAACTTGTCAATGTTCATATCAGTTGATACAGTACCGCCTTGAGCACCAGCGTTGTTAGCTAGTGTAGTAGCAGAACTCATAGCATCTGTGATGATTGAATCTGTTTTACGACCAAGAGCATATGCTGCGTTATTCGCAATAACAGCTCTTTCGTCAATATTAGTTTTAAGCTCATCTAATTTGTCTACATAGTCAGACGCATAGAAGTCAGCTAGAGTTGCAGTAACATTAGTATGAGAGATATTCATAGCTACTACTTCAGCGTGTCTCGCTTTAGAAGTTGCTTCTCCCGTACCTACTTTTTGGAACTTAACTGATTCTCCTGATACACCATTTACTACACGAACAAGATTCTTTAGCTTAGAACCCATTCTTTGATATGCCATATGTACTTCAGCTTCGAACTGAGTAATAAAAGCATTAGTAATACTTGCACTCATAAAAATCTCCTATTTTTAAGTACGTTACCAGTTATCTTTAGAGAATCGTTTAAGTTATCCCTTATGGGCTTAATGTGTTTCAATAAAGGCCTTCAGGATACAGGTATAAATATAGTTATTAATTTTTCTCAACGCACATTATGTAGTCTTTGCGTTAATTCTTTTAAAAGAAAAGGATTATCTCTAAAAGCAGCAGTTAATCCATTAGCAATATTATTAACCACTATTTCTTCTTTTGAATCAGAATCAAGCGGTTGTCCTGATTGTGTTAATCCATAATAATAAGCAATAGCATGGATTATTTCATGGATAAGCGTACAGCTATAATCTAAATCAGAAAGATTATCTGTTATAACTATACTATTCTTCCTATGATCAAATTCGCCATAGGAATCAATTTCATTTTGAAAATTAGATTGTTGGATACCAAGCGTGAGTTCTTGGTATCCTATTTTTATTTTATTGTTTGTTGAAGGTTTTTTCATAGAGTTCAGTTACTCTCTTAATGTAAGCTGGGTCTTTCGCCCCATCTTTCCAATATCGAGGGTCTGCCATCATAGAACGTAAATCTAAAGCATCAGGTGCAGCTTCTATCACTGATTCTTTTGGTAGAGGTGCATCCTTATTTAGATTCATTATTTCTTCAATCGCTTTGATACCTTCTGATGTTTGGGCAACTGATCTAATTGCGTTATAAGCATCTTGGGAAAGGTATTTCTTTGACCAAGCATTTGCTGCTTCAACTCTTTCTTTAGAATTATCCCCCAGTTTACGCATTTCCTCATTTGGATCAGGCGTATTACTGAGCTCGTTCTTAACAAAAGCGCTAATACCTGAATTAAACTCATCTTGATTTAATCCTCTCTCTTTAGCAAAGCCTTTCCACCATTCAAGAATAGGTTGATCTTCAGATACTTGAAAATCCACCCCTTCTGGCATATCATCTGGTGCTTTGACTTCATAATTTTCAGGCGCATTAGCTTTAATTTCATTAGCAATATCTTCTCTAACAGACTTTGCTAAATCTTCTGTTCTTGCTCCTAACTTTTTTTCTAAAGCATTATAAGATGAGGCCATAGCCTCAATATTAGTCGTTTTATTTTCTGCATCCCAAAACTTTTCAGGGATGTATTCAGGTCTTGTTACCTGTTGTTCGTTGTTTTCATGTGAAACAACTTCTTCGTCAGCCATTTTTATTCTCCTTGTTGTGTTTGGTTATCCTAGCCTCGATAACAGCAACGATATATCTCATACCTTCTTTATGAAATAGAGCGTTTTCTGATATTTCAGGGCCACTCACAGCATTAATAGATATGCTTTTTAAATAAGCTAACGCTTGTTTACCAGCATCATCTGAAAATGCAGAAGCGATACACGCATTAATATCCCTCTCTTGTTCAATAGTCCGTACCATTCCATCAATGGAAGTGTATTTCTTTTCTTTATTGAGGAGCGACATTTGGTGCTTGTCCTTGTTGAGCCATTTGACTAATCTGATTAGCCATCTGTTGTTGCTCTGCTTTATCTCGTAGTAGTTTTTCAGGAATATTCATTAATTTAGCTATATGTTTAGCCAACTCATCCTGATTAACTATAAGATTTAGCATTTGTGGGCCAAATGTTACACCAATTATCTCATTAAATCTATTAATATCTGTAATATCTTGATTAAATTGAGCTCTTGAAAGCGGAGATACTGCTTGAACCTTAATATCTCTACCATTTATTTGAGGAATATTAATTCTTCCTTGTTTTGTTAGTATTCGAATAACTCTTTTTAGTACAGGTAATACAAATTCGGCTTGAAGTCTACCGAATGAAGAACCAATTTGTCTTGATAGTTCTGCCATTCTTTCAGATACTTCAGTAGCTGTCATAGGAGTACCTTCAGGTCTACCTAATGTTTCCATGTATAATGCTTTTTTAATATTCTGACGCATATCTTCTAAGACTAATTGAGCTACATCAAATCTTCCACTAGCTTCAATCGGCATTAAGCCTCTACTTGCTGGTGCGATTGGAATAAGAGTGCCAGGTACTAAAGAAATATTATCAGGATTGACAACACCATCATCTTCAATTTGATAAATTCCTGATACTGCTAGTTGAGCATTTTCTAAAATTAATTGAACAGTCAGGTTAGTTGTTTTAATTGCAGCCATAGCATTAAATACAGGGCCTCTACCATAAACTTCTCCTGATGCTTTATTCCATCTAAATACAATATATGGATTAGAGCCAATACCTTCGTAGGTTTGTTCAAATATAATTTCTTTTCTTTCTAATAACATGACACAACGTTGATACTTTTCTTCGTTCATGTCAGAATAATCTCTATAAACACCATCAATGATAGTGCATTTCTTATCTTCATCCATCATCTGCATTGTATCTTGAGCAATCTTTGCGTCAGGATATAAAACAGGGATATGACCAAATTTAACCCTTCTTTTTCTAAAGATAGTATCTACTCTATTGTTAGGGCCATTTAATAAAGATATTTGATTTAAAGGAACTGCTGTAAAGTTTATAGGATTAACTGCATCACCTTCTTCCACCATTAACACACCAGTACCTACTCCTAAGTCCATAAATGTTTCATGTACTTCTTGGTTAAAGTTAGAGCTACCTAATATTTCAAATATATATTTTGTAATACCATCTAATTGTTCATTAATCTCAGGAGCATTTTCATCAGGTATTTCCACACCAGCTTCTAAGTTTGCCCATCTAGCAAAGGTAGGTACAATACCAGCTTGTAATCTACTTGCAAATTCTTGAATACCTACAACAGCTGTCTCATCAAATATTTTATCTGTTCTTCTATCAGCTGGAGTTTCATCATAGAATGATTCTCTTTGAGGCATAGTATATTCATATGCTTCTTCATATTTAGGTTTCCATTGATCTTTTAAAATCTCTGCTTCTTTATATTTTTTTAAAACGTAATCTGCTTTTTTATTACCCTCAGACTTAGGTACTTCTGCTAATTCAACGTATGCCATTATGCTAATATCTTTCTAAGTTTAACTGCTTTACCAGCGTACATTCCAGCTAAATTTTTATTTTTTTTAGTTGTTGTTATTTCTGTATCACCCATAACACCTGTACCACCTACAGCTGCCATATCAACGGATGTTCCTTGTTCAGAAATTGTTGCTGGTTGTATTGTTTTATCACCACTTTGATAACCTGTAAACTGTGACTGATAATCTTGATAGGTTTGTCCATATGCTTTTGCTGCTCCCATTTTTAATACCGTTCCAGCAAGTGGAGGAGCTGCAAAGGATAATGCACCAAGAGCTAATGCTTGAATTAAATTTTGTTGTTGCATCATAGCTTCTGAAATTTGTATAGATGTCATAATACCAGTTGGATCACCTTGACCCATAGCAGAACCTGATTGTCCATATTTCATTTCTTTTCCCTTTTTTGTTAAGAAATAAGAATAGCCAGTTATATTTCCTTGCGCATCATAATAAGGATTACCTTGAGTAGCTTCGCCAATAGATACTAAATATTCATTAGTAAGCTGACTTGCTTCTTGACCATAAAACTTTTTATCTTTACCTGTTAAAGCTGTAGCAGTTGTATCTGTTGTAATTGGTGCAGAATCTACTGGTGTTTGTACTTGTTCTTTTATACCTAATTTTTCTTTAACCCAAGCGGCCCCAGCTTGTACTTGTGACCCTTGTCCTCCAGCAGCGGCAGAACTTGTAAATGTTGTTGGCCCACTATAACTTGATGGAGCTTGTTTTTCTTTTTTCTTTTTTGATGCTGCTGCACTAGCAGCGGCTTGTTGTTGTAAATAACTAGATTGACCCCAAGGCATAATTAATCCTCTGGATCGTAAAAGCCAGCACCACCAGCTTTAGTAAACATAGAACGAGGGCCAACTAACCCTTTTCCAAATTTTAATTTCCACGCTGCTTCGTCTTTTTCTAATTGGGCCTGTGCTTCTTTTTCTTTTTTTAATTGTTGCTCTGCCCATATATCTGATGCAGTTTTCTTTGGCTTACTTCCAAATACAGAACTCATAAATTATTCCACTAATCCTTTATTTATAATTTTTTCAACGCACAATATAACTGATAAGGAGTAAATATAAACCATCTTTTCATTCCTATCAATCTTTGCACAAAACTAACACAGCTATGCTCTTTAATCCACCATTCAAATATAGATGGGTTTTTAGTCAGTATTCTTCTTGTCAGTTGAACTGTTGTTCCATTTAATCGTTTTATTCCTTTTATCATTTTTTCTACTTCTTCCCTATCTAGATTTTCTAATAATACTTGCGAATTTATTACTTCCAAATTAATCCATGTTTTTTTCTCAGGATCATAGCGAATTGCTCCACAATGATGAAAGCCTTTTTTTCGCCATTTTTGAAACCATTTTACTTTTTGTGGACTGTAAAAATAGACTATCCATTGATATTGAATATATTCCATGACTTCCTCTTTCGTGGTTTCTGCTGGTCAAATATATTCCATTTGGTATTGACCACTGTGGGTTTAGCATTTCCTTTCCCATAGGTTAATGCTCTACCTTCTCCAGCACCCATCATCATATATTGCAACGCATCATGAACATGAGAGTATCTGTTTTTAAAAGGTTTCTCATCATATCTATCACCTGATGTCTGTATTCGTCTATAGTGATAACCGCCATTAAATCCTTTTTTAAGATTTAAACACCTGTTATCCAACAAAAACGCTGCTTGTCCATCCACCATCCTGTTAAGTGCGTTTTCAACGGACTCAATTCGTAGTGAAATATCATTTGACGGAGCTGGAGATGCTCGTAAGCCAGAATTGCGTAATATTTGGAATGGCGTTTTTTCATCAGTCTGAGCACGAAAATCTCCAGCTGGGTCACCATATATCTCAACATCTATACCTCTAAATAATCTTGTAATGTCTGATTTTAATAATTCAGCAAATCGTACTGCCCCCATATCAAAGCACACCAGCTCATGAAGGATGTGCCATTTTCCTAACACATTCTTTTGACCAAAGACTGCTGCTGGTGTTAATCCAAAATCAATTCCAACATAAATAGGCAAGTGGTTGATTGGCATTAAGTTCTCTTTAGCGATATGGACTTCTTGTTTGAAACTAGGGTATACTGGTTTGCCTTCTTCTATAGAACCTAATTTATTTAAAACATAGACATCTATCCATCCTTTTGTTTTACCCTTAATAATATTATTATAATATTTAGGCGTAAGATTGTTTTTATTCTCGGCATTTTTGGAATCGGTATATCCTGTTAACGTACCATCCTTTTCTCTTTTCTCATCCATCCCTGATGGTTGGGTATAGAAACTCCAGTTATCAGGTTTAACCAACATCAAGGCTTCTTCTCGGCTAATATGGTCTGGTACAGGTACATCACCAGCCATAATTGGCCACCAATGATCTTCTTCAGGAGCGTTGGTATCACAAAAAACCCCATACCAAGATGCTCCACCATCCCTCATGCTAGGAAATCTTCCTACACGCATGGTACACGCATCTATAATACTTTTAGGAACTTCCCTTGCTTCATTAACCCATACCCCTGTTAATTCTAGGGATAACAGCTTTTTAATATCTTCTGGTCTATCAAGTGCTAAAAAGATGACCTCACAATCTATATCCCCTTTTTTAATATAATGCGTATAGGGAACTGACCATCTAAAGTGACCCCATTCCTGTTCAGGAAACCAATCTAACCATGTCTTAATAGTGGTGGTCTTTAACTGTGGGTTCGTGTTTCTAATGACCGCCCATCTGCTTTTCCTTACGCCATTTTGATTCTTTTGTTGCTGCAAAGCTCTTCTAAAAATTTCTATACAACAAGCAACAGATTTTCCAGAGCCAACAGGCCCCCTTATTCCTCTGAAAAAATGGTCGGATTTTAAAAAATTTTTTAGCGTTGACCCATCAGGTTTATACGATAATTCAGGCACTACAGCTTATCTATATATTGTTTAATGAGCTTTTCTTGTGTGGCTGGCCCAATAGATTCGATAAGTTTATCGGCTTCCTTATCGGTAATAAAATGAGCTGGGAAATGTTTCATATGTACCTTCTTGACAATTTGTCGCAGCCTCCTCCTGTCCTTCAACGATATATCAAATATTTTTCTATTCTCTAAATCTACTTCAGCATCAGGATTTGTTATGATCTTCTTCTCTGTCACCTATAAGTTCCTTAAAATATTTCCAATCCATACATACAAAAGGTGTAGCATTATTTCTTTTCAAGATCAATAATTCAGCAGTACCTTTCCAGTTCTCCAACTGAGTAAAGCCTTTGCCATCCTTCCTCGCCTTTACTTCGGCTGTTGTACCACCAAGTAAATCAGCAATATAGACATCATGGGGAAATTGTTGCAGCGCACCTGATAGTGGCTGCCTTCTAGCTCGGTATCCTAGCTCCGTAAATAATTTAACAATCTCCCTTTCAACTCTACTTCCCTTTTGCTTTTGGCTTCTTGGCATTTGCTTTTGCTTTCTTAGCAGCTGCTTTCCCAGCTTTTGTATATGGGTATTTAGTCTTTCCTACTTTCGGCATCCTCATTATCCTTCCGTCTATTTTCTTCTGCAATCTTTACCATACTATACCATAAAGATTCATAGTCTTTCATCTTCTGTTTAGTCATATCTGTCGTGTTGTCAATTTCTTCTTCCATATTATCCCTGTTGTAAGACGCTTAGAGGATACTAAACGATAGAGCTATTATAGAGATAAAATATATTTATAATACTCACATACGAACCTGTGAGAACCTTTAATGTGTGTATGGGTGGATAATTACAAAAACTCTTACGAGTTTTCGCTCCCCCCTTCAAATATAGAGTGTGCTTTGCGTTAGCCTAAATCGATACTAACTTTTATATCACCTACTACCTCTGTGCTTACCTTATCTGGTGTGCGTAGTCCTACTCTGTCTAGTATGTCTTTACTTGCCTCTAGCTGAACGTATTCACTCCTAGCATTACCTGATAGTTCTATTAACTTCCGACTTGCAGTTATAGCTCCAGTCCCCATGACTGTTGCTATACGTTCCATCATATACCTCTGAACCTGTGGCAATCGTAACGTTCTACTAGCTACTACTCTACCAGCTTCACCCTTAGCATATCCAGCATTTTGTGACGCTTCTTTAATACTACAGCCTGTGGTTACGAGAGTATCAACTAATGCTTTTTGTTTT
>MDSZ01272384.1_pt1 | contig 10203 bp, 8 predicted proteins | sample 811201 | NCBI WGS metagenome assembly MDSZ01 (sample SAMN05326647, study PRJNA326480) | marine metagenome | isolation source: seawater | place: Indian Ocean: North | collected 2010 | reverse complement strand
CCTCCAATACCAGAGAAAACAACTCTTGTATTAGTAGAGCTGATAGACTCCATCAGCATGTTATGTAAGTAACTTGATAATGTCCACACTGGGCTATCATGGTAATTAATAATTTGCGTTAAATTTTGAATAAAATTTTTTTTTGAAATCTTAAATATTTTGTTCTCACAATTTAAATCTCTACAAATTTTTTGTATATCTTTTGTTTCGTCATATCTAGAGTCATTATCTGCTATTGAAAAAGTATTAATCCTTTTGTTTAAAATTTTAGTTGCAATTGATGCTAAGCCACAAGAGTCAATCCCTCCACTTAATAAAAAAGCAACAGGGACATCCGATCTCATTCTTATTCTTAGAGAATGAATCAATTTCTCTTTAGTTTCTTCTATAAAAGATTTTATATTAAGGTTTTTAAAAGGTTTTACTTTTGGAACCCAATATTTCTCTTTTTTGAATTTAAGTTTTCCATCAATAAATAAATTTTCCGCAGGTCCTAAGCTAAAGATATTTTTATAAAAACATTCATTATCTTTAAATAAAGATCTATATCCATAAGATAGGAACCTATTAATCTTTTTTGTATTTATTGTAAAATTTTTTTGCGAAAGTTCTCTTATAAATTTTATTTCAGACCCAAAATAAAAACCATCACCTGTTTGGAGAACGTATAATGGTTTTTCACCGAATATATCTCTTGAAGCGAATAGCTTTTGAGTTTTAATGTTAAATATTATAAAGCTCCACATGCCATCAAAAAAATCTACACATTTACTTCCATAGATTTTGTAATAGATGAGAAGTATTTCTGTATCTGATTTAGTTTTAGGAAAAATACCTTTTTTTTCTAAACTTTTTCTCAATTCTATAAAATTATAAATTTCACCATTAAAAATTAAAATATAATTATCATCAATAAAAGGTTGATTTGATTTTTTACTTAAATCAATAATACTTAATCGTGTGTGTAATAAATATATGGATAATCCATTTTCAAAATTATTTTGATAATAATTTGAAAAATTTGGCCCTCTATTTTTCATTAATTCTATTGTGCTATTTACAGTTTTTAAGTTTATGTTTTTTTTACCGTAATATCCGCTAATACCACACATAAAGACTTGAAATTATTTATTTTTATTTTTTAAAATATAAATTTTTGTACCAATTTATATATTTTTTGTAGCCTTTATCGAGATGCCACTCAGATTTAAATTGAATAGTTTTTCTTGCAAGTTTATTAGATAAAGTGCCTCTCTTTGGCATAAGCTTATCTCTTTTCTGGTACTCTACTTTTAATTCTGGAAAGTAAGAGCGTAATATTTTTATTAGATCATTAATTGGTCTAGAGTTACCAAAAGTAATATTGAAAGTTTTATTTATAGAATTTTTATTTTGAATGATTTTAGTTATACCTTTAATTAGATCCTGAATATACGTAAAATCTAATTTTTCTTTACCATCACCTTGAATTATAATTTTTTTATTATTAAGACAATTTTCAATAAAAATTTGACCAACCCTTCTACTTATACATCTCTCACCGTAAAGTGCTGAAGGTCTTATTATTGTATAAGGTAACTTAAAAACTTGATTGTAAGATTTAATTATAGTCTCAGCTGAAAGCTTTAAAGCTCCATAAATTCCTAATGGATTGCAATTTTCATTTTCTTTGACTTCTTTTTTTTTAAAATTTCCGTATACCATACTTGAAGATAAAAAAATAAAATGCTCAATTTTATTCTTAGAATTGTCCAAAGCATTTTCTAACGTTCTTAAACTATGATCAAATGTGGAGTGCGGGTCTTTATTCGATCTGTTAGCATGAGATACCGCTGCTAAATGGACTACTATTTGAGGTTTAAAGTTGTTAAATATTTTACAAAGTTTGTTGTAGTCCCGTGCATCTATTTTTTTTAGAGGTATTTTGAACTTCTTTAATAAAGAAAACCTCTCAACTAATATTTTCATAGAAAGTTTTGGGAAAGGAAGATTATTTTTATTAGATTTAACCGACTCCAAATTATTCACTTTTAAAGCATCGACTATTAAAATTTTTGCACCTAACTTTTTTAATTTAATAGCTAAATTGTGGCCAATAAATCCTGCGCCCCCAATTATTAAAATTTTTTTTCCTCTTATCATATTTTTAAAATCAGTATAAAGTGTTATTACAAAAAATTTTTCAACAAATCTAATATTTTAATTACTTCTACTTTTGCATTTTTTTGTGTGACTCTATAATCATATTTCTTCGGCTTTACAAACATTTTATTAGTATCTTCAAAACGTCCTTCTTTGATGGTATCCATAAAAATAATAAAGTCTGCATTAAATTCTTCTCTTGTTTTTTCTGTAGGACAAACAAAATCTACAATTACGTGATTATTTTCTTCAATATACTTATTGGAAAAATCTTTCATTCTTTTAGCCTGTCTTTCCCTTCCAGCTAATGAAAAGTCCCAATCATTTGCTTCTTTTCTGACTTTATCTGCATTTAACCAAACCGCATCTATTAATTTAATTAGTTCTTTTGCCATCGTTGTTTTTCCAGATCCAGGTAATCCCATTATCAAAATTTTTCTCTTTTTCATTTATAAATATTTTCTATAGCTTTTAATTGGCCGCAGACCATCCACAGGGTCGGCTCTATAATTTCTTTCTTTTTTTTCCTCTAAAGAATATTTTTTAGTAAATTTTCCATTTATAGTTTTTTCTCTCTTAATAAAATCAAATATCTCACTAATATTTTTTGGCAACCAACAATGATGATTACCCTCTTTTTCTTCCCAACCTTTACCATCTAAATCAAAATGCATTTCAACATAATCAGCTTTTTGATACTTGACTACGTTAAATATTATTAAAGGATTCACAGTATGATCAGACCAACCCACTGGACATTTAAATTTTTTTCTAAGAAATTGAATAGAATTCAAATTACAACTGGACGCCTTGGCAGGATAAGATGAAACGCAGTGCAGCAAGGAAATATTTTTATTTATCTTTTTTATTAAATTAAATGAATTTTTTACTTCTTTAGAAGTGGCCATTCCAGTAGAAATAATTATTGGTTTTTTTGTTTTTGCACATAATAATAATAATTTTTTCCAATTTAATTCATAAGAAGCTATTTTGAAATAATCTACATATTTTTTAAGAAAATCTATTGACTCAATATCAAATGGAGTGCAAATAAATTTAATTTTTTTTCTTTTACAGTAATTACTGATCTTAGGAATAAATTTAGCTGGAAGTTCTCTCTTTTTTTTTTTTAAAGCTTTTTGATACAGTTTCTTTGCTTTTTTTGAATACAATTTTTCTATTTTAAAAAACTGAAATTTTACAGCATAAAATTCTAACTCTTTAGCCTTGTTAATTAGTTTATAGACTCTCTTAAGGTTTCGGTTATGATTGCTTCCAATTTCCGCAATAAATTTTGTTTTTTTTTTCATTATCAAGCTTCTTCAATAACTTTTAAAGTTGTTATCCCTATATATTTTATATCTTTATTTGTTAAGTGCGGCCCCACAGGTAAAGAAATTGAACGATCGCTTATTATTTCAGAATTTTTAAATTGATTTTGATTATACCCATATTTATTTTTATAATAACTCATCCGTGGCACTGGTTGAGGATAATAAATACTCGTTCCAATCTTTCTATTGTTTAAATTTTTAATAATTTTTTTTCTTTTTTTTAATAGAAATTCAGGTAAAACAATATTCATGCAATAATGACTACTTTTAATTTTTTTTTGTTTACTATCTAAAATTAAAATATCTTTATTTTTACTTAATAATTTTTTTAAGAGTAAAAAATTCTTTTTACGTTTTGATAAAAAAGATTTAATTTTTTTTAATTGTTCTATACCAAGAGACGCTTGAATTTCGTTCATTCTATAATTAAATCCTAAATTTAATGCATCATAAAAACCAGGCGTTTTTCTTTCCATAAAATTTTTATTAATTCCCAACGATTTTGAAATTTTAATCTTTTTTTGTATTTTTTTATTTTTAGTAATTAACATGCCCCCTTCACCAGTGGTGATGTGTTTTGCTGGGTAAAAAGAAAAAACTCCCGCGTCACCAAATAACCCAGTATGTTTTCCATTATAAGTTGCTCCTAAAGAAAGAGCGCAATCCTCTATTAAGAAAAGTTTAAATTTATTTGCTATCCTTTTAATTACATTCATTTCAGCAGGAACTCCTAAAAAATGAACTACGCAAATTGCTTTTGTTTTTTTTGTAATCTTTTTTTCTAAAAGTGATGTATTAATATTTCCGTCATACAAATTACAATCAACAAATATTGGTTTTGCCCCTGAAAGTTCTACGGCGTGAGCAGTAGCAGTATGTGTTTGGGCAGGAACAATGACTTCGTCACCTTTACCTATGCCCATAGAAAAATAAAACAAGTGCATTCCTGCTGTACAAGAAGATACTGAGGACGAAAAGGGAGATCTAGTAAAATCTGAAAATTTTTTTTCAAATTTTGTTAAGGTTGGACCATGAGCATAAATTCCACTCCTCAAAACTTGTTTCACTGAAATAATTTCCTTTTTATTAATCAAAGGTTTACCAAAAGGAATTTTATTTTTTTTTCGTTTAAAAAAATTCATTTATACTTTTATGCTCTCCCATTTTTTGGTTTTAATAGATTTATCAATAGCAAAACAAGTAGCCATTGATTTAAAAATACAGCTCATACTTGGATTAACAATTTTTTTATTATTTTTTAAAAGTTTGATGTAGTTTTCTAACAATTTTTCTTTATAATTTTTTTTAAATCGATATTTAATTTTTTTAGGTTTTGTATTTTTTTTGTTATCTTTATAAAGTGAAATATAGTTTTTTCCGATTACCAAAGTTCCTTTAGATCCAAAAATTTTAAAAAAATGCTCATGTGGTAAAACACAAGAAAAGTTTGATGATACTTTCCCAATAACTTCATTTTTAAATTTTATGAGAGCAATATTATTATCATTATATTTAAACGATGTATTTCTTGTCACTATTTTATTGCCTGTAGAAATAGCTTTAATTGGAAAAGAATTAGTGAACCAATTCATCAAATCAATAATATGAATACCTCCTCCCTGAACAACAGAAAAGTAAGGCATTTTTCCTCTCCAACCTTTTGTAATTTTTTCAAGTCTTCCATAGTTGTATTCTCCTTCAATACTATAAATTTTTCCAATTACGTCATTTTTTAATAAATCCTTAACTTTTTTGAATTTTGGGTGATATCTTAAAACAAAATTTGATGACAAATTTAATTTGTATTTTTTAAGTAATCTTTTAATTTCTCTCAATTGATCTAAAGATTGACACATAGGCTTCTCAACAAAAATATCTTTTCTAAACTTTATTGCTTTTAAAATTTGATGAAAATGACAATTATCATATGAAGCTATAGAAACTAAATTAATATCTTCATTTTCAAATATTAAATTTTCATTTTTGAGAAATTTAGTTTTTAACATTTTTTCATATTTTTTTTTATTTTTATTTATGTCTGAAATATTTATTAAGTTTGTATGTTTATTTTTCATAAAAGTTTTTGCGTGCGTCAAGCCAAAACCTAAACCAATAGTTGCCGTATTAATTTTTCTTTTTTTGATCATAAATATTAATTAATTGAAAATTTTTTATAATTAAAGTCTTTCGAAATATCTCTATGATTAATTACAATAAATGTTTTATCTTTAACATTTTCTAAATTATAAAATATCTTATTCTCAGTTTTAAGGTCTAATGCATTGGTTGCTTCATCAAAAATTATAATTTTAGAGTCTTTATATAAAGCTCTGGCAATGCCTAATCTTTGTTTTTGTCCACCAGATAGATTAGATCCCGATTCCCCAATAATAGTATCTTCTTTGTTTGGCAAGCTTTCAATAAAATCCTTTATTTCAGCTATCTTAATACACTCATCAAATAATTTTTTGTCAAAATTTTCATTTTGTTTTAAAATTATATTATTTTTTATCGTATCATCAAAAAGATAAATCGATTGTGGGACATATCCTAAAATATTTAACCATGAGTCCTCAAGTATTAATATGTTTTTTCCATCAGCAAAAATAGATCCTGACGTAGGTATTTGTAGTCCTAATACCAAATCTACTAATGTAGATTTTCCCGACCCGGTAGGGCCTGAAATTAAAATTTTCTCATTTTTTTTAATTTCAAAATTAATATTTTTTAAAATATTTTGGTCTTTTCCTGGATATTTAAATGAGACATTTTTAAAAATAATATTACTTTTAAAATCAATTTTTTCTATAGTTTTTGATTTTATTGAGACATCTTTGTCTTGAATCCTTTCCTTATAGAATTCAATCGGATCCTTTGAAAACTTAAAAGTATTGAGACAATTAAGAATTGTTTTTAAATGTGGGATTATTTTTATTGCTGATACACCAAACACCCCAAGTAATGCAAATACTTTACTAGTATCAGTCACTTTTGTAATAAGGAAAAACATTAAAATTATAATTATAAAAATTATTAATATTTCTAAAAATATTGTGGGCAATCTACTAATGAACATTTTCAAATAATAAGGTTTTGCTATTTTTTTTGACAAATTTTCATACTCTTTGATAAAAAGATGATTTTTAAGAAATGTTTTAATTTCCTTAATGCCACCAAAGCTTTCTTGTAATTTTTGAGTTCTTATAATCTCTTGTTCTTGTCTGATTTTTCCAATTTCAGTGCTTTTTTTTGAGGTTAAAAAATTAAATGATGTACCCATCAACAAGAAAACTGATGTTGTTATTGCAAATCCCATAGGTTCTACAGATACTAAAAAAACTAAAATTCCTGAGATGAAGATGGTGCTTTGAAACAATTTAAATAATGATGAGATAGCTTCTCTTATTAGTAAACTATCTGTTCTTATTCGAGTTATTAGTTCAGCTGAATTATTATTTTGATGATATCTAAAATCTTGATTAAGTAAATTACTGTATAATTTTTTTGATAGGTTCTCTTGGGTCTCAATAATAAATTTACTTTCTAACCAAAAAAAGTAGGTCATTAAACTATTTTTGATTAATATTACAAAAAAAAGAATTAAAAGAATGAAAACAGAAAAGTTGTATTTATTATTAGAAAAAAATTGTTCAAATTTTTCTAAAAATTCAAATCCTTCATAAAAATTACTATCATTTATACTGTAAACCACAGGAAAAATTGATCCGATACTTATGATTTCTAAAAGTAGGACAAATAATCCAAAAAAAAGTAATAATGAAAAAGTCTTTTTTTGTTTAATTGATAATAGAGTCCAAATTGATTTGATATTTTTCATATTATTTATTTAAAATTTTGGTAGTCCTTAAATACTTAATGATTTCAAAACTTGAGCAAGTTAATAATCCTTTAATATTTTGAAAAAATTTTTTCATATAAAGATAATCTTTTTTAGTGTCAATGGTCATTCTATATTTTGACAAATCATTTTTTTGTAACAGTTTTTTAATTACAATGTTTTTTAAATATTTTTTATTTTCACGCATTTTCAAAGTGACATGTTCCCGATGTTTTTTACTTAATTTTGATTTATTTATTCTTAATAATTCTTTGACTTTGAAAATTTCTAAGCTAAATCCTTTTGGTAATAAATGTATTTTTTTATTAATACTTAGATAGTTTAATTTTCTTCTTTTAATTTCATTATTTAACAATTTTACTAAATTGCCATCCGGTAAAATATTATCTGCAGTAGCTCTTACTATTAAGTCTTCGGGTTTGTATTTTTTTGAAATATTTAAAAATCTTGAAAAAACATTTTCTTTACTTCCCCTAAAAAAATTAATCTTATTTTTTTTTAAAATTTTGACTAAATTATCATCTGACTTTTCTTTTGAAGTAGCTACTATCAATTTATGCCCTTTGTTTTTAAGTCTTTTAGCGCAAAGAATTACTAAAGGAATATTGTTAATTAATTTTAAAGATTTTCCTGGTAATCTTTTAGAGCTCATTCGAGCTTGAAGAATTATAACTAATTTTGACAATGATTTAGAAGTTTTTTTTATAACGACCAATAGTCGAAATTCTTTTTTATTTTTTTATTTTTCAAAATACCTTTGATATCAACTAAAATTCCATTTTTGTTTAATCTTCGTTTCATTGTCTCAAAATTATTAAACTTAAACTCTTTATGAGGAACAGCTAATACCAACACGTCAAATTTTTTTGAAGTTTTGTTTAGTTTAATATTTTTATTTTTTAAATCAGATTTTGTGAGATTAGGATCATAAGTAAAAATATTAATCGTTTTTTTCTTTTTAAGAATATTTATAATATCGAAAACTTTACTATCTCTCGTATCATTTGTATTTTCTTTAAAAGTCAAACCAAATATACCTAGATTTATTTTTTTATTTTTATATTTCTTTTCTATTTTTTTAATTATCTTTTTTCCAACATATATGCCCATTTTGTCATTTATAGTCCGTCCGGATAAAATTACTTTGGGATTATAATTAAGTTTCTTTGCTTTATAAGTTAAATAATACGGATCCACTGATATACAATGTCCGCCTACTAAACCTGGTGTAAAATTTAAAAAATTCCATTTTGTTTTAGCTGCATTTAGAACATCATTAGTGTTAATTTTTAATTTAGAAAAAATCAAACTCATTTCATTCATCAAAGATATATTTATATCTCTTTGAACATTCTCTAATATTTTAGATGCTTCTGCCACTTTTATGCTTTTTGCTGGGAATAGTTTTGCCTTAATAATTTTTTTATAAAGCTCAAAAACAATTTTTCTGCTTTTAGTATTTGAGCCTGAAATGACCTTATTAATTTTTGTGAAGTCACTTTTATCACCTGGACTAACTCTCTCAGGACTATAACCAATATAAAAATCCTTATTTAATTTCATTTTTGAGTTTTTTTCAAGAATTGGGACACATATTTCCTCTGTCAAACCTGGATAAACTGTTGACTCAAAAATGACAATATCTCCACTTTTTAAAAATTTACTTATTGTTTTTGTTGCATTTTTAAGAGGACTTAATTCTGGTGTTTTATTTTTATTAATTGGTGTTGGAACACAAACGATAAATATTTTCGGTGTTCTAAGAATATTTTGATTATTTGTAAAAAATAGATTTTTATTTTTTATTTTATTAAGTTTTTTAATCTTTTTAATATTCGTATCATATCCAATTACTTTAAAAATTTTTGAAAATTCTTTTGCTAGTGGAAGTCCAACATAGCCTAGTCCAATAATAGCAATTTTAGAATGTTTTTTTATCATCGGATATTAAAAATTAATTCAAATCAAATTAGGGAATTGTTATCTTTTTCTACCAAGTTCTTTAATACTTGAATTGTATCAGAACTTTTCATGTAATAATCTTTTTGCTGGTGAGTTTTTTTAAAATATTCTTCTAGACTAATATAATAAATTTCATCAAGTTTGTTTTCAAACTGTTTATAATTAAAATTTCCTAAATAATTATAACCTGAAAAGGGATGAGACCCTTCCTCGCAAGGATCAGTTTCACAACATAATACTTTTGCATCATATACTAAAGCTTCTCTAAGTAATGTTGATGGAGTTCCTAGCACAATTTTGCTATTACTTATATTGTTATATGAATTCAAATAATCTTTTTCACTCTCTCTCCAAGAAATATCGACATTTGATGATGTAAATATTTCTTCATAAAGTTTTTTTTCTCTCAAATTTTTTTCTAATTTAGACTGAATAATTACTTTAAGATTTTTACCATTAATGTATCTAGCTAAATGTTTTAAGTTTTCTATTTGATTTTTAATTATTTGATTTAAGATATTATCAGGCTTCTTTATCATTTGTTTGCAAACATAACAAATATCATATTTTTTTTGATTTTTGTGATTATAGAAGAAATTTTTAAAATAAGAATTTTTTAGCGAGCCTGCAAAATAATAATTGTTTACTTTTATACCTTTTGACTCGAGAAGCTCTAAATCAAATTTACTGAAACAAATTAAATTTGAATAATACAAATGTTGGTTATTATTTTGGTTATTATTATAAATGTCATTTCTTGTTGCAAATTGAATGGCTAAAAATTTTACTTTTCCGAGGAAATATTTTGATAATAACGAAAATTCAACTGAATTATCTATTGTGGTAATAACTACGTTTGGTTTAATTTCTTTAATTAATGCAATAAAATAATTAAGCTTTATCTTT
>MDSZ01264125.1_pt1 | contig 10203 bp, 11 predicted proteins | sample 811201 | NCBI WGS metagenome assembly MDSZ01 (sample SAMN05326647, study PRJNA326480) | marine metagenome | isolation source: seawater | place: Indian Ocean: North | collected 2010 | reverse complement strand
ATTAATATAAATGGAGATTTATTTAGAAGAAGTGAAGCAAAAATCTCTGTTTTCGATAGCGGTTTTTTACTTGGAGATGGTGTTTGGGAAGGTATTAGACTTCATAAATCAAAATTAGTTTTTATTGAAGATCATCTTGATAGATTATTTTATAGTGCACGTGGTATTTCGTTAGATATTCCATTATCTAAAGAAGAATTAATTCATGAAATAAATAAAGTTTTAGCAAAGAATAAAATGGAAAACCATGTTCATATTCGCTTGATAATAACCAGAGGAAATAAAATTACTCCATATCAAAATCCAAATGCTAATACAGGAACCATCAATTTTGTAATAATTCCTGAATTTAAAGAAACAGATCCTAAGATATACATTGAAGGTTTAAGGATAGGTAGAGTAAACATTATTAGGCCAAATAATAGTATCTTAAGCCCCCATTATAACACTTTAAGTAAGCTTAATTGTATTTTAGCTAGTATTGAAGCGAATGAAGCTGGATATGATGAAGGAATTATGAATGACATGAGCGGATATGTTAGCACGTGCAATTCTACCAACCTTTTTTTTATAAAAAATGAAGAGGTATTAACATCAACTGGTGATTATTGTTTGAATGGTATCACTAGAAATAAAGCGATTTCAATATGTAATAAAAATAATATAGATTGTACTGAAAAAAATTTTACTTTTGATGATGTTGTTGACTGTGATGAAGCTTTTGTAACCGGTACATTTGCAGGAATTATTCCTGTATCATATCTTGAAAGTAGAAAACTGAAATCAATAAATACTAACTCATTAGTTAACAAAATTCGAACTCATTATAATAATGAAATTCAAAACTACATAATTTAATATGAAAATTGCTTGTTGGTCAGGTCCAAGAAACATATCTACTGCATTAATGAGATCATGGTCTTCAAGAAAAGACACATTTGTATCAGATGAACCTTTTTATGCTTATTATTTAAAAGAAACAGGGTTTAATCATCCAATGAGGAAAAAAATTATAAATAACTACACTACAAATTCAAATGACATCATAAATAATTTGACATCAACAATTCCTAATAATAAAAACATATGGTACCAAAAACATATGGCACATCACTTGCTTGATATGGAGGATTTATCATGGATAAAGAATTTTAAAAATTGCATCTTAATACGTCACCCGAAATTTGTTATAAATTCATATATTAAAAAAAATTCATTGAAAGATGTATTAGATTTAGGATACCCTCAGCAACTTTCAATAATTAAATTTTTAAAAAGAGAAAAAATTCAATTCTATATTATTGAAACTGATAATTTCCTTGAAAATCCACGAAAAAAATTATCTGATTGGTGTAATTTTTTGAAAATAAATTTTGATCAAAAAATGCTTTCATGGCCAAAGGGTCCTCATAGAAATGATGGAATTTGGGGAGAACATTGGTATGGCAATATAAATACTTCGCAAAATTTTTCAAAAAAAATAGGTGATTCATCAAATAAATACATTGAGTACAAATCGATATATAATGATGCAATGTACTTCTACAAAAAAATATATAATATGCAAATTTAATTGTTTATTATTATTTATGAATTGGGAAGCAAAAAAATGAGTAATGTAGTTTGGCATCAAGCAACAATAGCAAGTAATGATAGAAATAAGTTATTAAATCAAAAACCGTTTGTATTATGGTTTACTGGGCTTAGTGCGAGCGGTAAGTCAACAATTGCAAATTTAGTTGAACAGAAATTGCATCAAATGGAATATAATACATATTTACTTGATGGAGATAATGTAAGGCACGGATTAAATTGCGATTTAGGTTTTGATGAAACAAGTAGAATTGAAAATATTAGAAGAATTGGCGAAGTTGCAAAGCTTTTTCTCGATGCTGGGATAATAACTTTAACAGCTTTCATTTCTCCATATAAATCTGATCGGCATTTAGTAAGAAAATTATTTAAGGAAGGACAATTCCTTGAAGTATTTATTGATAGTTCTATTGAAGTATGTGAAAATAGGGATCCTAAAGGTATGTATGCTAAAGCTCGAAAAGGTGAAATAAAAAATTTTACTGGAATTAGCTCACCTTATGAAGCTCCACTAAATCCAGAAATACATGTTATTAATGATTCTATTACAATCGATAAAGCAGCAGACCAAATAATTAATTATTTGATAGAAAAAAAACTAATTAAAAAGGGCAAAAAATGAAATATTCAATGTTTGTTGGAAGATGGCAACCTCTACACAAAGGACACCTCTGGTTAATTAATGAAAGACTAAAAGAGGGTAAAAATGTTTGGCTTGCAATAAGGGATGTAAAGCCTGATGAAGATAACCCGTGGACAGCTCAAGAAATTGAAAAAATGGTTCATGAGGGTGAATTAAAAGATTTAATAGCAGACGGTAGAGTTATTACATCGATAATACCAGACATTGAATCTGTTAATTATGGAAGAGGTGTTGGATATGAAATTATAGAGCATATTCCTCCAAGTGAAATTGGTGAAATATCTGCAACATCTATAAGAGAAAAAATGAGAAAAGAAGGGAAGCTTTAAGAATTTTTAGTAGATTTTGATAATGAATCTTCTTGTTAAACTTTGGAGACAACCCACTTGGGTAAAGTGGGTTATTTATTTAACCATTGTATATATTTTATTTTTTATCAAAGAAGCATTTGCCATTGTACTGTGGCTTCTCTTTTGCATTATTCTTTATTATATCATTTTTGCAAAAAATATATTTACAACAAAAACTTATTATGAAAAAAATAATATTTAGTTTATTAATATGTACCATATTGAATTGCCAAGAAAATAGACCTCATGGAAATCAATATAATCTACCAGAATTGACAAAGAACAATTTCTTAATTGGCAATCTCAATGAAAACCGTTCATCTTATAGGGTATCATTTTATGATATTAACATTGATTTTGATATTAAGAAAAAATCTTTAGACGGTTTTGTAACAATCAAAGCTAAAAGCATCAGAGATTTTAATAAAGTACAGATTGATTTAGCTGAAAATTTAAATATCAAAAAAATAACCTATAAAAATCAAAAATTATCTTTTAAAAGAGAATTTGATGCTGTCTTAATTGATTTTTCTTCAACTATAAAAAAAGATAGCATGTTTGAGTTTACTGTTTTTTATGAAGGAATTCCTCAAAGTGCTGATAACCCGCCTTGGGCTGGAGGATTTACTTGGTCAAAAGATAAAGATGGTCGTGACTGGATTGCTGTTTCATGTGAGGGTGAAGGAGCAAGAATTTGGTGGCCAAATAAAGATCATATTACTGCTGAGGGAGATAGTGTTAGGATGGCTTATACGGTTCCTTCAAATTTAGTTGCAGTAGGCAATGGAAGATTAAGAAGTATTGAAAACAATGGAGAAAAAACTACTTATGAATGGTTTGTAACTAACCCGATAAATAATTATAACATATCTGTTCAAATTGGTAATTATATTGCTGTTCAAGATACATTTATAAAAGACGACGAAATTCATTCTATGAATCATTATGTTCTCGACTACAATGAAGAATTAGCTTCAAATTATTTTCTTCAATCAAAAGAAGTAATAAGATTTTATGAAAAATATTTTGGCGATTATCAATGGTATGAAGATGGTTATAAACTAGTTGAGGTTCCGTATCTTGGAATGGAGCATCAATCGGCTGTAACGTACGGTAATGGTTTTAGCATCTATAATGGTGTTAGAAGTAAGAGTTGGCCAATGTATGGAGTTATAGATCCTTTAATTATTCATGAAACAGGACATGAATGGTTTGGTAATAGTGTAACTGCATCCGATCCAACTCATATTTGGATACATGAAGGGCTTCAGGTTTACTCTGAAGCTATTTATTTTGAAGATAAATTTGATAGTTATGAGGTAGGTGTACATTATTTAAATAGTTTAAAAAATAGAATTGTAAACGAAATTCCTATCGTTGGCCGAGAAAATGAAAATCATTGGGCATTACATGGAGATACCTATATGAAAGGTGCCTGGGTAATGCATACTCTTAGAAGTGTTATTAATAATGATCAAATTTGGTTTGAAATTCTAGAAGAATTTATGACAGAAAACGCAAAAGGTTTCGCAGATACAAAAGATTTTTTCAATAAAGTAGAAGAAAAAACAAAAAAAGATTATTGGTATTTTGCGGAGCAATATTTTTATAGTCCAAATCAGCCGCAACTAGAATACTATCAAACAGATAAAGCTTTTTACTTCAGGTGGAAAAATGTAAATGATAATTTTACTATGCCTATAAATTTTTTGGTAAATGCAAATGAAGTAAGAGTTTTCCCCTCAAAGGAGTTTCAATTTTTAAATATCAGCAAACATGCACAAGTTGAAATTATGGATTGGAAGTTTTATGTATTACCTGTTGAGAAAAAAATATAGAATTCTAATTTTATGTTCAATTGTATCTTCTTTTATTTTTGCAAATGAAAATAAGATTAGACTTACATACGTATCAAACAATAAAACTGCTTTTTGGATTAAGAATAATAATTTTGGACTAGAAAATAATTCTCATATTAATTTTAAAAAGCAAATTAATTTAAATGAAAAAATTGATATAAATTTAGATTTTTTCCTTGGACCTGACAATCTTCATATATCTCAAACCTATTTAAAATATCAACTAAATGACAAATCATTTCTAAAGATTGGAAAATATTACAGAGACTATAGCTCATATTTAAATGACAAACTAAGCTCTGGATCGATGCTAATTAGTTTCAATGCACCTACTATGCCTAAGTTTGGATATGTTTCACAATTTTCACCTTTTTTTAATTCAAAAATTAAATTTAGATTTGGTATTTCTCATGGGCAATTTGAGCAAAATTCAAATTATGATGACCCTCCTTTTTTACATGAGAAATTTCTTTATTTTAATTTTTTAAATCGCAAAAATAAATTCCAAATCGGATTAGTTCATGAAGCAATCTGGGGTGGGACAACGCAATCTGGAAAACAGCCAGCTACGTTTGAAGATTATTTTAGAATTTTTCGTGCTTCTCATGGCAGTGAAAGTGCAATTTTAATGGATCAGATAAATGCGCTTGGGAATCATTTAGGTATTTGGGATTTTGCCTATATCTATGAAGATAAAAATAAAATAAAATTTTATTACCAACATTTTTTTGAAGACGATAGTGGTTTTAAATTTAAAAATAAATATGATGGATTATGGGGTATAGAATTTTCAAATGGCGCCTCTGCTCTTTTAATCGAGCATTTGAATACAACAAGTAGAAGTGGTAATAATATTTTATCTGGGAATGATAATTATTATTATCATAAAAATTATATCGAAGGATGGAGTTATAAGGGATTTATTTTAGGAAATCCCTTAATTTATGTTAATGATAGTAAGCCTTTAGATATCACTCATTTTGGAATTTCGCACAGAATCAATAATTTAGAATTTGATATTTTGCTAACAGAAAAAACACATTTTTCAAATGCAAATTTATTTTTATTTGCAATCAGTAAGTCTATAGATAACAAGATTTTTGGGATAGAAATTGGTAATGATCTTATGAATGATCTTAGCTTGACTTCAGGAATTCAAATTAAATTCTGATTCAATAATATCGCATATTATATGCCCAATTAATATGTGCATTTCTTGAATTCTAGGAGTTGATGCATGATTAATATTTATGTTATAGTCAGAAATGATTTTTGCTTCCCCTCCTTCATTGCCAGTAAAAGAAATCGTTTTTAATCCTAATTCTTTAGCTTTCATCATAGCATTCAAAATATTTTTTGAATTACCACTAGTAGTTAGTGAAATTAAGATATCTTTTGGATTGCCAATGGATTCAATTTGCCTAGAAAAAATATTATTAAAATGATCATCATTTGACCAGGCAGTAATAAAAGCAGTATCTACATTAAGGCATATCGATTTAAAAGGAGATATTTTATTTTTGTGCATTCCTCCAATTAATTCTGCAGATAAATGATTTGCTTGTGAAGCGCTTCCCCCATTTCCACACCAAAGAATTGAAGAACCATTTTTCAAGGCATCTATGATAACTTCCACAACGATTTCAATTTCATCAACATTAATTTTTTTAATAATTTCATTATGTTGATTTATTGCTGATGATATTATTGGTTTAATCATATTTTTAAATATAATTATTTATTTCTTCAATTGTAACTGTTGCAGTTCCTGTTTTGTTTACTACCATGCTTGCCGCAATATTAGCCATTTTAGCTGCTTCAATAACATCATTTGATAAAGAATATACAAGTGAAAAAGTAGAAATAACCGTGTCTCCAGCTCCAGTGACATCAGCATTTAAAACTGTATGAGCATCAATATGTTTGATTAAACCATCAGTACCTACGATCGACATCCCCCTTTCGCTTTTTTTAGCAACAATATATTTAAAATTAGAATGATCTAAAATTTCCATACATGCATCTACTAATGCTTCATCATTATTTATAGTTTTTTTTGATGCTTGTTCCAACTCTTTAAGATTTGGAGTAATAATGGAACAGTTAGAATAAAATGAAAAATCATCTTTCTTAGGATCTACAAAAATATTTTTAAAATTAATTTTTGTAAACCAATCATTGTTTAAAACACCTTTATTGTAGTCAGATAAAATGATTAAATCGTAATTAGAAAAATCGTAAGAAATATTAGGAATCCAATCATTAACTATTTCTTCAGAGTCAACTCTTAGCACTTGTTTATTATTAGATATAAATCGTTTTTTAATAGTTGTTTTATAATCTGTCAAAAATAATTGTTCAGTATTAATTTTTTTTTCATTTAATAATTCCCTTAGCTTATTACCAGCATAATCATTGCCAACATAACCTAAGCATGAAACATTTGCTCCCAATGCATGTAAGTTTAATACAACATTTCCTGCACCACCGGGAAGAATCTGTGTTGCTTCTGGAATTAGAACAGGAACAGGAGCTTCAGGTGACATTCTTTTTGAAGAACCAAATATATATTCGTCAATCATATAGTCACCAATCACAAGAACCTTTAGCTTACTAAAATCATACCTCATTTAATCTTACCTTGCTTAATTATCAATTCTTGTTTTTGTTTTAATTCTGTTTCATTGATTAAATATTTTTTTTCAATAACTTGAAAATCTGATTCAAAAGAATAGACCAAAGGTACACCAGTTGGTATATTTACTGAGACAATAGATTTCTCCGATAAGTTATCTAAAATTTTTATTATTGCTCTTAATGAATTACTATGTGCAACAATTAAATGACATCCATCCATTAATTTTATTTTTTCAAAATATTCTTCCCAAAAAGGAATTAATCTTTTAATAACCATTTTAAGACTTTCACCTACTGGAAGATAATCTTGAGGAATTTTTTGAAAAGTTGGATTGTTTGAAGGGTGTCTATTATCATTTTTTTTAAGGGGAGGAGGAGGGATATCAAAGCTTCTTCTCCAAATCTTAACCTGTTCTTCGCCATATTTTTTAGCAGTTTCAGATTTATTTAATCCTTGTAATGCACCATAATGACGTTCGTTAAGTCTCCAATCATAATTAATTAAATTAATATCGAAATTAATAATTGAAGATACTATTTCAGTAGTTTTTATGGCACGTTTTAAAATTGATGTATGGATTGTATCAATAATTAAATTTTCATTAACAAGTTGTTGTGCTGCAAATTTTGCTTCTTCAGTTCCATTTTTCGTCAATTCGACATCTTTCCATCCCGTGAAGCGATTTTCAAGATTCCATTGACTTTCACCATGTCTAAGAAGTATAAGTTTCATGATTAATGTTTAACTAATTTCTGATCAAGAATGATGATAAATGTTTTGAAGAGAATTTTTAAATCTAATATAACAGATTTATTTTCAACATAGTATTTATCAAGCATCGCCTTTTTTTCGTAGCTATTATTATCCCTTCCATTTATTTGTGCCCATCCGGTTACTCCAGGCATAACAGTGTATACATTATATTCTTTTCGAAGATGATGCAATTGATCTTCGTTCTCAGTTAACCCTGGCCTTGGTCCAATAAAGTTCATATTTCCTAAAATAATATTAACTAATTGTGGTAGCTCATCAATACTAGTTTTTCTTAAAAAACTTCCTAATTTAGAGGTATACAAACTTGCATTTCTCATTTCTTGAGTTGGTTTTTTTGGGGTGTTAATTTTCATAGTTCGAAATTTAAATAAAATGAATTTTTTTTCATTCTTTCCATATTTTAATGATTGATATAAAATTGGTTTACCATCTATAATTAAAATCAATAATGAAACTATTATAAATATTGGACTTAAAATTAACAAGAGTGCTGCAGCGAACATTTTATTCATAATATTAATTTAACATATTAATCTTAATAAAACATATTCAAGAAATGATACTATTTTTAGTTATAAATAGTATTATATTTCATTATCGTATAAATGAAAAGAGCACTCATAACAGGTATTTCAGGACAAGACGGAGCATATTTAGCTCAACATTTACTAAACAATGGCTATAAAGTATTCGGTGGAGAAAGAAGGAATGCAAGTTCTACATTGTGGAGGCTTGATACCTTAAATATTTTAAATGATGTTGAAATAATTGATTTTGAATTGGCTGAATTCACTAATATTATGCGTGCAATTGAGTATTCACAGCCTGATGAAATTTATAATTTAGCAGCACAGTCTTTTGTAGGAGCTTCTTTTGATCTTCCTATAATGACAAGTGATGTTTCAGGAGTTGGTGTAGCAAGAGTTTTAGAGTGCATAAGAAAAATTAATCCAAAAATACGTTTTTATCAGGCTTCAACTTCAGAAATGTTTGGCAAGGTTGCTGAGGTGCCGCAAAGTGAAAATACACCATTTTATCCAAGGAGTCCATATGGTGTTGCAAAATTATTTGGGCATTGGATGACTGTAAATTATCGTGAGGCTTACGATATATTTGCTTGCTCTGGAATACTATTTAATCATGAATCTCCATTAAGAGGCCATCAATTTGTAACTAAAAAGATAACTACCGGATTATCGCGTATAAAATTGGGTTTACAAGATAAACTTGAGTTGGGAAATCTTGATTCAAAGCGCGATTGGGGGTTTGCTGGCGATTATGTCAAAGGGATGCATTTAATGCTTAATCATTCTCACCCAGATGATTATGTTTTGTCAAGCAATGAAACTTATTCTGTAAGAGATTTTATTCAAGCCGCATGCGATAAATTAGAGTTTAATTTAGAATGGATAGGTTCAGGATTAGAAGAAAAAGGAATTAACTCTAAAACTGGTAAAGAAATAATAACAATCAATAAAAAGTTTTTTAGACCAACAGAGGTTGATTTACTTCACGGAGATTCATTAAAAGCTAGAAAAGTATTAAACTGGACTACCGAAACCTCATTCGATGATTTAGTTTCAATGATGATTGAATTTGATTTAAACTCATTAAAAAAATAAATTGAATAAAATTTTAATTACTGGCGCATCAGGCCAACTTGGTAAATCTTTAAAAAATCATTTAAGCTCAAAATTTGAATCATACTTTTTTTCAAGAGCTGAATTAGACATAAATGATTTAGAGATTTTGTCAGAAAGATTGCAATCAATTAATCCGGATATAATTATTAATTGTGCAGCTATGACAAATGTTGATAATTGTGAGATAGATTCAGAAAAAGCTTTTGATATTAATGCATATGCTATCTCACACTTTAAAAATGATTTTAATGGTACATTTATTCAATTATCAACTGATTTTGTTTTTGATGGTGTCAATGGTCCATATCAAGAAAATGACTTGCCAAATCCAATAAATAATTATGGATTATCTAAATTAAAAGGAGAGGAGATTGTTAAAAATTTATTTGAAAAGCATTGTATTATTAGAACTAATACTCTTTTTAGTAATTCTTCTGATGCTAGTTTTTTAAGTTGGGTAGTTAATTCGTTAAATCAAAATAAGAAAATAAATGTCGTTAATGATCAGATCAGCAATCCTATCTCCGTAGCTGATTTGGCAATTGCTATTAATGAATTTATTGATTATGAAAGATATGGAATTTTTCATTTAGGATCAGATACTTTATGTTCTAGATTTGAATTTGCACAGATGATAGCCAGTTATTATAACTTAAATGAAAATTTAATATTTCCAATTTCTTCAGAAAAATTATACAAAACT
>MDSZ01105469.1_pt1 | contig 10203 bp, 8 predicted proteins | sample 811201 | NCBI WGS metagenome assembly MDSZ01 (sample SAMN05326647, study PRJNA326480) | marine metagenome | isolation source: seawater | place: Indian Ocean: North | collected 2010 | reverse complement strand
CAATAATTGCGACTGCGCGGGTCCAACCAGCGGAGGCAGCGCGAATCTTGTGCGGGAAGCAGGAAATCATAAAGCCATGAGATGGCAAAACCTCAAGGTTATTCATCTTTTCAATGTGGCAATAGCCAATCTCTCGACCGGCTTTGTGCCCTTCCCAAATAAGGCTTGCATCACCGGTTTCTTCATAGCGCTCCCTCGTGTACTCAAAAGGGGCGTCCCAACTCCAGCCATCAATTCCAGTGACTCGAACACCTCGCTCCAATAAGTACATAGTGGCATCGTGCCCCATACCACACCCATACGAAACATAATCATTCTGGCCATAGCGTTTACCAGCGGCCGTATTTACAACCACAATATCCAGGGGTTTGAGGTCATAGTTAATCCGCGACAATTCAGCTGCAACATCATCTGCCGTCACCACATAGCCATTGGGTTTATCGCGAAAATCCAGTTTCACGGCATCGTTGAAACACCATTCCAGCGGGACTTCATCGATCGTAATAGCGCGTTCTCCCCCATTCATCGTCGAGGCAAAGTGATACGGTGCATCTAGGTGTGTTCCATTGTGCGTGCTGAGTTTAATGGTTTCCACAGCCCAACCTTCGGCATCCGGGAGCTGTTCGGCAGTCAGGCCAGGGAAACTGGCGATCATACTTTTGACACCAGTTTCATGATCGACATATGTAATTTCTGGCTGCATTCCCGGCGGATCAGAGACAACTTCTGTTTCTAGAAAAATAGATAGGTCAATAAATTTTCTCGACATGATTAGCCTCCTGGCTTTACATAGATTGCAAGTCAATCAATCGGCGCATGAATTCTGTACCTTGCTCCAATTGGTCAATCGAGATGTACTCATTTGGTTGGTGGGCTTGATCAATTGAACCGGGGCCACACATCGCCACAGAAAAACCTGCTTTCTGATACTGTCCCGATTCGGCTGCGTAAGGCGCGACTTCCGTCGTATTCTGACCAGAAAGTTGCTTCGCCAACTGCACTGCTTCGGAGTCTTCCGGTGCATCAAAGCCCGGCACATTTGCATGCACTTCTATCTCAACCTTGGTGTCAGGGCTTACCGACTGCATCTCCGGCTCAACCACATCACGGACATAATCTACATACTCATCAAAGTAGGACATAGCATCTTCAGTCGGCAGAGTTCGAATATCAGTAACAAAGTCGCAATGCCTGGCTGTGATATTGACGGCCGTACCGCCATGAACTACACCGCAGTGCAAAGTTGAGAAAGGAGGTTCGAAGGCATTATTTAGATCGGCATTCGCCTCATTTTCTCGCTGCTTTTCTCCCAACCAATTTATCAATCGACCAGCTACCATTACGGCAGGGACGCCTCGGTGCTGCTGGCTGGAATGAGCTTCAAGACCAGTGATTCGAGTATCAAAGTGTAAAATACTCTTATGGCCAGTGACGACTCGCATACTGGTCGGTTCGCCGACGAAGACCGCTCGGACTTCAGGCAACTGATCTTTAATCGTCTCAATAAGTTTCGGTGCGCCAAGGCAACCCACTTCTTCATCGTATGAAAGCGCTAAATGGATCGGACGTTTCAGGTTTGACATGTCAGGCACAAGCGCGAGCGCTATGGCGGTGAACGACTTCATGTCGCAAGTGCCACGTCCATATAACCGGCCATCTTTTTCTGTTAGTTCGAATGGGTCCGTCTGCCAATCCTGGCCATCTATCGGCACGACATCAGTGTGTCCGGAGAGAACAACACCACCAGAATTCATTGGCCCGATAGTCGCATATAGATTAGCTTTCTTTCCGCAGTCACTGATTATTCTTTTCGAACTCACCCCGTAAACAGACAGGTAGTCCTCTACGAAAGAAATCAGATCAAGATTCGAATTGCTGGAAACGGTCGGAAAAGCAATGAGCTTCTCCAGCATTTTTCTCGAATTATAACGTGATTCAGACATAACAAGAGGATACGACATGTAGCAAAAAAAGTAACAACCTTACTCAAGAAATCCAAGCAAGGTCTCGCAAGGTGTCGACAAAAGGGGGGCAAAATGGGTCCAAAGGACTTAAGACCAAGAAGAGATAAAGATGGTTTCCTAATAGGCTTTCAGTCCGGAAATAAAGACTTTGACTAATTCTTTTATCCTCCGGCGGAAAGTCGACCCATCCGGAATTCCTTGGTTTAATCCGGCCGCACCAAGATTCAACACTTCAGCAGCATTTTTCCCGCTAAGTCCTGCCGCTTTGAGATTAATATCTCCGGCCCTCGACGCAACATTTAACGCAGTGCCGACTCTCGTCGAAGATGCTAACTTTAGCTTATGAAACTAGTCTATTCTCATCCTAATTCCATGATCATCGGGAACATGGCAAGCGCTTTACACGAAATCGGTATATGTACTGAAACGAGAAACGATATTCTCGGCGGAGCCTCTGGCGAAATCGCACCGGGAGAAACATGGATCGAACTCTGGGTCGTCAACGATCGTCAGTTCAAGGTTGCAACAAAAAGGATTGAGGAAATACTCATGCAACCCGAAAGAGAGGATTGGATCTGTAACCATTGCAGGGAGTCTAATCCAGCTACGTTTGATTGGTGTTGGCAGTGCAAGCGCACGACTGAAAATATCAGTTAACCGATCTATTCGAGCTTGACCCCGCTTCGCAACAGATTCAGCCTAGAGAAACGCTTTTTTTGCCAGGCAAAGACACTTAAACGACAAAAACACTTTTTTACCCAATCTCGGCCATCGGTACTTTTACTAAACTTAGCACCGGGAGATTCTATTTCTTCGGAAATCTCTATTAAGAAAAAGCTCCGCGCCTCTCCAAATAAGGAACTAGCCCTAAAGACTTTGCTTTCTGGACCAAGAGAACACAATAAACGGGAGGATAATAAGGATTGTCAGCAACGCTACGATCAACTCCGCGCCAAACTGCTCACGTAACATATTAAAAATCAACTGGCTTTGCTGCGAATAACCCTCGGGGAGAGGTTGAACCCTGTTATCAACCGTAAATTTCTGGTAAGCGATCAACATCTGGTCAAAACGGTCCGGCAATTGCAATTTGAGGTCTTTCGTTTCCCCTGGATCGCTAACAATATCGAAGAGCCTCCACTCACCATCGCCAAGCGGTGCGAGATTTCTAACAAGCTTATAATCACCCTGAAAAAGGGCCGCGTGTCCGGTCAACTCATAACCGATCGGTTCTTCTTCTCCATAAACACGTTTCTTTCGGCCATCAATCAACGGCATCAAGTCCTTCCCAGTGATAGGCAATACAGGCCTACCTCCGTAACGCGAGCCAGGTGATGCCGCTCCTGCCATGGAAAGAATCGTCGCAGCAATATCTGTTGCCCATGCGAAGGCATTTGTCTGTCTAACCACATTCCCCAACGGCTCACCTGAAATAATTAGAGGCACTCGCAGACCACCTTCCCCAGCATAAAACTTGTAATAGGCCAGCGGACTCACAGCGGCACTAGTGAAACCTGGGCTGATAGAATTGAAACTACCTCTTTGCCCTAACGTCTCATAGTCACTCGTGTACCCAAGACTTGCGATCATCCTCTGCGTTGCTATATCAGAAGGATTTTGAGCCCCACTGCCTTCGGCCCCATTGTCGGAAGTAAAAATGAATAAAGTGTTATCTAACTGACCTTTATCTTTCAGATATTCCAACAGTCTGCCGATTTCGGCATCCATGGATTCAATCATGCCCGCGTAAACCGCCATTCGCTTGGCTTCATAGCGCTGGCGCTCGGCGGTCAAGTCAGACCAACTTAGAGTCGTGGGCATTCTCACCATTTCGGCCGAGTCGGGTAAGATGCCTAACGAAACTGCTCGCGAAAAGCGTTCCTCTCTCAACTCATGCCAGCCACCGTCGTAACGCCCTATGTACCTGTCAATATAGTCTTGTGGGGCCTGCACCGGAATGTGGACCGCCTGAAAAGGTACATACGCAAAAAATGGCTTACCGTCATGGAGGTTACCATCAATAAACTCGATGGTCTTATCGATCAGAAAATCAGAAGAATAAAAATCGTCAGGCAATACATAACGCTCTCCATCGGCAAACCAATTAGCCTCAGTATAAATAGGAAGGTAAGGTCGCTGTTCCCAGTTATCCGCACCAGAATCCATTAGCGCTATAGTTCTTTGAAAGCCACGGCGGCTGGGCAACTTTTCCGGAGTAGAACCAAGATGCCACTTGCCTGCCAGGTAGGTATGATATCCAGCATCTTCAAGCAACGTAGCGATCGTCACGACATTATCACCCAATACTCCCTGATAATTGTCTTGACGCAGCTGCGATGGCGAGATCATCTCGGGAATGTTTGGCACACCTGCCAGATGACTACTTACTCCCGTTAACAACATAGCCCGGGCCGGCGCACAGTTAGCAGCAGTATGGTAGTTGGTAAATGTGATTCCATCAGCTGCAAGCCTGGACAAGGTTGGTGTGCTTATTTCGCTCCCGTATGGCCCGATGTCGCTAAAACCCAAGTCATCAGCAAGAAGAAAAACAATATTTGGTCGTGTCGAATTTGCACACTGCAATGGTGAAGAGAAGCCAAGCACTATCAGCAAGCAGAGAAGCCTAATGTATCTGACCGTTGCTGCCACTACTTAGAACTCGCGACGATTCTGGCACCACCCAGGACAAGGAGAGCGACGATGATCTCAAACACAATCAATTGGGGCGCAAACGCAGCCCCATGAACCACCCAAGCTACTATTCGGCCTACAGCAGCAATTAAGAGGAGCATTGCGGACGGGTAGAACCAAGTTCGTCGACCTGTTACCAGACCTGCAAAAAGGCAAAGTCCAACTACTAGAAAAAAAGCTGATAGGTCTCCAATCTGTGAGCTGAGCCCAAGCCCCGTTTCTATGGTCAGGCCAAGTTCTGGCGCGACACCTGAGGGGTCAACCATCCAGCGCAACCCCATGAAGACAAAAAAAAGACCAACCACCGCAAGCATCAAAAAAAAGACTCGGGGGACTACCGATTTCATAATGAACTCCTTTAAGTTCTATCTGAATAAGCTAAATTAGCTCTTGTAACCTCATGGCTGCGTTTGAGCGTTTCTATGAATATATTGTTTTTTATAAAACAAACCCCTTCATTAGATCACAGCTCAGAAAGCCGAAAACAGTAATAAGAGACGCCACATAACATACGTCCAATTTTCTCGGTTTAGCGTCGGCGATCTTATCTATCGCCCCTATCAACCAATCGTCGTAGGATCGCTCAGATCTCAGCGGAACGACCCTCGGGAGTCTATGCGTGTTCCCAACCACTAACCTGAAACCAATCGTACTGCCCCCGTACTGTCCAATTATTATCATATCCCGAAGTTCAAGAGCATCGATAAAACTCTTCATCCTTGCACTATACTTGGAATAACTATAGTCAATACGAATCATCGGTTTGTCCGACTTCCCAAAACCAATCAGATCAGGCACAACTGCACGATAGCCAGCTTTGGCCAAGATAAAAGTCACTTTACGATAGAGGCAAGACCAACTGGGCATGGATACAAAGAATAATCTCCCCCTGTCCTTCATCAACATAACGCATCATCAAATCAGCCCCATCACGCGCTGGCACTTCGAGATAATTTGCCGAAAGGATAGTTTATTAGATTTTCGAATCTTTCGTCCGAAGTTCTGAGTAATTGTATTTTGTTTACCTTATATAAAGCCTCATTCATTATAATGTGATTCATTATTTATTTTTTTCAGACTACCTTAACTATCTACCCACGAATGCCTGAAATATAATGATAAGAAGTATCCATTAAACAGTTTGATGAACTCTCCACCCAATGGTCAGCAACTCCGAAGTCTCGCGACACAAACAGCGCTTATGGATGCCGCAGAAACCCTTATTGCAAATAATGGAGCACACAGGGTAACCATAAAAGATATCGTGCGAGAGGCAGGCCAGAAAAACGAATCCGTCCTACAATATCATTTCAGAAATATTCAGGGCCTTATTGCGGCCATACATCAAAGGCGTAATCAGCAAATTCGCGAAAAACGAGCGCAGATGCTGAAAAAATTGGAAGGCTCGAAAAGCAAGCTGACACTGCACGATCTTTGCGAATTGATGGTTTACCCTACCTTTTCGCTTGCCAGAACCGACAACCAATTCAGACACTATGCCGCTGCTTTCAGTCATGAAATTGTGCTGAGCGAAGATTCCGCTCTAACCAAAGTCAGTAAATCAGGCGGAGGAGGCAAAAGTGGTATGAAAGTTGGTGATCTACTGCGACAAACATTACCGCATCTAGATACAGCCACTTATCAAGCTCGCATGGAATTGGCCGTGAGAATGTGCAGCGCTGCAGTAAGCAACCATATGCGAAATAAGCGCCCTACTAAGGGGCCAGCTGCTGACTTTTTTATCAGCAATTTAGTTGATGCTCTGGAAGGTCTTCTGATCGCAAAACCATCACTGAAAACTAAAGGGTAATCCTAAACCCAATCATTGCAGCATTGTTTCGCAACCCGTGCCTGCAATGATCTTATCCACCTGCGCTTTATCCTCATTCGTGAGCTTCTGATACTCCTCATTGATCCAATCAAGACATTTACTTTGATAAGGAAAAGTCGGTTGTTCCCAGGGTTTACCATCAATTGTTGTCGTGATTTGTTTTTCACCGGCTTGCATTGCTTTCGCGTTGGCGATAAGAGCGGGAGCGTAGACCCTACCGATTTCTTCCAGCAGTGGTCCCAGCACTTCCTTAATTTCGTCGACGGATATCCACCCATCTGCGTAGCAGACTTGTCCACTTAAATCATCAACCACATCAGTCCACGCGAAGACACGAGGCGCCTCCTCAAGACATATCGACATTGGTGTCGGATCGAATTTTGCCAATTGAGTAAGCTGAGCATAAATCCCAAAATCAGCAGATGATGGCCGAGAACCAAGAACATATGCTTGACGGGCAATTATCGCATTCATTATATCTAGAAATCGCCGATAACTCGCTTCTATAACAGGAGCTGTCAAATCGTTAGAACCTACTACGTAAAGACGCGATATCTGGCGGTCTGCGACAAATGATGTGGCTGCTTGATGTTGTTCATTACTCATTTGCAGCCCTCTCCACAGAGGGAGAATACTTCCAGCTTTTTTTATATCCGCATCAAAGTGCCAACGATAATGAAACATAGATTTGGTCAGCCACTCGTCAGCATAGTCTTCAATCAGATAATTAATAAATCCTAGAACCGGATTTTCAGGCAAGGTTTCGCGACCCGGAATCTCATCTTCAAATCGGCGTATAAGTGGCGTCGAATCAACAACCGCTTCTAATTGACCTTGATCGTTAGGTAGATAGAAGGTGGGTAACAACTCTACTTTGGGCGTTGGCAAGTCGACGTCATCAACCAGTTGATCTCCAATAAGCAGCTCATAATTGATATGGCGGTAACGCATATACGCAAGCATTTTGCGTGTGTAGGGCGAACCCGGCGCACCCTTTAGGCGTAATGGTTGAGCTAAAGTCATGATTAATTTATTCCGCAACTAAATCCTATTCTTAGCATGTCATAATCGTAAAGCCAAACCCCACATGCACTTCAAAACCACGATCAATTTGTTTCTAGCCTTATATCTGCAAGATATTCAGCCCCTTCTATAGCCTCTGTTTTATAAGTTTGTAAATTGATTTGACCGCGGATGACGCGATATCGTTTGCATACGCGCAACAAAGCCACATAGAGGAAATCTATTGAAGATAGTTGCTATCCATCAAATGGCTGTGCCGCTTGAGGCCAACATTAACAATGCAATGGTCAATTTTTCTAAGCACAATGTATCCCTCGTCGCTGTTGTAAGTGATGTCCGGAGAAATGGGAAAAACCTCATCGGCTACGGTTTCAACTCAATTGGTCGATTTGCACAATCGGGAATCCTTCAACAACGGATTATTCCTCGATTACTCGACGCCAAACCAGACTCTTTGCTGACAAATAGAGCTGATCGCTTCTGCGTTGAATCCGTTTACAGGATTGCAATGAAAGATGAAAAACCCGGCGGTCATGGTGATCGCGCAGGTGCAGTCGCGGCGATTGAGTTAGCCTTTTGGGATTTGAATGCCAAAATCGCTGATGAACCTGCGTGGAATTTGATAGCCGGTTTCGCAGACCTACCTAAAGACATTCCCAATGTAAGCACCTACGCAGCTGGAGGTTATTACTATAAAGAAGGCTCACTTAAAGGATTAAGAGACGAACTTCGTGGCTATATCGAGCATGGTTTCAATCAGTTCAAGATTAAAATAGGAGGAGCTAGCCTCGACGAAGATCTCAAACGAATTGATGTGGCCGTAACAGAGAGTCGCGATGCTAACAACGTAGCAGTTGATGCAAATGGTCGTTTTGATAAAAAGGAAGCCAATACATATCTCAAAGAACTTGCCGCAAGAAACATCAGGTGGTACGAAGAACCAGTGGATCCATTGGACTTTGAGAGCTTGAAAGCTCTAGCCTCTAATGAAGAGTTGCCGATTGCTACGGGAGAGAACTTGTTTAGCGGCCAGGACGTTCAGAATCTGCTTCGCTATGGGGGCATGAAGCCCAAAAGAGACATTTTTCAAATGGATGCAGGTTTAGGCTATGGGTTATCTGAATATCTACGAATAATTTCCATGATAGAGCGATATGGCCACGACCGAAGTCAATGCTTTCCTCACGGAGGACATCTAATTAATCTTCATATAGCGGCAGGTCTAGGACTGGGTGGCTGCGAAGCCTATCCAGGCGTCTTTAAGCCGTTCGGTGGGTTTGGTTCTTCGTGCAGAGTAGAAGATGGATTGGTGAAGCCCTCCGACGCACCAGGTTTTGGACTAGAACAAAACGAAGAGCTGTCTCCATACCTAAAAAATATTAGTGAGATTACATAGTGCGTATTGCTGTTTTAGGTTGTGGTGCCATGGGCTCTATTTATGCCGGAATACTAGCATCGAGCGGCCATGATGTTTGTTGTATCGACACTAATAAGGAGCATGTGGATGCAATAAATACATATGGGCTTAGAGTATCTGGAGCGAGTGGTGATCGAACAGTCAAAGTTAAAGCTTATACTAAAGCTCCTGAGACCGAGGCAGATTTACTGATCGTCGCATTGAAAGCTGCTAATGTCTCTGCCGTTGAGGAAGCCAAACATTTAATTACCAACGGCACCACTTTAACGATCCAAAACGGATTAGGTAGCTCTGAGATAGTTGCTGAAATAATTGGCGCGGAGCGCCTTATCGTTGGCGTAGCTCAGGGCTTCGGGGCCTCTCTACCTGAACCAGGCCATAGTCACCATAATGATATGAGAGCCATACGCTTGGGGCTTTATTCCCAGAGTAGTCGAATAGAGCTTGAAGAAATTGTTCAGGTGTGGGCGAGTGCTGGTTTTGATGCGACGGCTGAACCGAACATCTCGGTATTGCAGTGGGAAAAACTTATTTGCAATGCTGCTTATAGTGGTCTCTGTGCTTTGACGGGAATGACGGTCGGCGAAGTTCTCGATGACCCTATAGTCAGCAATGTAAGTCGCTCCGCCGCACTAGAAGCTTGGCATATCGCTAAGAAAAAAGGCGTTGAGATTACCGTTGAAGACCCCGAGGGTTATGTGAGGGAATTCGCGGAAAGGATGCGCAGTGCAAAACCATCTGTGCTGCTCGATATTGAAGCAGGCCGCTTCAGCGAAATAGAGGTAATCAATGGCGCTGTTGATAAAGAAGCTCGACAGCTTGGAATGGAAGCTCCTGTAAACGCTACGATTACAGCCCTTGTGAAATCTCTAGAGGAGAGGACTCTTAAATGAAATTAGTATCGATGTGCTTAATTTTGTTTCTGTCTGCGCTGTTAAACCAAAAACTGGTTGCACTGGTTTGTGAAGGCTCTGAAGAAGGAAAGAAAAGAGTATTCTGGGGCGACCTTCACGTCCATACAGCATATTCCCTTGATGCCTATAGTTTTGGCACGGCCAACTCACCGGCCGATGCATACGCCTTTGCGCGAGGACAAGAGCTATCAACAGCCGATGGCAATACCGTAAAGCTTGATCGACCTCTCGACTTTACCGCTGTGACAGACCACGCTGAATGGTTCGACTTCATGTATCTGTGCACCGACCCAAGTATGGAAGATCATCCCGATTGCAATAACGTTAGAGCAAACGCATCACTGGAAAACGGATTGACACTAT